>Ga0172371_10005515_pt1 | contig 18722 bp, 15 predicted proteins | sample Lak12m_FD_114543 | JGI IMG/M metagenome (GOLD analysis project Ga0172371, IMG submission 114543) | Freshwater microbial communities from Kabuno Bay, South-Kivu, Congo - kab_022012_12m | ecosystem: Environmental > Aquatic > Freshwater > Lake | place: Democratic Republic of the Congo: South-Kivu...
AGCGTATCGGCGGCTTTTTGCCCAAATGTCAGTGTTCCCGCCTGTGCCTCATTGATATTGAAGGCAACTTTTTCGGGAACGGCCGGACCGCTCAGGTTGCTCTCACTCTTATGGGTTTTGTCTAGCCGCGAACTGGCGCGGTCACGCTGGTTAGGACTCATTTAATCATCCTCCTTTCGGAAACATGAAGCCAGCCTGCGAGAAAATATATGCGGGTCGGGCGCTTGGAAGGAGTCTACCCGACATGAAACAAAAAAAGACGCGCCGGGCGCGTCTTTTCGATCTGATTTGAGGAGTGATGTCTACCAGGGATTGATTTTTTCAATGGGCTTGCTAAGACTTGACGAAGCCTTGTCCTGGCTGTCGAGGGGCACGACCATCTTGATAGTGTCGAGCCTGACTATCATGGTGTCGGCGGTGCGTCGCGGCTCATTTGGAAAACGCAGGCTGCGATAGTTGACGTTGGTAAGCGGGATGAAATGCAGTTCCTTGATATTCAGGACATCACTGACCCGGGACTGGTAGCTGCCCGGCTTGATGTGCATAAAGCCATCGATCTCGTAGTCATCCGTGATCATCGAAACCCTGATGGCTTCAGTCTGAAGTTTGTGGTTGGCGTTGTAAGCTGCAGAGGGGTCGGCGCCGGCCATCGGTTTCATGATTGCTCCTGTTTAAACGTTTATGCAGGGAAACTTGCGTGCTCAGCTTATCGGCAGCTGGGGAGATTCCCATAAGTCCATGTTTCCAGGGTATTCATCGGCAATTTGAGGATTCTGACCATAGCCTAGCGCCGCTCTGGGGGCCGCTGCTGCGAAGGCCTGTTCGATCGTCATCCCGCGAGCAATACCCTCGTCGATCATGAACTCCACCATGGCGCCGCGCTGAACCTCGGGAATTTCACTGGAGAGTTCGTCACCGCGGCTGGAAAAGGTGACAACGCGGTTGGGGCCGGTGATACCGGGGCGGTTAAAACCGCCGCTGGAACAGCTGTCGATGTGGATCCACATGCGGCCGGCATTGATATTGCCAAGGTACCCGGCAAGGTCCGGGTCCCAGATCAGCCCTTGCCCCTTTTTGTAATCGGCGGTCATAAAATCGAAGGGGACCAGTGCGTAAGCGTTCTGGACGCCAGGCAGATTAAGGCCGGCGTTGGGTGCGCTTCTAAGGCCGTGGCCGCTGTAGAAGAAAACGACGTCGCTATTGGAATCGATGTCCCGGTTTTTGGCGAGCCAATCGAGGGCGCTCCGAATGTTTGCGCGGTTGGCGTCAGCGTTGCGAAGCAGCTTGATGTTTTCCGGGGGGAAACCCAATTTGTCCGTCAACAACTTGTAAACCGAAGTGGCGTCCTGGTCGGCGAAAGTGATTTCGCCCAGCTCGTAATTGTCGTAGACGATGCCGATGACGACCGCGAATTTCTTCCTGGGCGGTTGCGACGACGCGGCGTCAAGCGCGGATGCCGATGGTTGTCCGCTCGCCGGATATTCCACTGCCGGACTTGGCAGCCCTTTGCCGAATCCTGACTGGGCGATCGGCGCCGGGGGATCGTCCGAGGAAACGACACCGGCAAAACCAAGGAAGACAACCAGCGTCGTCAGAAAAGCGATAATATTTTTGCGATTGTAAGCGGGCATTCCAACAATTTTACCACGGCTCTGCCACCTTCGCGTTACCATGGCTCTGCCGCCTCCGCGCCCGTTAGGATAAAATGATCCAGATTCACTCTCAATGGAGAAAAATTGACCGGCCACTTTAAGTTTAATGTCGAGGCGTCTGACGGCGCCGCGCGAGCATGCGTGCTCTTCACGCCTCATGGCGAGCTGGAGACACCTGCTTTCATGCCGGTCGGAACCAGGGCTACAGTCAAGACGCTCTCCCCGCGCGACCTCGAAGAGGCAGACGCCGGTATTATCCTTGCTAACGCTTATCATCTATATTTCCGGCCGGGAGCGGACATTATCGCCGCCGGCGGGCTGCACCGGTTCATGGCCTGGAACCGGCCCATCCTCACTGACTCGGGCGGCTTTCAGGTCTTCAGTCTCGGTGATACGGCCAGAATCACCGGTGAAGGCGTCAGCTTTAAATCGCTCTATGACGGCTCCGATCACTTCTTTTCACCAGAATCGGCTACCAGGCTCCAGGAGGACCTGGGCGCGGACATCATCATGTGTTTCGACGAATGCGTGCCGGCAGGCGCCGACAGGTCTTATCTGGAACAATCGGTGCGCCGCACCGCCGACTGGGCTGGCCGCTGTCTGGCCGCGCACTCGCGCGGGGACCAGCTGCTGATGGGCATCGTCCAGGGCGGCGTCGACCTGGACCTGCGCCGGGAAAGCGTTCAGCGTACCCGTGAGCTGGATTTCGGCGGCTACGCCATTGGCGGCCTCAGTGTCGGCGAGGAGCGGCCGCGCATGCTGCAGACGATGGAATTTACGGCCGGTCTTCTACCCGAAGACCGCCCACGTTATTTCATGGGGCTCGGTGATCCCGCCGGCATTATCGATGCCATCGCCGCGGGTATCGACATGTTTGACTGTGTGCTGCCGACCCGGGAAGCACGCAACGGCCGCGCTTACACATCCGGGGGACGGCTCAACCTGCGCAACGCCGCATTTGCGAATGACGGCGGGCCGCTCGATCCCGGCTGCGACTGTTACGCCTGCCGCACTTTCAGCCGCGCTTACCTGCGCCACCTCGTGACTCAGAAGGAAATACTGGGTTTGCACCTGCTTTCTCTACACAACGTCACCTTTTTGGTAGACTTGGCACGTCAGGCGCGAGCCGCCATCATCGGGGGCAGCTTTGAAAACTTTCGTAAAAATTTCAGCACTACAGGATTTGGATCAGTTTGATCGAAAAATTCCATCAAAACGGAAAGGAATAATATGATTGCCACATTGTCCAGCCTGTTTTTTTTGATAGCTCAGGAAGGTGACGGCGGCGGCGATACATCAAGCGGCGCCGGCAGCTATATGCTGTTCATTTACATTGGCCTCTTCATCGCGATCTTTTATTTCCTGCTTATTCGCCCGGGGCAAAAGCAGCGCAAACAGCACGACCAGCTGGTGAACGCCGTCAAAGAGGGCGACGAGATCATGACTGCCGGCGGATTGTATGGCACCGTGACCCAGGTCAAGGAAAGCTATGTCATGATCGAGCTCGGTAAGAAAAATGTGGCCAAACTCTCGCGCAATTCTATCGCCCGGATCATCAGCTCCAGGGAAAAGCTCGATATGGAAAATGAGCCCGCGGAGGCTGAGGAGACGGAAGAATACTAAAACACCCATTACTCAAGCTTGCACCTTTCCGGGCCGACAACTTCTCACGTGTCCCGGGAGGCTTATGAAGCTGCTTTTGACACCCCTATTCTTTTCACCTATGCTTTCGAATGGTGCGGAATTTTCCGCGCCGGCTCTATGTAAGAGCGACGATATGAATCTGGAAGAACGATAGTAATCATTTGAGTGACAAACAAAAAAATCTGCTGATTCTCGGCGTCATGGTGGTTTTGCTGGCGGTGTCGGTATTCTTTATCTATCCGCCCGGCGAGAAGACCAAGCTGGGGCTTGATCTTCAGGGCGGCCTCGAAGTCATTCTCGAAGCCCAGGGCGACGTTACCAGCGAACAGATGGATCAGGCCGAGCTGGTAGTGCGCAACCGCGTCGACAAGCTCGGTGTTTCAGAGCCCTCCATCAACAGGCAGGGCGAGAAGGACATTTCCGTTGGGCTCGCCGGCGTCAAGAACGTCGAAGATGCCATGGCGCTGATCGGCAAGACCGCCCTTCTGGAATTCAAGCAGGTGGATTCCGACCTAACCCAGCAAATTACCCTGGGAACAATCACTCCGGACAAACTGCCGGCAGACAAGCAGCTTCTTTACGAGACCCAGCGCAACGATCAGGGAGAGGTCATCCGTGGGGAGGACGGCCAGCCGGTGCAAAGCCCCATTGTTGTCGATCGTCAACCGCTGATGACCGGGGCGGCCCTGGATTCGGCCAGTGTCGGTTATGACCAGTTCAACCGCCCTAAAGTCGACATGACCTTCACCAGCGAAGGTCAGAAGCAGTTTGCCGATGTCACTGAGAAACTGGCTACCGCCGGCGCCATCACCGGCAAGACTTCACAGATGGCCATCGTCCTCGACGACGAGGTTGAATCGGCGCCGACCGTCAAGGACAAGATCAACAGCGACAAAGCCGAGATTACCGGCGGCATGTCTCTCAGTGCAGTCCAGAACATTGTACTCGTACTTCAGACCGGCGCCCTGCCGGTTGAGCTCAAGATTGTCGACAAGAACGAGATCAGCGCCACGCTGGGCAAGGACTCTTTGAACCAGGGACTCTTCGCCGGTGCGATCGGCCTGATCATCGTCATGATCTTCATGCTCGTTTATTACCGGCTCCTCGGCGTTGTCGCCGACCTGGCCCTGATCATCTACGGGGTGCTCTTCTTTGCGGCTCTGACTAATCCGTGGTATCCGGCGACGCTGACATTGCCGGGCATTGCCGGCATGATCCTGACCGTGGGTGTAGCCGCGGACGCCAATGTCGTTATCTTTGAACGCATTAAGGAAGAAGTGCGCGGCGGCAAGACCATCCGTTCGGCAGTAAATTCCGGATACAGCAAGGGTTTCAAGACTATCCTCGATGCCAACGCGATTACCCTGATCACGGCACTGGTCATCTTCGCGGTGGCCACGGCGGGTGTCAAGGGATTCGCGCTGACGCTGATGATCGGTGTTGTCATCAGCATGTTCACCGCCATCCTTGCGACCCGGGCGATGCTTGGTCTTCTGGCGGACTCGCGCTTTTTCAACAACGCCACACTGATGGGCATCAAGGCCGGCAAGAAAAAGAAGGCTGAATGATGCGCGCCAGCATTTTTATGGAAAAGGAATCCTCATGATGCATTTCGATTTCATGGGGAAGAAATACGTCTGGTTTGCCATCTCCGGCGTCATCATCCTTGTGGGCATGGCGAGCCTGTTTACGCGCGGCCTGAATCTTAGCATTGACTTCAAGAGCGGTAGTCGGCTGGTTGTGAGTTTTAGCCGCGACACCGATGTGGACGAGGTACGCAACGCCACCAACAAGGCCGGCTTCGGAGACGCTGTCGTGCAGACTATCGGCGATGGGCGTTACCAGGTGACACTACCGTCGCTTTCTCCTGAGGAGGAACAGACCGTTATCGCCAACCTGGGCAGCACCATCGGCGTGACGGATAAATCCTGGCAAAGCGTCGGGCCGACCTTTGGCGCCCAGGTCGTCAGTGCCATGCTCAAGGCAGTCATTATTTCCTGGCTGCTCATCATCGCTTACGTGGCCTTTCGTTTCGAGTACAAGTATGCCGTTGCGACCATCGTCGCCCTGTTACACGACCTCTTGATCACTGTCGGCGTTTATTCAGTCGTGGGCAGGGAAGTAACCACCGCCACCGTGGCGGCGGTTCTGACCATCCTTGGATATTCGCTTTATGACACCATCATTGTTTTCGACCGCGTTCGGGAGAACGCGCCGACAGCCCGGCGCGGCGGCTACGCCGAAATGGTTAACGAATCCATCTGGGAGGTCATGACCAGGTCTATCATCACGACGATGCTAACCCTGCTGCCGGTTATCTGCCTGCTCCTCTTCGGCGGCGAGACGCTCAAGGATTTCGCCTTCGCCCTGTTGGTCGGCATAACTTCAGGAGCCTATTCCTCAATCTTTGTGGCGGCGCCGCTACTGACCCTCTGGAAAGAGCGCGAGCCGAGGTACAAGGCAAAGGTCGGCGGGAAAAGCGGGCCGGCTAAAGCGGCGGCGGCAAAGATGCCGGCGCCCCAGGCCAGTGAAACAAAGGCCGGTCAGGAAACGCCCGTCAAAGGCGCTGTGAAGGCCAAGGGCACGGGCGGGGGCGGTAAAGGCAAGAGCAGGGGCGGTAAAGGTAAGGGCAAAGGCGGCAAGGGCAAGGGATCCAGGCGTCGCTGACCAGTTTAGCGTCATCAGGCGCATGATTTCATCAGCTTTTCGCGTTTGAGTGTTTAACAACCGCGTGGTCGGGAGCAAAGCAGCAATATGGGGTCACTGCTTGCGCAAATATCAGTTATGCTGCCGATATTTTTGGCCAGTCCGACCATGTATGCCGGGATCCTGCTGGTCCTATCCTCTCCCAACCGTCCCCGTACTCGAGGCCTGATCGCGCTCCTGGGCTGCTTTCTCACGGCAGTGGTAATCGGAACCGTTGCTGTCTCTGCTGGTGAAGCCAGTTCCAGCGTCCGGGAGCCAACGACGACTTCAGCGATGATCGACATCCTGCTCGGTGTCGTGCTAATCGCCCTGGGAATAAAAAACATTTTCAAACCCAGGCAGCAAGAGAACAAAAAGCCCAAGCGAACGGGCGGAGCTTCTACCGGATTGAGACCGGTCAAATTTTTCGGCATCGGTATCGTACTTACCATTACCAACCCAACTTCCATGGCCTCCCTCTTAACTTCGGCCAAGCTAACCGTGGAGTCGGGGCTGGATTCCGTACAGCAGACTCTGGCAATGCTGATGGCTGTGGTTTACGTCACGCTGCCAATACTTATTCCCCTGGGCATAGCCTTTGCAGCTCCCGCGACGTCCACGAAATTCCTGGAATGGGTGAACCGGATCCTGAAGAAATACGGCCGTTGGATCATGGCGGTATTTCTTTTTCTCGTCGGGATATATCTCATCAAGAAGGGCGTCGACGTTCTATAAAGGTTCAAATCCCTCCCCCTGGGGGTAGATTCTCCTCACACTGAAACCTGCACGCCGGCGTTGCCAGACATTCATATTTTTCCTGCTCTTTGCCGATTGAGTAGACGTCTGTGAGCCCGAGTGCAAGGGGTTCTACATGCTGTGGGTTGCAACGAGCGCTGGGAGGTGAACCAGATGTCCAATCTTTTTGAGCGGAGCATCCTGATGACGCTGGGTGCCGCGGTTCTGACCAGGGAAATGGCCGAGTCGCTGGCCGGCAGTCTGGCACAGCGGGGTGAGGATACAACCGCCCTGGGGCGTGAGGCCGTCGACGAGGCCGTGGCCAAGGCAAAAACAGAAGCACGTTCGTTGCGGGGGCGATTCGACGATACCCTGCAGCGTAATTTCCGCGATCTGGGCCTGGTCTCGAGTGTAGATGTCGAGGAATTGCAGCTCAAGATAGCACAGCTCGAGCATCGCCTTGCCTTGCTGGAGTCCGGGGCGACGGGGGAAGATGAGGCAGGGAAGCAGGCCGCTGCTACGAACTTGGAAGAACAGTCCCAGGCAAAAACCGCTAAGGGGTAGGAAGCCATGCGCCTTGCCAGCAGTGTCCGTAATGCCGACCGCATGCGGGACATCACCGAGATCGCCGTCAAGCACGGTTTTGGTTACTGGTTTGAACGCCATCAGCTGCGTAACCTGCTGCCCAAGGGCTGGCGCGGCACGCCCAAGCCAATGGGTACGCGCGGCGAGCACATGCGCAAGATGTTCGAGGACCTCGGCCCTACGTTCGTCAAGTTCGGCCAGCTTCTCAGCACGCGTCCCGATGCCATGCCCGCGGACATCATCGTCGAGCTGCGCAAGCTGCAGGACGATGTGCCGCCTTTCCCGATCGAGGTGGCCGAGAAGACGATCGAGTCCGAACTCGGCCTGACTGTCGAGCGCCTGTTCCTCGAATTCGAAGAGACGCCGGTGGCTGCGGCGTCGATTGGTCAGGTGCATCGGGCCGTGCTGCCAAATGGCGATCCCGTGATCGTCAAGGTGCAGCGCCCGGAGGCGGACCACAAGATCCGTGCCGACATCGACCTTCTGTATCAGCTCGCTCACATAATCCGCGATCACGGCCCCGGCGATCTGTTTATCGATCCGGTCGGCATTGTCGACCAGTTCGCCCGGGGCATCCGCAACGAACTTGATTACCGCGTCGAAGCGCGCAACGCCGAGCGGTTCCAGGAAAATTTCAGGGACGACCACACTGTCCACATACCGAAGGTTTACTGGCAATACTCGACATCGCGAGTGCTGACCCTGGAACTGGTCCGGGGTGCGCAGCTGGCCGACATCGATAAAACAGCGATGGACATGTACGAGCGCCGGAAGCTGGCCACGACCATCGCCGAGTGCTGGCTCAAGCAGATATACATCGATGGTTTTTTCCATGGCGATCCGCATCCGGCCAATATTTTCGTGCTCGACGACGGCGCCATCGGTTTGGTCGATTTCGGCATTGCCGGCCGGCTTAGCGAGAATGACCGCCAGAACATCATCAGCCTCTTCCTCGATATCATGAATGAGCGGATCGAGAATATTCCCAAGCACCTGGTAGCCCTGGGAGTGGATTTTCCACGGCATAAAGAGGCCGAGTTCATCAACGAAGCCCGAGACATGTTCACAAAATATTACGGTGCCAACCTGGACGAACTGGATCCGGTTGCGGTCATGCGCGATGTCTTCGGAGCGATTTACAGGCTGCAACTTAAACTGCCGACCCAATACCTGCTCTTGGAACGGGCGGCAGCGACACTCGAAGGCATCGGCACGGAGTTGTACCCGGGTTTCAATGTTTTCGAGTTTGCCCGTCCCTATACCCACGAGTTCCTTCGGCGGCGTTATTCGCCCGAGAACATCGCCACGCGCGGTGGCCGCGAGCTGCAGGCATACTTCACGCTGCTGAAAGATTTCCCCATGCAGCTGCACGACTCGCTGGATCAGATTAACAGGGGTGAGCTTAAGGTCAATTTCGTCCACCGCAATCTGGAAGACCTGATGCGGCGATTTACCATTCTCACCAACCGCCTGGTGGTGGCGATCGTGCTCGCTTCGATCGTTCTGGGGTCATCCATTGTCGGCCTGTTCGCGCAGGGAGGCCCGGCGATCATGGGGATCTCGATTTTTGCGCTCGGCGGTTTTCTGACGGCGGGATTCTTCGGGATGTGGCTGGTGATCGGCATCATACGTTCGGGCAGATTGTGATGGCAAGGCGTAACCTGGCGGTGTCCCCTGTCGCTAACTAAACAGAAGCCCGTTCCGGGATAATTGGAGCTGCCTTAACCCACACCGCAGCCGGATTCCTATTCGTGGACCATGAAACTGCACACCAAGCTATATCTTTTTTTTGCGGGGATAGTGATCCTGCCGCTTCTGGTTGTTACTGTGGCTGCCAGTGTCGTGCTGGGGCGCTCCGCAAAAGATGCGTACGACGGCCGCCTGCAGAGTAGCCTGGCGGCGGCCACGGCCCTTATTTCAGCCGAAGCCCAAGGGCTGACCGGCGATTCCCAGGCGGCGCTGCAACGTGCCGATGTCAGAGCACTTCTGGCTGGGGAAGAAACCAGCCGAATCACTGCTCTAAGCTCAGTAGCCGCTGAAGCCAGGGCGACCGGAGCGGTGCTTCGCGATCCCGCCGGTGCAGCAGTCGCCAGCGTTGGTAGCGGCGGCCCTGACTACGCAATACAGGCGCCGCAGATCGCCACCACCATCCGGCTTTCCCGTCCTGACGGTTCCATCTGGAGCGCAATGCTGCTCCGTTCGTTCGATGCTGAAGCACTCCAGAAAGTTTTTACCGCCCAGGGGTTGGAGTGGGGCCTGGTAGAAAACGGGATAGTTACAGCGGGCTCTCTACCGGCGGCTGCAGAAGTAAGGGATGAAAATAACGCCCAGGCGCAAGCCTTCAGTCTCGAGGGAACGGCGGACGCTTTGACCGTCACAGTTGCGGGGCGGGAGATGTTCGCGTCGGGGATCATGTTACCGCAGGACAACACCAACATCGGCGCCGCGCTCTTTACCGCTGTCCCGGCCAGCATTGTCGGCGCCTCTTCGCGCCAGGCGCTCGAAGCAGGTCTGGGATTGATGCTGGGGGTGGCTCTCATGGCCGGCCTCCTGGGATTGCTGATGACTCGCAATATCACCCGTCCATTACGCGAGCTGACGCATGCCGCCGCAGCCGGCATGGAGGGCGATCTGGATCAGAAGGTCGAGGTCAGGTCGAATGATGAGGTTGGCAGCCTGGCCAATTCCTTCGGCATGATGCAGAAGAATATCCGTGATTATATCTCCGAGCTGGAGGAGTCGCGCACACAGCTTTTACTGGCGCTTTCCTATGCAGGTGAGATCCTGGGTTCCACTTCCAATCGGGCTCGTCTGATGAAAACGGCGGCTGAGGCAGCCCGGCTCGCCACTGGCGCCGACGGAATCTGGGTGGAGCTATTTCCCAACGGACTACCTCCGGAACGGAGAGCTGTGTCAACCGGTGCTCCATCCTTCTTCTTCGACAGCAAGTTGAAGGAACAGGCGGTGAAGCTTGCCGATCGGGTTGCTTCAGGATCGATTGCCGCCGGGGAGGTCATCGAGATCTCGCAGAGCCAGAGAGTGGTTGCCTTCCCGATGATGGCAGACAACGAGGCGTTGGGGGCCATGGTGGCGTTCTTCGATCAAGGGCGGCCATCGGAAGAGACCCGCAGCGTTCTGGCTACACTCACAGATCAGGCGGCCATCGCTGTGGAAAATGTCAACTACGGTGAATTGCAGCAGTTGCTGGCGACAACCGATCCCATGACCGGTCTGTTCAATTTTCGCTTCCTTTGTTCGAACCTGGACCAGGAAATCAGTAAAAGCCGCCGATATGACAGGCAGTTGTCGGTGTCAATCATCGACCTCGATGATTTTAAGGCAGTCAACGATACTTACGGCCATCAGGCAGGTGATAAATTATTGCGAACAGTAGCTGAGGTGCTGGCTAGCAATGTGCGCGATGCCGATATGGTTGCCCGCTATGGTGGCGAGGAATTTTCTATCGTTTTCCCGGAGACACTGAAGACGGACGCGATGAAGGTTCTGGAAAAATTAAGGAAAGAGATTGCCGCGATATTTCTGGAGGATTATCCGGATGTTCGTGTCACTGCCAGTATCGGCCTGGCCAGCTATCCCGATGACGGCGCCGATAAGACTGAGCTGTTGTTAAGGGCGGACAAGGCGCTCTACCAGGCCAAGAGATCGGGCAAGAACCGTTGCATCGCGGCGTAATGTCTTACCGATGGGAGGACGGCTTATGGCCGCTTGATTGATGTTCATACGACCTGTCATCATGCCGGCCGTTTTGTCTGTTTCTGTCTGCACTCACCTCGCCGGCGTGCCTGCTCGAAGGCGAATAAGAGCCGTCAGAACCAGACGAATTTTGTTCACTGTCTTGTACCACCGAACTGTTTTCGCTCGCGATGACAGGCTTTTCAACTGAAACCGCGGATTCAGTCGGAGCGGTAGCAGCAGTGGCGCCCGTCCCGCCAGCACTCGTTAGGGTGAGTCCAGCGCTGATTCCGCTCAGTAAAGGCGTCGTTGATCCTGTGAGTTCCAGTAAAGGCGTCGTGGTTCCGATGAGTCCGAGGATACCGGCTGTTCCCCGCGATGGCGAAACGCTCTCGGGACCCAGGATCACAGGCTCCAGCATCCGCGAAACTGACATCGCTACCGGCGGTGGAACCGGCAACAGTGTGCGTCCGGCGAATATAAACAGGTACAGCGAAGCTGCCAGTGTCGCCAGCGACAGAGTCGTGGCGGCGGCAAAGGTGGCAAAGGTATGGTCGAACCGCGCACTCCTCAACCCCGGAACGAGTGCGGCCCAATGTGTCAGTATCGGTTTCAATAATCCCCCTGTATGATGACAGCGTATCGTCACCTGATTGGATACGCTTTAATCTGGTGAGAAGCCGGTATATATGGATATCTACCCGCTATCGGGAAATAGTAAAATTAATTCAGGATCGTCTTTATTTGGCCGAAGTCGCCTGAGAATGGGTATATCGTCCATATCGCTTCCCGCAAGATCGATCAGCTGAGAGGAAGACTGCAATGCGAGCATTGCTCGATCGTGTTATAGTCCGTCAGCTTGACCCCCGCCAGATGCGGATGGCCAAGTCAGCGGCGTGGATTTACTGGCTGGGAATCATCGTCGTCCTGATCGGCATGCTGTTGCCGATGCAGGCTGATTTCAACGACACCGCCGTGCTGTTGTTGACACTTGGGGGATTCCTGACAACTATCGTTTTGATCCTCGTCCCCTGGGACCGCTTCAGCATCAAGCTCTTTTATGCCACGTCCGCCCTGGCCTGTTCCCATATAGCAACGGTCATCCTTTTTAGCGGCGGCGTCGAGAGCCCGTATGGCGAATTATACATACTGCTCGCTATCTGGGCTGCCTATTTCTTCAACTTCCGTGGTTACATGCTGGTGGCAAGCATGTGTATCGTCAGCTTTGTATTGCCGTATTTTTATGACTCCGGCTATCCGGTCTCCTCGGTCACCTCGGCGATCATCAAGGTTCTATTTATGCTAATTTCAGGCGGGCTGGTCAATCTGCTGGTGCGGCAGGTTCGCGACCGCAACCAGGAACTGCGCCGGACCACCGATCGCTTGGCACAGAAAATCAGGGAGGTTCTGCACGAGAAGGAAAAGACGGCTGCGGTTTTAGCCAGTGTCGCCGATGGCGTCTACGTAGTCGATACCTCCGGCCGCATCGTCTTGTGGAATCAGGCGGCAAATTTTATCACCGGCTTCAGCGAGAAAGAAATGATCGGCAAGGAATGCTTTAGCGCCACTCCCGAGGGTCCAATCGAAAACGGTAGCTGCATGCCCTTTTGCGGTACCGAAATCCGTTTCGACGAAAATTTCACCAGTACCGGTTATGAAGTTCTCACTTGCCGCAAGGATCAGGAAAAAATGTGGCTGTCTATCAGCGCCGCTCCGATCCGCGATTCGGACGGCAGTATCTCCGGCGCGGTTCACGTCTTCCGGGACATTTCCGAATACAAGGAAATCGATCGGGTCAAATCAGACTTCGTGGCGACGGTTTCCCACGAATTAAGAACGCCTTTGACTTCTATTCTTGGTTTTTCCAAGACGCTGCTGAGGACGGATGCCAGTTTTTCCGACGCCAGCCGTAAATCTTTTTTACTGGAAATCGTCAGGGAGGGCGAGCGCCTGGCTCGTTTGATCGAGGATGTCCTCAGTGTCAGCCGTATTGAGGCGGGCAAACTGCGGCTCGACCTTAAGGCTGTCGATGCCGGGCCAACCGTGAGCCAGGTCGTCAAAAACATGGCGCGGTTGACGTCAATCCATAACTTCGTTATAAATGTGCCGGACGAGCTGCCGAACGTCAAGGCTGATCCGGACAAGCTTTATCAGGTGCTACTCAACCTCGTGGTCAATGCCGTCAAGTATTCTCCCGACGGTGGGCCCATAACCGTGACCGCCGCGGAACAAGACGGTAGCGTCCGCTTTGAGGTGGCCGACAAAGGCGTGGGTATCAGCCCCGAGCATCTGCCGCACGTATTTGAGCGTTTTTACCGGGCTGCACGCGGAAAGGGCGGCGCCGCCGGTACCGGGCTGGGACTTTACGTCAGCCGCAGCCTGGTGGAGCAGATGGGTGGCGATATCTGGGTCGAGTCCGAGGTATCAAAAGGCAGCCGGTTCTTTTTTGAGCTGCCTGTCGCCGTCGCGGCACAGGTGTCAGACGGGAAGATTGCTTCCTGAAATTCCGGGAAGTGTAATAAAAGTCGAAACTAATAATAGATGGATGACGACATGCGGGAGAATCCATGGAACCGATAGACATAAAGTCAAAACACGTTCTTATAGTCGATGACGAGGCTTCACTGCGGACTCTTGTCCGAGCCAACCTCGAGGTCGACGGTTTCAACGTCAGCGAGGCGGTTGATGGCATCGAGGCCATGAAAATGATCAAGAAATCGCTGCCCGACCTGATATTACTGGACATCATGATGCCTGGTAAGGACGGCATTGAAGTTCTTGAAGAACTGGCTGCAGATGACCGGCTAAACCGCATTCCGGTCATTCTTCTCACGGCCAAGGGGGAACTGGAGGACCTGGAAAAGGGAGCTGCCCTGGGCGCCCGCGGTCACATCACCAAGCCGTTTGACCCCGAACAGATGGTCCGCACGGTCAAGGCGGCGCTGGGTATCATGCGGCTCTAGCGCAAAGGGGATTTTTCGCTATTGCTCCTGCCGAGGGGCAACGTAAAATGGAAGGTGCTGCCGGTTCCCACTTCACTTTCGACCCATATTTCTCCCCCCTGCAGTTCCACGAATTTTTTTGTCAACGCCAGACCGAGGCCGGTGCCCTCGTATTGCCGCGCCGGTGATCCGTCCGCCTGTTGAAATTCGGCGAATATGCGCTCCTGGTCGGCTGCGGCGATGCCGACCCCGGTATCCTTTACCGAGAAGCGGGCCATGTTATTCACCACTGAAGCTTCGATGCTAACCGTGCCTTTATCTGGTGTGAACTTTATCGCATTACTGATGAGGTTATACATTATCTGCTTGAACTTGGCGATGTCGGCGAAGATGTTATCCAGGTCCTGGGAAGCAGCGACGGCGAGCTCGATATTTTTCTTTTGAGCCAGTGTTTTCATCGTCGAGACTACATCGTCGAGAACTGTTTCAATGTGAAATTCCGCGGGATTAGTCTGCATTTGCCCGGCTTCAACTTTGGCCAGGTCGAGAACATCATTGATAAGTGAAAGCAGGTGGTGGCCGCTGCTGGCGATATTATCCCCGAATCTGACGCGGTCGGCGTCATCAAGCTGGTCCGAGGGGGTATCCCTCAGTACTTCCGCGAATCCAATGATGATGTTAAGCGGTGTGCGCAGCTCATGGCTCATGTTCGCCAGGAACTCGGACTTGAGGCGGTTGGCCTGCTCCAGCTCGCGGTTGGCGCTCTGGAGGCGCTTAGTGCGTTCATCGATGGTGTCGGCCATTTCATTGAATGCAGCGGAAACAGTGCCGAGTTCGTCATCGCGCTTCTTTACCGGGACCCGCGCGTCATAGTCCCCGCTGGCGATGCGATCCGATGCCATTGTCAGTTTTTTAAGCGGCCACAATACAGTAAGCCTGAGCAGCAGGACAATCGTGCCGGCGACCAGGAAGAAAGTAAGTCCGCCGATAATCAATAGCAGCTCACGGCTCTTGGCGAGGCTCTCCTGGAGCGTTACGGTGCTGATATCGACGCGAAGGCCGCCAAGATTGCCAGCCTGGTTCGGAGATGGGGCGATCTGACCGTGACATGACAGGCATTGGTCCTTGGTGGTGATGGCTGCAACATCGGTCATATTCTCATCAGAAGAATGGCCCAGGACCTCACGTCCTGTACCAACGCTTATGAACGAGGTGATACCCGGGTCAACCTCGGTGCCGATAGTGCCATGGTCGGATGAGGCCCAGATTCGTCCATCGGTGGAGATGATGTCCACCGAGCGGATGCTCTCGTGCTGCTTGAGATCGTCGAGTATCTTTTGGACGTGGCCGCGGTCTCCCCGGAGCATGTCCTGCTCGAGGCCGTTGAGGATGGTATCGGTCAGGGTTGCGGTCGTGTCTTCGAACATCTTCGTGCTCGTGCTTCGCTGGGTTGAGAGCAGAGCGACCGCGCCCAGCAGCCCGGCGAATATCATTACGGCGACAACGAAAAGCGGGATCTTATGTTGAAGTTTCATACGTTGTTATTGATTCTATCATGCGTTATCGATGAAGTGCCTGTTTTTTCGGCCATTGAAGGCAGTTGTGATACTATATCCTTTCTGTTTACGGGCCTATGAAGAGCGATGACATCAAAAAAGGCATAACCAGGGCGCCGCATCGGTCGCTGTTGAGGGCACTTGGCCTGGGCGACCGTGAGATGGAGCTGCCCTTCATCGGAGTGGCCAACTCGTTTAATGAGGTCATTCCCGGCCACATGCACCTGCGTAGTATTACTGAGGCGGTCAAGCAGGGTATCTGGGCTGCCGGGGGCGTACCTTTCGAATTCGGCGGTATCGGCGTCTGCGACGGACTGGCCATGAACCACGAGGGCATGCGTTTTTCGCTGGCCAGTCGCGAGTTGATCGCCGACGAGATCGAAGTCATGACCAGCGGACACGCTTTCGACGGATTGGTACTGGTACCCAATTGTGACAAGATCGTACCTGGCATGATGATGGGCGCCTTGCGGGTTAACTTGCCGTCGATTGTCATCAGTGGCGGGCCCATGCTTGCCGGCCACCTGGATGGCGAGAAGATCGATCTGCACAACGTCTTCGAGGCGGTAGGCGCCGCGCTTATAGGCCAAATTACCGAAGCGGAAGTGGCACGCATGGAGGCTTGCGCCTGTCCGGGATGTGGCTCCTGCGCCGGTCTTTTCACTGCCAATTCCATGAATTGCCTTACTGAGATTTTAGGCCTGGCGCTACCCGGGAACGGCACTATTCCCGCAGTGCATGCCGCTCGTCTTAACCTGGCCCGCGAAGCCGGGCGCCGGGCCGTCGAGCTTGTCAAGGAAGATTTAAAACCGCGCGACATCGTCACCAGCGCCGCGATCAGGAATGCCCTGGCGGTGGATTCATCGATGGGATGTTCCACCAATACGGCGCTGCACCTGGCTGCTGTCGCCCACGAGGCTGGCGCTGATTTCGACCTGGCCGGGGTTAATGCCATCACCGCCTCCACGCCGCATTTATGCTCGCTGAGTCCTGCCGGCGTCCATCATATGGAAGACCTCGATCGCGCCGGCGGCGTTCAGGCTCTGATAAAAGTCTTGTTCGACGCCGGCAAGCTTGACGGAACCGCCATGACCGTATCCGGCCGCACCGGAGCCGAGCAGGCGAAGGCTGCCTGTGTACGCGATGCCAGTGTAATCCGTGCCATTGATGACGCGTATCACGCCTCCGGCGGACTGGCTGTCCTGTTCGGCAACCTGGCGCCCGCCGGCGCAGTTGTCAAGGAATCGGCGGTATTGCCTGATATGTTGCGGCACAAGGGCCCCGCGGCCGTTTTCGAAAATGAGGAAGATCTGGTAGCCGCCATTAAACATGGACTGGTAAGGTCCGGCGTCGTCGTTGTTATTCGCTACCAGGGGCCCAAGGGTGGACCGGGCATGCCGGAGATGCTGACACCGACGGCGGCAATTGCCGGCGCCGGCCTTGCGGATTCGGTAGCACTCATCACTGATGGCAGATTTTCGGGGGCGACCCGTGGAGCCAGCATCGGACACGTTGCACCCGAGGCTTTCGACGGTGGCCCCATCGCCTTGGTGCGCGATGGCGACGAGATTGAAATTGATATACCCGAAAGGACTCTGAACCTGCTTGTTGACGACAAGGAACTGGAGGCGCGGCAGGCGGATTGGAAACCGCGTGAACCTCGCTACCAGAGCGGATTTCTGTCCAGATATGTTAAGCTAGTGCACGGTGCCGACGAAGGCGCCATTACCGGATAGGGACGAGGTTTCATGAAGGGCTCGGAAATAATAATTGAATCGTTGAAGACGGCCGGGGTCGACGTTGTCTTCGGCCTGCCTGGCGGCATGGTGATTCCGCTCTACGACGCCCTTTATGATTCCGATCTCAGGCATTTTCTGGTGCGTCACGAGCAGGGCGCCGCTCATATGGCGGACGGCTATGCGCGGGCGACCGGCAAGACCGGTGTCTGTATTGCCACCAGTGGACCGGGCGCCACCAATCTGGTTACTGGTATCGCCAACGCCTACATGGACTCGACGCCGATGGTTGCCATCACCGGCCAGGCGCGCAGCGATCTCATCGGGACCGACGCTTTTCAGGAAGCCGACATCACCGGCATCACCGAGCCGATCGTTAAACACAGTTATCTCATCAAGAGGGCCGAGGACATTCCCCGGGTTTTCAAGGAAGCCTTCTATATTGCCTCCACGGGCAGGCCGGGGCCGGTACTGATTGACATACCGGCCGACATGCAACTGGCTGACATTGAATACAAGCCCGCCGGCAAGATCGATCTTCCCGGTTACAAGCCGACCCTGAAAGGCCATAAAAAGCAGATCAGGGCGGCGGCCAAAGCCATCGCCTCGGCGGAGAGGCCTGTTCTTTACGCCGGCGGCGGCATCATCACTGCCAGGGCGGAAAAGGAGCTGCTGGCTCTGGCCAAGCTGATGAAGATACCGGTCACGACCACGCTAATGGGTCTGGGATGTTTCCCTGAAGATAACGATCTCTCCCTCGGCATGCTGGGCATGCACGGCACCGGCTACGCCAATTATGCGGTTACTCATTGCGATCTGCTGATCGGCGTCGGCGCACGTTTCGACGACCGGGTCACCGGCAAGCTTGCTACTTTTGCCAAGCATGCCAGGAAGATCCATATCGACATGGACCCTGCCGAGATCAGCAAGAATGTCGCCATCGATATTCCCATTGTCGGTGACGCCAAGGATGTTCTCGCTGGCATCGTCGCCGAACTGAAAACTTTCAAGCGCGAGCCGAAAAAGACAGCCGCCTGGCTCGACCAGGTAATTACATGGAAGAAAAAGCATCCGCTTGATTACAAGGACGAGAAGGCCTCGATCATGCCGCAGTTCGTCATCGAGGAGGTCAATCGCATCACCAAGAGCGATGCCATCCTCTGCACTGATGTCGGGCAGCATCAGATGTGGTCGGCCTTGTTCTACAAACATATCAAGCCACGGCACTGGGTCAGCTCCGGCGGCCTGGGAACGATGGGATTTGGATTTCCGGCAGCAATTGGCGCCAAGGTAGGGCGGCCGGAAAAGACAGTAATCGACATCGCCGGTGACGGCTCATTCCAGATGAACATCCAGGAATTGGCCACCGCCGTCTGTTATAACATCCCGGTTATAGTATGCATCCTCAACAACGGCTTTTTGGGGATGGTGCGGCAATGGCAGGAACTGTTCTGGAACAGGCGTTATTCCGAGACAGTGATTTCCTGCCAGCCC
>Ga0172371_10005516_pt1 | contig 18721 bp, 21 predicted proteins | sample Lak12m_FD_114543 | JGI IMG/M metagenome (GOLD analysis project Ga0172371, IMG submission 114543) | Freshwater microbial communities from Kabuno Bay, South-Kivu, Congo - kab_022012_12m | ecosystem: Environmental > Aquatic > Freshwater > Lake | place: Democratic Republic of the Congo: South-Kivu...
CGTTAAAAAAGTGGCAAGCTATTGTAATTATGAATGATAAATTTTCTAAATGACTAGTTGTGGTGTTGAAAAAGGGAGTCATTGGGGGCGGGGTATTGAAAATAATTTTAAAGCCATTTAACGGCATTTTCAAATCGACCGAAGCTAAAGAATGGCTTTCATGCCGTTTTTATCTGGCGCTGAACCATATCGAAATTGCAGAATTGATGTGGCTCAGCGTGCTGCGGCGGGCAGGCAACCCCCACCCCCTTTTTGCCTTCGCAACTTTGCCAGAGGGGGGGTATCCCATTTCCCCCGATAAGCGCTAACCGGGGAATTTTGCATTCCAGAGGGTGCCGCCAATAAGCCCGAGTAAGGCGCCACAGAGAGAAACAACGGCGGCAAGAAGAATATAGGTGATATGGGTGGATAGGCTGCTAAAAGGCTGTCCGCAGAGGGCAAGGGCAACCATAACGAGGGAAGAGAGGAAAAATACCGAGCTTATGATAATCTTCTTTTTTAGCAGGGGTGTTGTAACCCTTCTGAACCTCAATTTGCCGTCCAGCAACCCTGTGCCTATTGACCCCAGGACAAAGAGGGGTAGCAGTGAGGATAGCACCACTATGGTTGCCGACAGGCTTCCCTGAAAGCTGGTGGGGGCAAAAAAAGCACAGAGGGAAAGCAAGAGAAGCGTCAAAGCAAAAGCCTGAGGAAAATGCACGGCGATGGGATGGGTGTGTAGCTCCAGAAGCCTTCGCCTTTGGGTAGATACCGAATGCTCATAGGCTTCGAACATCTTGGCGGGAACACCGCAGGCAGGGCAGACATCTTTGACTTTCTTGTTGTTGGTAACAAAACCGCAGGCTTTACATATTAAAAAATCTTCCATTTTTTCTCTCCTTTTCGGGTTTACTCTTTCCCATCATTCCTCTGAGAACGGAAAGCTGAGGCAATCGATCATCCAAGGAAGGGGTGGTTAGTCCAATCTCGAACAAAATATAGTTGCACAAATCCTATATCTACAGATCGAAGAGATCCTTTAGAACCGCCGCATAATTGCGCGCCATATCGTGCGCCTGCGCCTTTTTGAGCTTTTCGCTAGGGGAGTGTAAAAGCTTGTTTGCCGTAGCGCGTAGCAAATAGCCCACGCGCTCTTGATCTTCGCTGCTGAGCGAGTGTAACCAGGATTTTGCCCCCGCCAACTCGGAAGCCACTATCCCTTGAGCCTTTTCGCGCAGGGCGACTATCAGCGGTGCCAGTTCCAAAGAGCCAAGCCATTCCTCAAAGCGTTCGGTTTCTTGCTCGACAATTGCCTCTGCGGCGAGCGCCTCTTGCTTTCTTGCGGCGGTGTTCTTATCGACAACACCTTGTAGTTCATCGATGTTATACAAATAAACCCCGTCGAGGTTGCCAATGGCGGGCTCGACATCACGAGGCATCGCGATATCGATGATAAAAAGGGAACCGCTGCCCTTCTTTCTCTGTTCTAACGCTTTTTTGACCATTTCCAACGAGATTATATAATCGCTGGCGCCGGTGGAGGTGATGACGATGTCCGCCGCGGCAAGCCCCTCGCCGAGGGCGCTAAATTCGATTGCCTTTCCCTGGAAAGAAGAAGCGAGGGCACAAGCGGAGGCGAAGGTGCGATTGGCAACGAAGATCTCTTTGACACCGCTATCCGCTATCCGTTGCGCGGCGAGCACTGCCATTTCACCGGCGCCGACGAGCAGTACCCTTTTATCCGTCAATTTGGAAAATATCCGTTTTGCCAGATCTATCGCTGCATGACTAATGGAGACGGGGTTTTGCGCTATTTTAGTCCGTTCGCGCACCAATTTGGCGCTGCGAAAAGAAGAGTGAAGGAGTTTGTTGAGAAGCACCCCCGCCCCGCCGGCATTCAATACCTGTCCGTATGCTTCTTTGACTTGACCGAGGATCTGTGGCTCGCCAATTACGAGGGAATCGAGGGAAGCGGCAACCCGAAAGAGGTGTTTGACCGCTTCGCCACCGCGATAGCGATAGAGAGGCGGGTATGAGGAAACCCCCCAGAGTGTTTCCAATTCCGTCATTTGCAATTCCGAGGTGGTGGCAATGGCGAGAACCTCCACGCGATTGCAGGTGGAAAGGTAGAAAACCTCCTGTGCCCGACAGCGCTCTTTGACGAAGGCAACCATCTTGGCGGTATCTTGGGAGGCAAGCGCCGCCCGTTCGCGCAGCTCTATCGGTGCGCTTTTGTGACTCATACCCAGTAGCAATATCTCCATAACTATAAAAACCTGTGCCAAGAAACGGGGCAATTCAGAGCAAAAAAGAACGATACGAGCAACACAACGACGGAGGCTAGGGAAGTCCATGCCACCTTACGCCCCCGCCAACCAAGCCCATGGCGTTGATAAAAGACGAGGGCATAACAAATCCACATGAGTGCCGCCCAAACGCTCTTGCTATCGGCAAGGAGCCTCAGCCCTCCGAAGTCAAAGATATAAAACACACCCACGAGAAGACCTATGGTGAGCAAAGGAAAGCCGACGAGCAGGGAGTGGTGGTTGATGTTATCCAAATCGACGAGGGGAGGGAGCAAGCGGATAAAGACGCCGGCACCTTTCTTTTTTATGAGCCTTTCTTGGATGAGGAAGAGGGCGCCCGCGAGAGCGGCAATGATAAAAAGTGCCTCACCGACAATGGCAAAAGCGATATGGAAAGCAATGGCTCCTCCCGCCATTTTCGAAGGGATGGCGGTTTTGCCCGCGATGAGCGCTACCGCACTCAACGACAAAGCCGTTGGGGCTACGAAAGCACCGAGCAGGTGCGTCTTGGTGAACGCTTGAAAAACGAGAAAGGCGCAGACGATGAACAGCGAAAGCGAAAGGGCAAACTCACCCGCACCAAAAGCGGCGGCGCTGATTCCCTGCCAATGGTAAATGAAAAAAATGAGCACCTGTAAGACAAGCGCCGCCAACATCACGAGCGTGCCAATTTTTGCCACCCGTGTTTTTTTACAAACAACCGCGGTGAGAAAAAGGAGTGTGGCAATTGCGTAAAGAACAAAGACGGCAAGTAACAGTTCGTTGTTCATGATGACCTCACAAAATTTCCCAGTCCCAGACCAGAGAATCCAAACCCCTCCCTAGGGGATGTTCCTGGATGGGGAAGGCAACGATGTGGGCAATGATAATGATAGCGGAGATTATCGCAAAATGTAACATGCCCCCAAACCCAGCTGGGCAAAGGCTTTCCTTAATATCATAGCTCTATCGTTATCGCTTCTCCCGTTATCTCTTGCACTATCGCTTCTGCCCGGGGCACATCGTTATCCTTGAGCGCTTGCAGTAGCGCCGAATCGACCAGTGCCGTAAAAATTTTCTTGTTTTCCGTCTCTTTGGCGCCACGGGCGAGCACCACTTCTCTCACTTGTTGCAAAACGGCAAGGAACATGGCGTATTCTTCACCATAGATGGTTTCCAATTCTTCCCTGATCTTCTTTGCCAAGGCGGGGGAAGCGCCGCTGGTGGAAACCGCTATCGTAAGCGCGCCGCGTTTGACACTGGCGGGAACGATGAAATCGCAAAGCTCTGGAACATCGACGATGTTGACGGGAATGTGCATAGCGGCGGCATCGGCGGCAATCTGCCTGTTGAGGTCTTTATCGCTTGTTGCGCCGATGACGAGACGGGCGTCCTCGAGGTACTCACGGAGGTAGCGGGCGCCCAGGTATTTTACCTTGCCCGCCTCGATAAGGGCGGAAAGTGTCCGTCCTACCTCTGGAGAGACCAGGCAGACTTGGGCACCTGCTGCCAAGAGGTCTTTTACCTTACGGGTGGCGATGTTTCCCCCGCCGATAACGACACAGCGCTTTCCTGCTAGATTCCAGAATACGGGGTAGTATTTCGATTTTTTCTCGCTCATCTCTATCCGTAATGCGCCGAAAAAGGCGGCAATGAACCTTTCAATTTAGCCGAGTTACGGCAGCCCCCTCCACAATGGAGATACATGTAGTCTATCGATGCGATGTTGCCTAGTTAATTGTGCCACTTCTCGAACTTCGGACTCGAGGTAAAACGAAGGCTGCCATCATTGTTGTATTAGCAAGTGCAGCGCTTGTGTGGAGGGGAGGGAGGCGTTTCTTTCGGCACAGCTTTTTGCTTTTCCCCACCGCGTGAAGCCCAACCCTTCGTAAAGGCTAAACGCCGCCTTGTTGTTGGTTACGACATCGAGAAGGAGCGAGTCTCGTTCCTGTTTTCGTGCCTGCTCCAAAAGGAACACCGTAAGAGCCCTACCAATGCCCATCCTGCGAAAGGCGGGGGCAACGGCAAAATTGGCGATATAGCCTTCGTTAACCTGTGGCGAGCTAACAATCTCCCCCACCTGAAGGGCACGCTTTGCAATGCCGGGAGCCCTGATAACACCAAAAAAGCGCGCTATGGAGAGGATTTCGGAAAGCGAAAGGCGCCATAACTGCCTGCCGGTGTAAAAGGCGGCGATGCCAACGATTTTGTCGGCTTCTCCCTCTTGTCCAACCAAACGGGCGACACTGTGAAGGTGATAGGAGAGGAAACCACCGCCCTGGGCAAAGGCATAACGGATATAGGCAAGCGTGTTTGCCTCCCTCGCATTCTCTTGCCATTGTGCCGTTGCCCGCTTTCGGCGGGCAGGAACACCGAAGGGATATTCGAACATCTCTTTTCCTGAGATATAAATGAGATCTGCACAGGCTCGATAATCTCTCGGCGAGGCTTTGCTAAAAACCAGTTTAGGCGCTGCTTGTTTCATCCGCTTTTTTGCACCAATTTTTTCTGTTCCTATCTGATGTCGTTCATTTTACGAAGGAATGCTCGGCGCTGGGGAACTTGCCTTCTTTTACTTCGCGCACATACTGTGCCACCGCCTTGCCCATCTGCTCACCGATATTGGCGTATTTCTTGACGAATTTTGGTGTGAAGCGCTCGAACATGCCCAGCATATCGTGCAGCACCAAGACCTGCCCATCGCAATGTGCCCCCCCCCCGATGCCGATGGTGGGGATGGCAAGCGCCGCTGTTATTTCCTCCGCAAGCGCCGCGGGGATACACTCCAAAACCAAGGCAAAGGCGCCGGCGGCTTCCAGAGCCTGGGCATCTTTTAGAATTTTTTCCGCAGCAACAGAGGTTCGCCCCTGCACTTTATAGCCGCCTAGCTGATGGACGGACTGTGGCGTAAGTCCGAGATGTCCCATCACGGGAATGCCCGTCTTGCTCATCTTCGCGACGACATCGGCGAATTCGGCACCGCCTTCGATCTTCACCGCCTGGGCGCCCGCTTCCTTGAGAAAGCGTGCCGCGTTTTTCAGAGCTTCGTTGGGGTCTCCTTGATAGGACATAAAAGGCATGTCGCCCACCACCATTGCCCGGTGGGTGGCTCGTGCCACCGCCTTGGTGTGATGGAGCATCTCTTCCATCGTAACCGGAAGGGTCGTTTCATAACCGAGCACCACCATCCCCAGGGAATCCCCTACCAGAATGATATCCACGCCCGCGCTATCGACAATAGCCGCCGTTGGATAATCGTAAGCGGTTATCATGGCTATCTTTTCCCCGCTCTCTTTCCTTTCTTTTAGAGTGCTGACACTAACCCTCGTTATTTCTCGATGTGTGCTCATGAGCCTCCTCCTAGAAAAGGTGAAAAATAATAAACCCTTTCTCGATGAACTTTTACTCGTTTTTGAATGAACAGCATTTCCCCGCTTTATATTGCGCCGAGCAAGAAAGACGGCAACGGGCGGGGAAGGTGTATTTTCCCACCTTCATTTCCCGGTTTCTAGCGAGTTGGGAAAGTTGGCAATATCGCTGCTGCTGCCAACAAAACCTTGCCCAGCCCCTCTTGTTCTGCCTCGGCAAGCGTTCCTTTTTTTGCCGCCAGACGGAGGGCGCTGAGCCCCATGGTAATATAAACTGGCAGTAAATGTGGCAAGCGTTCTCCGAGCGCCTCGATATGCCTAGTGATGGTATGCAAATCGCCGCGGGCGATGGGACCAGAGAGCGCGGCAACTTGTCCCCGCTCTTGGATGTTGTGTAGCGTCCCGTTAACCAGGGGTAAAAACGCCCTCCGTGCCTCTTGGGCGTTCATTCCCACCGTTTTGAAAACCTCTTCGACTAGATAGAGCAAAGCGGATAAATAAGAAGAAGCCATGCAGCTTGCGGCATGATACAAGGGCTTGTCGCCATCGGCGACTTCAACCGGGATACCTTGCAAATCTTCGACGAAATTAAAACACCATTCCCGAATAGCGGCATTACAAGTAATCCCGAAGAGTGTTCCGGGCAAAGCGGCAAGGGATGCCTCTAAGTTCGTAAACGATTGTATCGGATGAATGCTGGCGATATGCGCGCCGCTCTCGACGGCGGGTTGTAACAAATCCAAGCCCCCCGCGCCGCTCATATGGATTACCCGTTTACCTTTACCCAAGTGTCCGCCCTGCGCAAGTCGGGCGCAGATCTTGCCGATTTTATCATCCTGCGTCGTTATCAGGATGACATCCCCCAAGTGCGCGGCGGCTTCGGCTTGGGTGTAGCGTGGTGCAGCGATGAATTGCCCGTTACGCTCCAAAGTGGCGGTGCTTGCAGCGGCAACGGCGGCAATTTTATAGCCTGCTCTTTGCAAGGCAACTGCCATTGCCGTGCCGACATTGCCCAAACCAATTATCGCCACTTTGTTCATTTTATCTGTCATGTGCTTTCTTCTTTCTTCGGGGGCAAGGAACCAATTTTTATCGAGAGTCTCGAACTAAAAAACGCCCTGTGCCAAGATTGCCAAGGGCGTTTGTTGGTTGTTCACTCATTTTCCCGTCCCAGTCCTGCCTTTGGATCCAAGCGGTGTGGTTCAGCTGCTCTCATACAACAATCGAAAAGTCAAAGCCGTAAGTGTGTTTGTTGTAGCCAAGCAAAAATGTCCCCAAAAAACATATACTGGATTCAGGTAAGAGTATTGGCACGGGGGCGAACCCCGGTGGCTGGGAAATAGGAATATAATTTGGGTGGTGGGGGCGCAATTCATTATGTCTGACAACTCTCGAAATTATGGGAAGATGCTATCAATAGAGTTTCTGCAAGCGGGCAAGGGGGAAATAATGCCTTAGAATCGCTTCGGCGCTAAAGCCCTGCCAAGCCATTTTTGCCGCCCCGATTTGGCATAAGCCGACGCCATGCCCCCAACCGCCGCCGTGAAGGATGAACTCGTTCGGCAGAGCCGTTCCCGCCGTGCCGCGTTTTTCCACCACGAAAGCGCTGCTGTAAAGATGACTGGGCGAGAGGAGGCGGCGGATCTCCAATTCCTTACCCACATCGAGCGTCCGCTGGGAGCCGACAAATCGGAGAAGGCTAATCCTGCCCGATGCCCCCCGCTCGAGGGGGATAATATCGAACAGGGTGCCGAGATCCACCTCCAGATCTGCCTTTGCCAATTTTTCTTTCAGGAGCGAGTCCAACTCGCCGCGCCGATAGCTAACCCGCCAGCGGAAAAAATCGGGTGTTTCTTGGTCGAAGCTAGGCAGAATCATCCGTATCAGTTCCCCCTCGCTTACATTGCAATAAGCTTCTGGGGAGGTAGTTAGCCAAGCCCGTGCTGTTTTTTCATCGGCGATAAAGGGATGCTTTTGACCTGAATCGACAACGGGTATCAAATAAGGGGCGCCTCCCGCCTGCCAGGCGATATCGAAACGCTCGGTAAAGCCACCGCAGGCTTTGTGGTAGCGGGCATCACAGATCTTGCCCTCGGCGCTGATCAAAAAAACGCCGCTCGTTGCTTTGGTGGCATCGAGGCAGCGGCGCGCCAGGTGGCGCCCTAGACCATGGTAGCGTTGACAGTGGTCATCGGCACAAAAATCATAGAGTTTGTGTTTTCCCCTTCCATACCAGCAGAGGAGCGTATTGGTATCGACCCACTCCCGATGTTCCGCTTCTTCCTCGTACTCCAGAGCCGCCAGCGCCCAACTGCGCGCCGTTATTGCCTGTGCTTTCAAGAATTCCAGCGGCGCCTCCGCACTCATTTCCGAGGCGATGACCACACTCAAATAATCCTCGATGCCAATTTCGTTGATGACGACAATCCCTTCGGCGGTGGCGAGTAACACCAGCGAGCCGGCAAAGGTTTGCCTCTCTAGCCTTTCCCAATGGAAATCCCTACCAATGCGCACATCTTCGAGGCTAAAACTGCCGTTTTGTTCATTTTGGGCGATGATTTCCGTAAAAGCGGCGGTGGGGAACAAGGGGGAGGGGGCTTCCCAATGGAGTTTTCCTTCCTTGAGCCTAATGCGAAATTTTCCCTGCACGAGGGTATCGGCAACCTTGAAAGGGGTGTTAAAAACCCCGCTTATTTCTTGTCGCCCTTCTTCGATACCCACTCTGATTCTTGGTTCGGATTTTATCATTCGGCACCCGGATATTGTTGTAGATGTTTACGATTTCGTTGACGGATTTTGCATGTAGCAAAGGGTGTTATGCCCGCCACCGGCACCATATAGCTCTGTGGACACCCCGCCAAGGGAGGGGAATTACTTACGAAAGGGGATTGCCGAGGATGATTACTTTTGCCTTTTGCAAGGCTTCCCTCTTGAAATCGAAAAAACCGGGGATGGTTTGGTTGAGGTATTTGTTGAGATACTGCCCATCGAACATCTGCATCCTTTCGTATTCTTCGCCCTTTCCCATCCTTATCAAAAGGGCTCGTGCCTCTTGCTCGATTATCTCTTCGATCCTTACGGCATAGCGCTCGGCAAGCTTGTCCTTCTCCCTCTCGTCCAAAGGGGGAATCTCCCCGCTGGAGTACATCTCCTCTATCCATTCGAGCGCCAAGGATTTATACATTGTCTCCCCCTTACTTCCCTGTTAGGGTTTTTTTACAAAAACAAACGAGCGCAACCCCTTTTACAAAGGGGAGCCGCGCTCGTTGTTGTTCATTCTTGTCTATCCTGCGTTTATCCCTGCCAATCACCTTTACCTCAGCGGGACTTATTGGCACATCATTATCTTGCGGCACACCATCGTTGTCTTGGCGGCATCGGTGATACCCCACCTAAATAAGTTTAGGCATCGGCTTTATCGCTTACTTTGGCAGCAGCCTTGCCCTTTCCCCCTTTTCCCGCCTTTTTATCCTCGATTTGCGCCCTCAACATCTTTGCCCTCTTTCTTGCCCGCGCCGCGGAAGCCTTGCCACTTGCCATCGGGAAATCACAACAGATGACCTCCGCCCTTCCGTAGGCGTTGGTTTCATCCACTATCAAGGAGAGACCACAAATCTCACAACTAAGATAATCGCCCTTATTGACCTTTGCCATTGCGCTTACCAGTCCTAGAATATTTGCGAGGCACTCTAGCCCAAATAGTTAATACAATCAAGATAGTTTTAGTTTTGTGTAAGTGTTTAGCATTTCGTTGACAGATTTTGCATAAACTCCAAAGGTGTTTTGCCGTCATTACCACTTTTTGCCGTCATTCCCGTGCAAACGGGAATATCAGAGAAGAGCCTGCAGTGGAAGAGCGCTGTTGAGAGCGGGCGGGCAATTATAGCGGTTGAAAATGTTAGGCTTTTATGCAAGGCGCGAAGAAAGCTAATGAAAGAGGAAAAACAAAATGAACCTACCATGTTTGCTATCTCAGTTATGTTTGGAAAACGCCTCCCGAATAGCCTTGATAAAAGAAGAGGAAAGAATAACCTACGCCGAGCTTTGGGGAAAAATAGTCGCCTTTGCCGGATATCTACAGGAGCGTGGCATCACTTTGGATGACAAAATTGCCATTATGCTTCCCAACTGTGTGGAGTTCGTTGTCTCCTACTTTGCCGCCATGCACTGCGGGGCGGTGGCGGTAACCATCAGCACCGTTTCGGCGCCGCGTGAGCTGCAACACATCCTGAAAGATAGCGAAAGCAAGGTTTTGATAACGCGAGCCACCACGCTAAAGAGGCTTACGGATACGGATACCGAGAGCGATTTTCTCTTCGATAAAGAAATCATTCTCCTCGAATCCCCTGCCGATATACCCCTTGCCTCTCCCGCTCCCCTGCCCGAAGTGTCCAGCGAGGCGGTGGCGGTGATGATCTATACGGCAGGCTTGGCGGGCAAACCGCTGGGGGCGCAGCTGACGCACGGCAACCTCCTTTCCCAGATGCCCCTCCTAAAGGAAGGGTTTCAGGGGGATTGCCACGACCGCGCGCTTGCCGTTATCCCCTATTTCCACGCCTATGGTGCCGCGGCGAACCTCCTTATCCCGTTGGCGGTGGGGGGTAGTGTGGTCATCATGGAACAATTCACCCTAGAGAGTATCTTTGCCACGATAGCAGAGGAAAAGGTAACCTACATCGCGGCTGTGCCACGCCTGTTTTGGGGAATGCTTCTGCACGAGGGCGCTTCCAAGTATGACATCAGCTCGCTGCGTTTTTTGATAACCGGCGGCTCGATGGCTTCGTTGGAACTGCTGGAGGCATTCGAGAAAAGATTCGGCTTACGCATCTGGGAAGGCTACGGGCTCACCGAGGCATCACCCATTTGTTCCATAAGTAGAAACAATATGCCCTACAAGCCGGGTTCGATGGGAATTCCCATTAGTGCCGTGCAGGTGAAGATCGTCGATGCAAAGGGCAAGGAGTTACCCAGTGGTGAAACGGGCGAGCTTTTGGTCAAAGGAGCCAATGTGATGAAGGGATATTACAAGGCACCTGCCGCCACCGCCGCGGCGCTCGAGGAGGGCTGGCTGCACACGGGGGATTTTGTCCGGGCAGATGCGGATGGCTACCTATTTTTCAAGGGTCTCAAAAAACGGATGATCATCACCAACGGCTTCAATGTCTATCCACGGGAGGTGGAAGATGTTCTGGAAATGTTTCCGAGTGTGGCGCGGGCGGTGGTGGTAGGAAAAAGCGACCAGATGCGTGGGGAAATAGTGTGCGCCAATGTGCAGCCCAAGGGTGGCTGTGTTATCGATGAGCGGGAGCTGTTGCGCTTTGCACGCAAACGCCTTTCGCCTTACAAGGTGCCTAGGGAGATAACATCGGTAACGATGCTCTAGCTTCTGGAATAAAAGGATAAGCGCGAATAGAGAGGAATAAGGAGGAAGGCAGAGAGATGAGAGAAGTGGTTATTGTCAGCGGCGCCAGAACGGCGGTGGGAGAGTTTGGTGGCTCTCTCAAGGGCGTCAAGGTGGTGGAACTAGGTGCTTTGGTAATCTCGGAAGCCCTCAAAAGGGCGGGCTTGAGACCAGCGCTAAGTGCGGATTTGCAGGCGCAGCGCTGTGAGGCGCTGGGTGCTTCGGGAATGACGGAGCTGCAGAAAAAATACTACAATTACGAAGGAACGCTCCGGGGTGTCTATATCGATGAGGTTATCATGGGCAATGTCATCGGCGCGGCACAGGGGCAGAACCCCGGACGACAATCGGCAATTCTCGCGGGGCTGCCCGAGGAGACAACCGCCATTACCATCAACAAGGTTTGCGCTTCGGGAATGAAGGCAATTGCCATTGCCGCCGATGCCATTGCCGCGGGCAATGCGGAGATAATCGTCGCCGGTGGTATGGAAAACATGAGTAACATTCCCTTTGCGCTTACCGATGCGCGCTGGGGCTATCGGATGGCGATGCCTTTTGGGCAAATCACCGATTTGATGGTTCATGATGGGTTATACGAGATATTCAACGGCTACCATATGGGCATGACGGCGGAAAATATCGCCGCCCTCTATAATATCTCTCGTAATGAGCAAGACGAGTTATCCTATAACTCCCATCGACGGGCACGCTTGGCGATAACCAACGGTGTTTTTGACGAGGAGATAGTCCCCGTTGTGATTCCCCAAAGAAAGGGCGAGCCGAAGGTTTTTGCCATCGATGAAAGACCGATGGATACGAGTTTGGAAAAAATGGCAAAACTGCCCACTGTCTTCAAGAAAGACGGCACGGTAACGGCGGGTAACGCCTCGGGCATCAACGATGCCGCCTGTGCCTTGCTCGTGATGAGTGCCGAGAGGGCGCAGGAATTGGGGCTCAAGCCATTGGCGAAGATAAAGGGTTACGCCTCGGGCGGTGTCGATCCCGCTTATATGGGGCTTGGTCCCATCCCCGCCACGCGCAAATTGCTGCGCAAAATTGGAATGAGTATTAGCGATTTCGGTCTCTTCGAGTTGAACGAAGCCTTTGCCGTGCAAGCGCTTGCCTGCATGAAGGAGTTGGGCGTTAGCCAAGATATTTGCAACATCAACGGTAGCGGCGTTTCTATCGGTCATCCCATCGGCTGCACGGGGGCGCGCATCACCTACACCCTTGCCTTGCAGATGCAAAAGCGCGGTGTTCGTTACGGTTTGGCATCGTTGTGTATCGGTGGCGGTATGGGGATGAGTATCGCTTTGGAAAGGGTTTGATGCCGACTATTGCGAGCTTAGATGTGAAGGTGAAGAGGGGTGGTGGGCATAAGGTGGCGGACGATGGACAAAAATACCATCGAGTCGATAATCATTGGGAAGATGAAGAAATAAGGAGGAGCGGATGTTCAAGAATATAATTTTCGATGTTACTGTCGGGGTTGCGGTGATTACCTTCAACCGTCCTCAGGCGCTCAACGCAATGAATTCGGAAACGATGAAAGAACTATCAGAGGCAATTGCGATTTGCAGGCGGGAGGAAGAAATCAAGGTGTTGGTGCTCACCGGCGCGGGGGAAAAATCCTTTGTCGCGGGGGCGGATATTTCGGAGATGCAAAACATGCGTCCCCAAGAGGCGATGTCCTTTATGGAATTGGGGAATGAAACATTGCGCATTCTAGAGACGCTTTCCAAGCCCTCCATAGCGGCAATCAACGGCTTTGCCTTGGGTGGTGGTACGGAGATAGCGATGGCTTGTGATTTGCGCTTTGCCTCGGAAAAGGCGCGCTTCGGGCAGCCAGAGATACTAATTGGGATAATCCCCGGCTGGGGTGGCACCCAGCGGCTAGCCCGCCTCGTCGGTATGGGCAGGGCAAAAGAGGTGATTCTGGCGGGCGAACAACTCGAAGCGCAGCGCGCCTATGAAATTGGTCTTGTCAACAGGATCTATCCACCCGAACGGTTGTTGGAAGAAACACGCAAGTTTGCGGAAAAATTGGCGGCGCTGCCCGGCTTTGCTTTGAAGATGGCGAAACACTCCATCAATTACGGCTATGATATAGCGCTGGATAACGCCATCTCTCTGGAAATCAAGTGCTGTGCCGAGTGCTTCAGCACCGATGATCAGAAGGAAGGGATGAAGGCGTTTTTGGAGAAACGCAAACCCACATTCAAGGGATTTTAGATGAGGGGGTTTATCTGGCTCCCATTTGAATAAAAAACGAGGAAGGAAGAAGAGATGAATTTTGGGTTAACTGAAGAACAACAAATGGTAAAAGACATGGTAACGAGGTTTGCCGAAACGGAAATCAAACCACTGGCGGCAGAACTCGACCGTACCCACCGTCATCCCCAAGAGATCTGTCGTAAACTCGGCGAGATGGGGATTATGGGCGTTGCCACCCCTGTGGAATATGGTGGGGCGGGGATGGACACCGTAACCTATGTTCACTGTATGATTGCCATTTCTAAAGCCTGTGCGAGCACCGGGGTTATCGTCTCCGTAAACAACTCGCTCTATGGGTATCCCCTCAACGCCTATGCCACCCACGAGCAGAAGTTGCGCTTTCTGGCGCCCGTTGCTGGCGGTAAAGTGGAGGGTTGCTATGCGCTTACCGAAGCCGCCGCTGGTTCGGATGCCGCTTCGCTCAAGTGTAAGGCGGAGCTAAAAGGAGATAAATACATCGTCAACGGTACCAAGACCTTCATCACCAACGGCAATGTGGCTAACTACTGTGTGCTGGCGGCGACTACCGATCCGAGCAAGGGTTACAAGGCTATCATCAATCTTGTCGTTGATTTGAAGAACACCAAGGGTTTTTCCGTAGGCAAGATCGAAGAGAAGATGGGCATCCTCGCCTCGGGCACCTCGGAATTGGTTTTCGAAGATGCGGAAGTTCCTGCCGAAAACCTATTGGGTAAGGAAGGGCAGGGTTTCAAGCAAATGCTTTCCTCTTTGGATGCGGGACGCATTGGCATCGGCTCCCAAGCCTGTGGCATCGGTAAAGCGGCGCTGGAGGATGCGCTCAACTACGCCAAAGAGCGCGTGCAATTTGGCAAACCTATTTCTACCTTCCAGGCGATTCAATTCAAACTCGCCGATATGGCAACCGAGTTGGACGCGGCGGAGTTGTTGCTCTTGAGAGCGGCGTGGTTGGAGGATAATCACCTCGATTTCGAAAAGGAATCGGCAATGGCGAAGATGTATGCCGCCGATGTGGCGATGAAGGCGGCAATCGAGGGTGTGCAAATTTTTGGTGGGTATGGATATTGCAAGGAATACCCCGCCGAGCGCCACATGCGCGACGCCAAAATTTGTCAAATCTATGAGGGCACCAATGAAATTCAGCGCGTGGTCATCGCCCGCAAGCTCTTAGAGATGCGCTAGCAATTTTGGCAAAGGCTAGAACATAGAAATATCGGCAGCCCCATCACACCGCTTTTGGTTGCCGAAAAAGCGGTGTGATGTTGGGGCATCACCATTCGGTGGCGTTCGACAAAGTGCCCTAAAATAATTACAAAGGTAAAATTACTAGCCAATGATTATTACCAAACAGGCGGAATACGCGATTAGGTGTGTTTTCTTCCTTGCCGATAAACACGAAACGATGTTTGTGGCAGGTGAGATAGCCGAAGCGATGTCCGTTCCCAAAGATTTCCTCTCGAAAATTCTGCAAAAACTTGTTGTCAGTGGCATCTTGCGCTCCGTGCGGGGCGTCAAAGGTGGGTTCCAATTGGCGCGAGCTGCGCGGGAAATTTCTCTCTACGATGTCCTTGGTGCTATCGAGGGAAAGTTGTCTATGAACGAGTGCGTTCTAAACGACCAAGAATGCGGTGTCATCGAGGATTGTCCCTTGCATCCCGTCTGGATGGACTTACAAAAAACCATAGAAGAAAAATTGAGTGTCCTGAACTTCGAGGATATCTTACATGCTTTCTACCAGCGAAGGAACGGCTGTTGCTAGCAATTGGCAATAGCCAGCGTTGCCTTACGCCCTTTATCCTTTGTTCGATGCCAACTTTTCTCGGCAGATAGCAGACAAAGGAGACGAATAGTTTCCCCTTGAAAAAGGACTTTTTTTATCTTAAAATGCCCCCAACAAAATTGAGGTGAGGGAAAAATGAAAAAATTTGCTTGTACTTTGTGTGGTTACACTTTGGAAGGTCAAGTTGTTCCTGAAAAATGCCCTCAATGCGGGGCAGCCGCGGATAAAATAAAGGAGCAGGCAACAACGGGGACTTTGATATGGGCTGATGAGCATAGAATAGGCGTAGCTAAAGAGTGGGATCGGGAAGTCAAGGAAGGGTTGCGTAACCACTTCATTGGTGAATGCACGGAGGTGGGCATGTATCTGGCGATGAGTCGCCAAGCGGATCGAGAGGGCTTTCCCGAAATTGCCGATGCCTACAAAAGAATTGCTTTCGAAGAGGCACAACACGCGGCAAAATTCGCCGAGTTGCTGGGGGAGGTAGTGGGGGCGGATACCCGCCAGAACCTCGAAGCCCGAGTGATGGCTGAATACGGAGCTTGCGAAGGCAAGAAAAAGCTAGCAACCAGGAGCAAAGAGCTCGGCTACGATGCGGCGCATGATACGGTTCATGAGATGTGCAAAGACGAAGCGCGGCATGGGCAAGCGTTCGAGGGGTTACTCAAGAGATATTTCAAGGCTTAGCGATGGTTGATCCCTTGTGAAAAGATAAGGACAATGTGAAGCAGAGACTTTAATCCCAAGTCGAAGGGCAAGCCCATGTTTGTGCGGACAACGAGTTGCGCCACCGTTGGCATTAACTCCTATCATGTCGATGTGGAGGTCGATGTTTCCTTTGGGATGCCTTATTTTGCCACCGTTGGCCTTCCCGATACCGCCGTAAAAGAAAGTAAGGATAGGATCAGAGCGGCGATAAGAAACTCTGGCTATCCCTTTCCGCAAACTCATGTAACGGTCAACCTTGCCCCGGCGGACATCAGGAAAGAAGGTTCGGCATTCGATTTGCCCGTTGCCGTTGCCCTGTTGGCGGCACAGGGGCTTGTCCCTCCCGAAAGCTTGGCTGATTTGTGTATCATTGGCGAGCTTTCCCTAGATGGCACGGTAAAAGCAATCTGTGGGGCGCTTTCCTGCGCCTTTTTTGCCAGAGAGGCTCGGATAAAAGCCATCATCGTTCCCACCGCCAACACGATGGAAGCGGCGATGGTCGAGGGGGTGGATGTAATCGGTGTGGAAACACTCGCCGATGTCGTCGAGTTTTTGGGTGGCACCAAACAAATAGCCCCCGCTCGTTTCGATGCGGGGGCTTATTTTTCCGAGCATCGTCTCTATAGCCAGGATTTCGACGAGATAAAAGGGCAAGAAGGCGTCAAGCGCGCTTTAGAAGTGGCGGCGGCAGGCAACCATAATGTCTTGATGATCGGTCCCCCCGGTTCGGGAAAATCTATGCTTGCCCAGCGACTTCCCACTATCTTACCCGATATTACCTTCCAAGAGGCAATAGAGATAACCAAGGTCTATTCTTCCGCGGGGCTGTTGGGGGCAACGCAGCGGATAATCGCCACTCGTCCCTTCCGCGCTCCCCATCATACGACTTCCGATGCGGGTTTGATCGGCGGGGGGCAGTATCCACGCCCGGGCGAGATTTCCCTGGCGCACCACGGGGTGCTGTTTCTCGACGAGCTTCCCGAATTCAGAAAAAATGTTCTAGAGACGCTGCGACAGCCCCTGGAAAGCGGCTCGATAACGGTAACCCGTTCTGCCTTTAGCGCCACTTATCCCGCCGATTTTATGCTCATAGCGGCAATGAATCCTTGTCCCTGCGGTTACTATGGCGATCGTAACAAATCTTGTCGTTGCTCACTCAAGCAAATTCAAGCGTATCAAGCGCGCCTTTCCGGTCCCTTGCTCGACCGTATCGATATCCATATCGAGGTTCCCTCCGTGCGCTATTGGGATTTGGCAAGGGGTAACGATGGCGAGTCTTCCGCAACTATCAAAGCGCGCGTCGATATGGCGCGGCAGGTACAAAAGCGGCGTTTTGGCAATTGTACAACCAACAACGCTAACATGGGGGATGGCTTGCTGAGGGAGCACTGTGCCCTTGATAAGGATGCACAGGCGATTATGGAAATGGCATTCCAAAGGCTGGGGCTTTCCGCGCGGGCAAATAATCGTATTTTAAGGATGGCACGCACCATTGCCGATTTGGAAGGCAGCGCCGATATCGCTTGCCATCACCTTAGCGAGGCTGTCCAATACAGAAGCCTTGATAGGAAAATCGTTTAGTGATAGCGCGCCAAGCCGTTTCCAAGAGGGACAACGGGAGGAAAATGCGTCAATGGAAATAATGATTTCACTTTCTAAAAGTGGGCGCGCCCAGACTTTATTGGCAGATGAAAGCAAGCTGGGCTTTGGAAAAATTTTTAGCGATCACATGTTTTCGATGCGCTATAACGAGGGCAAGGGCTGGCACTCGCCGCGGATAAGTGCCTATGCCAAATTCGAGATAGAGCCTTCTGCCTTGTGTCTGCATTATGCGCAGCTCATTTTCGAGGGGCTCAAGGCTTATCGAGGCGAAGACGGCACCCTCTATCTCTTTAGACATCGGGAAAACATCCGCCGTTTCAACACTTCTGCCCAACGGCTCTGTATGCCTACGATAGAGGAAGGGTTGTTCGAAGAGGCGCTGTTCAAATTGGTTCGCTGTGACCGAGAATGGGTTCCCCATTCACTGGGCTCTTCGCTCTATATCCGCCCGACGATGGCGGCAACCGAGCCCCAGCTTGGGGTGCACTCTTCTAACGAGTATTTGTTCTTTATCATAACCTCTCCTGTCGGGGCTTATTATGCCAGCGGCTTCGCGCCTACGAAGATATATGTCGAGGAGGAATTCGTCCGCGCGGCACCGGGTGGTACCGGTTTTTGTAAAGCCGCTGGGAACTATGCTGCCAGTCTGCTTGCCTCACAAAAAGCAATGGAAAAAGGGTTCACCCAAGTTTTGTGGCTCGATGCTCTCGAAAAGAAGTTCGTCGAAGAAGTTGGCACCAGCAACATATTCTTCCTCATCGACGATGAATTGATAACCCCTCCCTTATCGGGAACGATACTGCCGGGGATAACGAGGGATACGGTGATCCAGTTGGCGCGCTTTTTCGGGATGAAGGTTGTGGAGCGTAGGATTAGCATCGCAGAGATCATCGCGGCAAACCGTGCGGGACGCCTGAAAGAAGCCTTTGCCTCGGGCACGGCGGCTGTTGTCTCGCCGGTGGGTTTGATTCATTACAAGGGAGAGGATCATATCATCAACGGGGGGGAGCTTGGAGAGTTTACCCGCAAACTCTACGATGAGATAGTTGCCATCCAATACGGTAGGCAGGAAGAGTCCTTCGGCTGGCGGGTACAGGTGCCCTAAAGGCGTTTTCGCTATTAGCAGCGCTACTTAAAGATGTTTTCCACAGAACTGTTGATAAACCTCTTGATAAGTATGTTGATAAGCGGGCTAACTGTTGAATTATTGGTGGTTTTCACCACATTGCCAAGTCGTTGAGCTTAAAAATTTATTATTGATTTCAATATGTTATTTAAAAGGGAGCGTTTTTAAGCCCTTAGCTTTCCCCCATTTTCATGGTTTATGAGAAAGATATGAAAAAGA
>Ga0172371_10005519_pt1 | contig 18719 bp, 16 predicted proteins | sample Lak12m_FD_114543 | JGI IMG/M metagenome (GOLD analysis project Ga0172371, IMG submission 114543) | Freshwater microbial communities from Kabuno Bay, South-Kivu, Congo - kab_022012_12m | ecosystem: Environmental > Aquatic > Freshwater > Lake | place: Democratic Republic of the Congo: South-Kivu...
GCGTGGCGGCGTTGGCCGTGGAAGGACATACCTTCCGGGTATGCCCATTCCGCGGCCGCCTTGCCATGCGCGAAACTGAACAGTAATCATGGTTCAAATTAATTTGCGGATAAGCTCTAAGCCAGGCGCATGGTCAGGCCACCGTCTATCATCACGTTCTCGCCGGTGATGTAATCGTTTTCAACCAGGCTCACGATGAGCCGGGCCACCTCCTCCGGCTTGCCCTCGCGGTGCAAAGGGATGCGGGTTTCCTCGTTCAGGCGCTTCTGCTCGGCCGTCATGGCCTTGTGGAAGTCGGTGCGGATGATGCCCGGGCTCACGCAGACCGCGCGCACGTTGAAGGCGGCCAGCTCCCGCGCCAGGGCGCGGGTGAGCTCCACCACTGCGCCCTTGACGGTGGCGTAGATGATGATCCCCGGCACCCCGCGCACACCGGCCACGGAGCCGATATTGACAATCACGCCGCCTTTTTTCTTCTTCATCTCGCAGGAGAAAGCGCGCGCCAGCAGGGCCGGGGCCTTCACGTGCAGGTCGAACGCCTGCTGCCAGCGCTCCGGGGTGGCGTCTTCGAGGGAACCGTTCATGGAGGTTCCGGCATTGTTGACGAGGATATCCGGGGAAAGGCCCTGGCTGCGGATTGCGCGCACGAGTTCATCGATCCGGGCCGCTTCGGCCACATTGCACTCATAAGCCGAGGCAAAGCTGCCGCCGCCCAGCTCCTGGAGGAGGTCATCGGCCTCGCTTTTTCCGCTGCGGTAAGTGAACAGGACCCGCGCGCCTTTTGCCGCGAGGGCCTTGACGGTTTCCCGCCCGATGCCTCGCGAGCCCCCGGTAACCAGCGCCACCTTGCCTTCAATATTCACCTTGATATCCCTCCTGTTTTCGCGTTTTTCTTAAATTAATGATGCCATCCCATGAAATCAATGTTTATCTTTTTCGAGATTTTTGAAACAATATCCCCATAAATCCTGTTTAACCGTATTGAGGAGGCATATGACCGGCATCTCCCATGAGGAGCTCATGGTTCAAGTCCGGGGCGGAAACGTAGCGGCTTTTGAGCTGCTGTTTGAACAATACCGCCTGCCGGTGTTCAACTTCCTGTTCCGGATGCTGAACGGGGAGCGCGGGCCGGCGGAAGAACTGCTGCAGGAGGTTTTCGTGAAACTATACGAGGCAAGAAAATATTACGAGCCGAGCGCCAGGTTTTCAACCTGGCTCTTCACGATCGCCAGGAACCGCTGCCTTAACTACCTGGCGTCGCGCCCTTACCGCCAGTGCAGGCAGACACTTTCACTGGAAGCCATGGCCGGGGAGCGCGGGGGGCAGGCCGAGGCCAGAACGCCCACGGATTTTACGGCGCAGGACGCTGGCGGAACACAAGAGCTCGGCGAGCTGCTGGAGCGCGCCATCGGAAACCTGCCGGATGAATACAAGGAGATTTTCATCCTGCACGCCGTGGAAGGTTTTTCGCACCGGGACGTGGCCGGGATTTTAAAAATGAACCCGGCCACGGTAAGGACAAACTACCACCGGGCGCGGACGATGCTCCGCGAAAAAATCGGCACCGGCTTAACCCGGAAAGGAACAAAAACATGAACTGCAAGGAATGCCGCGATTTGCTTTCGGAATACTGCGATGGCGCCCTGGATGTGGACGGCGCCCGGGCGATCAAGGCCCACCTGAAAAAATGCCCCGCCTGCCGGGATCAGCAAAAGCTCTTGGAGGCCATGGAAGCGACCGCCCGGACCCTGCCACGCCATGAGCCGGGCACGGAATGCCTGCTCAACACCTTGGCCGCCATACACAAGAACGCCGGTTTTGCGCGCAGGACCGAGTTCGGCCCGGTCCTGGATTTCCAGGAGCTGGCCGAATTCCTGCGCGTCGATTTGGAAACAGCCGGCAAATACCTCGATGAAATCCCGTCCTTTGAGCTCGGCGGCAAGCTGCTTTTCCGGCGCTCAAGCGTGGAAGCCTGGATCGTAAGCAAGGAAACCGGGTTCAGGCTCCAGCGTTGGGAAGCACAACCCTATGAAACATCTGACATTACCAATAGAATATTTATTTCGGCGTAGCAGGCTCGGGAATCCGGTAAAAATACTCTGGATTCCCACTTTCGTGGGAATGACAAACACAATCAAGTGAGACACATCATGAAAAAAGCAAAAAAAACAATTCAAAACGAAGCGCCCGGCAGCCGGGATGAAGCCGACATCCAGATCGTGAACAGGATACTTCTGGAAGCCTTTGAAAATACCGCGTCCGACATCCATTTTGAATGGGTGGCCGGACAGCTCCGCGTCCGCCTGCGCGTGGACGGAGTTTTGCGCGAATCAGCCCTTAAAATACCGCCGGACATGCAAATGCCGGTCATTACCCGGCTGAAAACCATGGCCGGCCTGAATGAAAAGGAAACGCGCCTGCCCCAGGACGGACGCTGCCAGCTGAACGTCAAGGGCAAAGAATACGATTTGAGAGTTTCTACCGTGCCCTATTTAACCGGAGAATCGGTCGTACTCCACGTTCTCTCCCGCCAGGCCATGGCGCTGGAACTGGCGCGCGCTATGCCGGAGCCGGGCAACCTTGCCAAGATGAAACGCTGGCTTAAAAAGCCGGGATTAATCATTGTCAGCGGACCAACCGGCTCGGGCAAAACCACGCTTCTTTACAGCATGCTGCACGAATTAAACACTCCCGACGTGAAAATCACGACCGTGGAAGACCCGGTGGAATATCTCATTGAGGGCGTCAACCAGCAGCAGCTCAACTATAACGCGGGCGTGACCTTCCCCCGGGCCCTCCGCGCCCAGTTACGCCAGGCCTCGAACGTCATCATGGTGGGTGAAATAAGGGACCTGGAAACGGTGCACATAATCATCCAGGCCGCGCTGACAGGCCACCTGGTGCTTTCCTCGTTGCACACGAATGACGCGCCGGGAATAATCACCCGCCTGCTGGATATGGGCCTTGAGCCGTTTTTACTGACAAATACGCTGATCGGCGGCATTGCCCAGCGGCTGGTGCGCGCAGTCTGCCAGAACTGCAAGGAGGAATACAAGCCCGAGCCATGGGTGCTTGAGAAGCTGGGCCCGCACGCGCCGAAACAATTTTTCCGCGGCAGGGGATGCGACAAATGCCATAAGACCGGCTTCCGGGGAAGAATTGCCCTGCATGAAATGCTGGAAATGGATGACGACCTGCGCCGGCTGGTTCTCAGGAACGCCGGCGCGGATGAGCTGCGTGCCCAGGCGCTTAAATCCGGCCTGATCACCATGCAGGCCGCCGGCTTCGCCAAGGCCGGGCAGGGCATCACCACGGTCGAGGAAGTGCTGCGCGTTTGCGTAACATAAATTCAACCTGAAAAATATTGCCATCCAGCGGCTTCAGCCGCAGAAGCCAGCCCGGCAACCGCCCGGCGCATCCATGCGCCGATTACCTTCTTTTCTGCGCGGAAGCTCAAGCCAAACGCAAACGGAGCGGCGCAGCGCGGGCTGTCCCTTTAAATAATATTTTCAAAAATAACCCTTGACCCTTCCCGCTCTATATGACATTATGAAACTAGTTTCACATTAAGAAAAGGAGTAACATGATCAAGGTCCTGCAGAAAACAGACGCCATCCTCGGGCTCGTGGCCCGCGCAAGGGACAAGGCCAACCTCTCGGGCCTGAGCCGCAGCCTCAAGATGCACAAGGCCACGCTCTGCCATATCCTCAAGGCGCTGGAGGCGCTCGGCTTCATTGCCAGAAACGAGTCCCGCTGCTACGCCATCGGGCCGCGCATCGCGGAGCTGGCGGATGGCGCGCGCCGCCTCAGTCTTCTCCAGGAAATCGCCGCCGAAGAGACCAAGGCCCTTTCCGGGCAGCTGCGCGAGACCGCATCGGTCAGCATTTTGCGCGACGGCATCCGCCAGCGGATCGCCTTTGCCTCCTGCAGCCAGAGCGTCACCGTGGCCGTGGAAAGCGCCGTGGAAACGCGCGGCGCGCCCTTCAACACCGCCACCGGGCGGGCGCTGATGGCCTGGCAGGAAAAGGAAAGCCTGCGGCAGGTCCTGAAACAGCACGGCCTGCCCGGCGCCGCCTGGGGCGGCATCACGAGCGAATCGGAACTCAGCCGGGCCCTGGCCGGGATCAGGCGCAGCGGGATTGCCGTTTGGCGCTCCGAGGACAGCCAGGCCGAAGCGCTGGCCTTGCCGGTTTTCGGGCCGGACAATAAGGCCTGGGCGGCCCTCGGGGTGGCGGCGCCCGTCTTCCGCTTCCGCGGCCGCAGAAGGGCGGAAATCATCAGCGCCCTCAAAGCCGCCGCCGGAAAAATGAGCGCCGCCCTGGCGCTGCGCGGCGCGGGGGCCGGCCTCGCGGAAAGCAACAAGGAGGCATCAATATGAAGGTGATCTATTCGGTTGAACGGGGCTGCACGCACTGCGGCACCTGCATTTACGAGTGCCCGGCTGGCGCCATCCGGATTACCTCCGGGGGCGCCGTAATCGACCGGGCCAAATGCACCGGCTGCGGCCGGTGCATGGCCAACTGCGCTTCCGAGGCAATAAAGAAAACGGTTACGGACAACATTAACGGAAAGGAACAATGAACATGATACCTCACAAGCAGAATGACGGACGCATTATCGACCCCGCCCGGGAACTCGGCTGCATCGGCAAATATGACGTGCTGGTCGTCGGCGGCGGTATGGCCGGCACCGGCGCGGCGGTTTCGGCGGCCCGCCTGGGCTGCAAGACCATGCTGATCGAGCGCGAGACCTCCCTGGGCGGCCTGGCCACCATCGGGCTGGTTAACATTCCACTCGATTTTTCCTGCGGCATCGGCAAAGAAATGCTCTCGCGCCTGGACCAGGTGAGCGGCCACTGGCACCGCAACTCCGATCCCGAAAAGCACAAACTTATCCTTGACCGGATGACCAAAGAGGCCGGGGTGGACCTGCTGCTGCACTCCTACGCCGTTGATTCAATCGTCAGCGGCGGAGAGATCAAGGGCGTGGTGGTGGAAAGCAAGTCCGGCCGGCAGGCCGTATTGGCCGACCGGGTTGTTGACTCCTCCGGCGACGGCGACGCCGCATTCTTCGCCGGGTGCGAATACAAATCCGGCCGGCCCTCCGACGGCATGAACCAGGCCTGCTCGCTCGAGTTCCGGCTGGGCGGGGTGGATTGGGACCTTTACCTTGAGTCGGACTTGAAAAAAAACGACCCGCGCTGGATCAAGCTGATTGAAAAAGCGGTCGCCGACGGCGCCATGCCCTACATGATCGAGAACCACCTCAACTGGGTGACGCACCTGCCCGGGCGGCCGCAGCACTGCAAGATGGACGAGCTGAGCCTGTGCTTCGCGCACTCGCGCAACTGCCGGCCGCTGGACGCCCGCGACCTCACGCGCATGTATCTGGAAGGGCGCGAGCAGGCCGACATTCTCTGGCGCTTCATCAAAAAGAGAGTGCCGGGTTTTGAAAACTGCTACCTGATCGACACCGCCACCCTCCTGGGCGTGCGCGAGTCGCGGCGCATTACCGGCGAATACGTGATGCAGGCGAAGGACATCGCCCAGTGGCGGAGGTTTGACGATGTCATTACCATGAGCGGCCACGGCTACGACCTGCACAACCCGGATGGGCCCGGCAACATCAAGTGGGCCGAAATGGAAATTGACGGCAAACAATGCTACGCCATCTGCCACACCGGCTACGGCTCATCCTGGCTCCCGCCGGGCGGGCTTGACGCCCTGACCGACGGCTTCGGGCGCAAGGGCAAGGACATGAAATTCCCGGACCTGCCTTGCTACGACATCCCCTACCGCTGCCTGGTCCCTCTCAAAATCGACAACCTGCTGGTGGCGGGGCGCTGCCTTTCGGCCGACTTCATGGCGCAGTCCGGTTGCCGTCTGGTGCTGGCCTGCATGAACATGGGCCAGGCCGCCGGCACCGCAGCGGCGCTCTCGCTGCGCGCGCGGGTGGCGCCGCGCAAGCTTGATCGCATCACGCTGCAAAATCAGCTGCTGCGCGACGGCATGGAGCTCGGACAGAAGCAGCGGCGCATCCCGGGACTGGATACAAATAAATGACGATATAGCAGCCAGACCGGCTTGCCATGAAATGTGTATGGATGCTGCTTGCGCAAAGCGGGAAGGCGGCTTGAGCCGGCTCACCTTGCCGCGCGGAAATATTCCCGCAGCACCCGGCCGATGATCTGCTTGCCCCGGTCGTTGTTGTGGACGCCGTCGCGGTTGAAGTCATGGCCGGCGGCGGCGGCGAGGTAGTCATGGCAGGGAGCGGTCAGATCCCAGAATGCCACCCCCGCCTTCCGGGCGCAGTCCCGGGCGGGACGGTAATCCAGGCCGCGGCGGTACTCCGGATTTTCCATCAGTTTGCGCCAGTCCTTTTCTCCGGACTTGTTTTTGCGCCAGTCGGCCGAGAGCGGCTGGCTCATGACGAGCACCTCGCAGCCGACTTGCTCCCGGGCCTGTTTTATCACTTCTTCCATCGCCGCGCTTTCGCCGGCGCTGAACTCGGAAAAGTTACTGATCCCGCCGATCATGAGCAGATCCGGCTTGTGCGTTGCAACGTATTTTTTGAATTCCTCCGGGGTGCGGTAAAAAGGGCAACCGGTGCACCCGCGCACGGAAACGATAAAATCAAACCGTGAGCCCGGAAAATCCCTTTGAATAAGGGCCTGGAAAACGGAGTTAAAAGAGTCGTTGACGATGCTGTCGCCCAGCATGACGACCCGCCAGGGCTGGCCGTTCTTCAAGGCCGCGGCGGTTTTAGGCAAAAGCCGCATGGCATCCGCCGGCGCCTTGAATTCCAGCGGCGGCAATTTGGCATAAACCTGGTCGCACCACCGTGCCGCATCCTCTGCCGTGGACCCGGTGACTTTAACATTGCGCGCCTTAACCGGGCCCTTGGAAACAAAGGCCACCTGCATCCGGCGGACGGCGCCCATGACGTAGGCCAGCTCGTCGTAAGCGCGATATTCGTCGCCGGGGACGACCATGCTGTTGCAGTCCGGCAGCATCTGGCCGTCCTTGTCAAAATAATCCAGCCACCAGTAGCAGTGCCCGGCGCTCATGGCCTGGAATTCAAGGCGGTAATATCCGGCCTCATCCCCCCTCCGGCCGAGCGAAAAGACCGGCGACTGCTGGCGGCCGCCCTTGTCGGGATAGCTGCCTTCGAATGGCAGGTAGACCATGTTCGTGCCGGCGCCGGCTTCAAAGGTCCAGCCCGACCCGGAAAGGCTGATATCGCCGGCGGTTTGGAAGAGCACGCCCGGCTGGCCTTCTACGGATTGCGGTTGCGTGATAAGGGACATGGCCAGAAAAATTGCTGTTAACGCCTGATTGAAAAATTCTTCTAACATACCGGCCAGAAAACAACTGGAGGGGGCAACGCAAACGTTGCCCCCTCCCGGACAATCATTCCAGGGCAGCCGGCGGCTATTCCGCTACATGCCGGAATCCGGCCCCGACCGTGGCGCTCCCGTCCCATACTGTGGAGAAACCAGAACTCCAGCCGGAGGAAGAAAGCAGGAAAGACCATGTGAACGACAACGCATGGTATGCCACCAGGTCGGCCCTGCGGTCGCCGTCCAGGTCGCCCGCAACCGGCGCATAGCTTGAGCCGCCGAACCCGGATACCTGGTAATAATTCTGGTCGCCGGTGGAAGAGAGCAGCACATACCAGTTGCCGGAGGCCTGCTGGTAAGCCATCAGGTCAGTGAAGCGATCGCCGTCGAAATCGCCCGTCGCAGGCAGGAAACCTGTCCCGCCCCACCATGTCCGGTAATAAGCCTCGTAATCATACCATGAAGAAAGAATATACCAGTTGCCGTCGGAATTATTATAGGCCATGGGGTCCGCCCAGCCGTCGCCGTCGTAATCACCGGCAAGCATCGTGAAGCCTGAGCCGCCCCATGACTGCGGGATATATGCCAGTTCGTAACCGGCGCGGGAGCACATCATGTACCAGAGCCCGGTCGCTTCCTCGTAAATGGCCGGGTCATTGACGCCGTCGCCGTCAAAATCTCCCGCCACTGCCAGGTAGCCGCTCCCGCCTAGCTGGATTGCATAATGGCGGTAGCCCAGGACCGAGAGCAGGACGTTCCAGACGCCCGAGCTGCGGTAGTAGACCGGATCGCCGAGCCGGTCGCCGTCGTAATCACCCAGGAGCGGCGTGCCGGTCAAAACAGGCTCAGGGGGCGTGGGCCCGGGCTCGGTGCCGCCGGTGCCGAAGGCCTTGATGCATACATTGAAATATGTGCTGCCGCTTTTGGCTTCATTCCAAACGGTGCCGTTTGCGCTGATGTAGCTTTCGCCGGCGGAGGCGGTGGCCGCACTGCTGTAGCCCGAGATGCGGTATTCGCTCGGTATCGGATATTGGAATCCCGGCGTGGTGAACTTTATCACCACCGAGAAGCGCCCGCTGTAGGAGACGGGCGTATCGAGCGCCACGGTGTAATAGCCGGCATAGGTGACCGAGCCGCTTTTGGTGGCGCTCAGGGTCCCGCTGGTCGGCGCGCCCGCGCTTCCGCCGGTATAGACCTTTATCTCGTAGCTGCCGCCATCGGCCATCATGTAAAAGCTCACGGCCTGGATGGACCCCGAAGCGCCGGTAAAGATGTTGGCGCCGTAGGCCGTGGTGCTGCTGTAGCCAAATGAAGTGCAGTACCCGAGGGGGTCATACTCGTAAATGGAAGGATAATTCGAGGTGGACTCGGCATTCAGGAAAACGCAGTTGTACAGGCCGAATTTTGTATCGTAATAGGAAGCCCAGAAGTAGCCGGCATCGCCCCACGATGTGCCCCAGCTGTTCTTGACCAGGAAGGCACCGTCGCCGGGCGGCGGGTTGGCAAATTTCGTGCGGCTGAAAGCGTCGTCCCAGCCGACAATCGTCACCGCGTGGTTGCCGACGCTGTCGCCGTTGTAATAATAGGCGGCATTGGCGCTGCTGTAGTATGCACTGCCCCAGTACATGCTGGTATAGAGCGCGCCGTACGTCATGACGGCCTGCTTGATAATGTCGTTATCGGCAAAGGCGGTGCGGTCCGGCAGAAAAACCGCGCCTTGAACATGCTTCCGCACTGTAAGGCCGGAAGGGCTGTCGGGACCGTTGGAATAAGGATCATCGGCTTCAAGCACGGGGCCGGCCCAGCGCCCGAGGTAGGCCAGCGACATGTAATAATTGCCGCCATCCCCGTAGGCGTTGTCCAGGCCGTGCTTGTTGGCCAGGTTGTTTTCAGAAAAATTCCAGCTTTCAGCGGCCAGCAGGCAGGACTCCATCGAGCCGAAGGTGGCGAAGGTCCAGCAGTTGCCGTAATCGCCCTGGTCCTGGACGGATGAAACCTTGCCATAGTCGCGCAGGTCGTAACTCGAGGGCAGCGCCTTGGGAGCGGCCTTTGGCAGCAAAGCGGCCGGCGCGGGGCGGTGGGCCGGATGGGGCACATGGCCCAGGCCGTGCCCATCGGCGGTCCGGAAAGCCGCGGCTTTTGAAGACGATTGCTGAATGTATTTCTGGAACTCGGTGCTGAGAGGGGCCTGATCGATCGCCCAGGTAAACATGGACCCGGCCATCAACAGCGCGAACGCGGCAAAAGCAGCTGAAACATTATCATGCCTTTTCATTTTCGGCCCTTTCGATCATTTTTTTGCGGACTCAAACCCGTGCAATAAAGTGGCGATTCGCCCTGAAACAATACCTGAATATGGCACAATTAACGCGTATGATCAATTTTTTTCGACAATGCGTCCACAGCCACTGCCCCAGAGCCATCGCAATGATGCCCGGGCAAAAGGTGCGCAAGCCCGGCCCGCTAAAGGTTGCGAGCCAGGTTCACTAAAAAATCCTGGATGTTGGTGACGATGGAAGTCACCTCCAGGGTGCCGCGGTCGCGCAGCTTGTTCACCGCGAACTCGGAAACATCCACGCTGTAAATGTAAACCGGGCGCACCTTGCCCCTGACGACCTGGTAGGCGGGGGTCATATTGCCGGCGGCGATCGAATGCAGCTGCGTGGCCAGCCCCAGCACGGTGGTTGCCTTGCGGGTGTGCATGCGCATGCGGTCCTGGGCGGCATAGACATCCGGCACCACGCCCGGCAAAGGGCCGTCATCCCTGATCGACCCTGCCAGGACAAAGGGGATGTTTTTTTTGTGGCAGGTATAGATGACGCCGCTTGTAACCTTCCCGGCCCGGATGAATTTTTCAAGCGAAGGATACTGCCGGGCGCGGTTGATGGCCTCCAGGTGGTGGTAGTGGCCGTCGGGCCGGCACTCCTGGGTGTAAATGTCCTGGCCGAGGGCGGTCTTGAAGAGCGCCCCTTCAAGGTCGTGCGCGGCCAGGGCGTTGCCGGCCAGGATGGCGTGGACAAATCCCTTTTCGACCAGCGCCACCATGGCGCTGCGCGAGTCCGAATCGAAAACAACGGCCGGGCCGAGCACCCAGACCACGTAGCCGTTTTTCTTCTCGTGCCGGAGCAGCTCGTAAAGCCGGTCATAGTCGCGCGAATAAGAAGTCTCGCGGCTGCGGCCGGTGCGGAAGGCAAACAGGTCGGCCCTGCTTTTCCTGCCGGAAAATCCGGCCGTGTGGACGTAGATGCCCTCGCGGGCGTCCTCGCTGCGGCCGACCACGACCCGATCGCCGGCCTGAAGCCGCCTGAACTCGGTCGCTTCCAGGCGGCCGCCTTCGCGGACCACGGCCACGCAGTCCATGCGGCTTTCGGAAAGCAGACGCCAGCGGCCGCCGATCTTGAAATATTCGGGGAATATGGTGGTGGCGTGGAATTTGGCGGGCGCCACGCCCGCAAGCCGCACGACCCCCAGGGCGGCATCCGGGCTGCGCCGGAAGGCCTCACTGTTGAACGCGGGCGCGCTGTAGACGGGCAACTTAAAACTCATTGTTTCATGGTAGCGAAGCGAAAGCCGCCGCTCAAGAACATAATGCGCAGGAACCTGTCTTAAAACCGGCGCAGGGCCTTGCGCGAGGGCGAAAGTTGTCCCGCGCGGACAATTGACGGCGAGCCCGCGCCGCCCAATTTTGACTTGCTCAATATAATTGACTCTTGTGTCAAGTTCGTATTATTGTTTTTATATATTGGCATAATCATTTGGATCTATTCTCGGCAAAACTCGTAAAAGGAACGGATCCGGCAACCGGGAGGAAATGACATGAATGGCAAGCATGAAATTTCACTTGGCGCAGTGGCTCTCGCGTTTTTCCTGGCGCTGTCGCAATCCATGGCGGCGCCCATGGCCGGCGACGCGGAAGCGGCCACGCACGGCGATGAAGCCGCCGGCGTGCAGCTGGTCAAGGAAACGGAGCAGAAGGCCGCGGATTTTGTTTTCCGGCAGTACAACCTTGGCGTGCTCTCGCACTACTCCTACCTGCTCGGCAGCGGCGGGGAGGCGATGATCGTGGACCCGGCGCGGGACGTCAGCCGCTACCTGCAGGACGCGCAGGAGCTCGGCCTTAAAATAACCAAAATATACCTGACCCATTCGCACGCCGACTTCGTGGCCGGCCACATGGAACTGGCCAGGGCCGCCGGGGCCGAGATCCTGATCAACGCGGAAACGCGCGCGGGCTACCCGCACAAGCCCCTCGCCGACAACGCCGAGGTAAGGATCGGCAAGCTGCGCGGGGTGGTAATCATGACGCCCGGCCACACCCCCGACGGGACCTGCATGCTGGTCTACACGCCCGCCGCGGCGGAAAAGCCTACCTTCATGTTCACCGGCGACACGCTTTTCATAGGCAGCGTCGGGCGGCCAGACCTGATGGGCGAAGGCATGAGCGCCGCCGCGCTGGCCGAGATGGGCTACCACACCTGGAAGGAAAAACTTTCCAGGCTGCCGGATGAGACCCGCATTTTCCCGGCGCACGGGGCCGGCTCGCTCTGCGGCGCGCACCTGAGCGACAAGCCCGTCTCCACGATCGGCGAGCAGCGCCGCGAAAACGTTTACCTCCAGCACAAGGACCTGGCTTCCTACGTCATGGCCGTCATAGACGGCTTGCCGGAGGCGCCGCAATATTTCAAGCACAACGCTAAAATGAACCACGACGGCCCGCCCCTCGTGGACTGGGACAAGATCATGCCGCCGCCCCTGGCCGCCGCCGAGGCCGCCGCGCTGGCGCAGAAGGGCGCGTGGATGGTTGACGTGCGCGAAGCCAGGCCCTTCGCGGAAGCCCACCCGCGGGGAGCCATCAACATTGGCATACGCGGCCGCTTTGAATCCTGGACGGGCACCATGATTCCCTGGGGCGAGCCATTCATCCTCTCCGGCTCGGAAGGCGAAATCCGCGAGGCTGCCTTCCGCCTGAAGCGGATCGGCTACGACTCGCCGGCCGGCTTCCTGAAGGGCGGCGTGGAGGGCTGGAAAAAAGCGGGGCTGCCGGCCGGGTCGCTCAAGCTGGTCAAGCCGCAGGATTTGCACCGCCAGATGCAGTCGGGCACGGCCCCCGTTATCGTCGACGTGCGCCTTCCCAGCGAATGGATGGCCCTGCGAATCGGCCAGGTGCTCAACATTCCCATCAACAGGCTCTTTACCGACGGCAAGCGCCTGGCCGGCGACATGCCGGCCCTCACGGTGTGCAACTCGGCTTACCGCTCGAGCATGGGCGGCTCGGTGCTCCTCAAGATGGGCTTCAAGGAAGTGAGCAACATGGAAGGCGGCGGCGAAGCATGGGTGGCCGCCGGGCTGCCGACCATCAGCGCCGCCGGCGCCGGGCACGGCGCGCCGGCCTCTCCCGCGCGGGCAATAAAACTCCCGGACCGAATTGCCGCGTCCGATCTCAAGCGGATGCTCATGGATTTGCCGGGCACTTTCGAGCTCGTTGACATCCGCCCCCGGGAGCAGTTCGCGGACTTCAGCCTGCCCGGCTCGCTGAACGCGGACATCGCCGACGTAATCTCCAACCCGGCTTACCTGAACGGAGCGGTCCCGCTCGTGATAGTTGACCGCGACGGCTCCCTCGCCATGGCCGCCGGCGGCATTCTCGCGCAGAAAACCGCGCGGACGATCAAAGTTTTATTCGGCGGCCTTGAGGCCTACTGGAACGAGTCGGCGGCGCCCCTGCCCCAGGGCTCCCGCCCGCCGGCCGCGCCCCCTTCCGTGGAACCTGCCGCTCGCGGGGGCCCCCCGGCCGGAGCGCCGCCGGCCAAACCGGAACCGCCGAAAAAGAAAAGCGCCGGATGCTGAGCCATGAAAAACAATATCACCATTGCCGCAGACGGGCCAAAGCCCTACGCGAATCCCTACCTGGCGGGGGTCCTGCTCGGCCTTGTGCTCCTGGCCTCATACGTTCTCCTGGGGACAGGCCTGGGAGCTTCAGCCGGAATCGCCCGCGCCGGCGCCTCGCTATCCATGTGTTTCGCAGCTTCCCATACGCTGGGAAGCGAATACTTCGGGAAATGGGGCGCGCACCCGCTTAATTATTACCTCGTCTTCATGTTCGCGGGCACATTTGCCGGCGCGCTGATATCGGCGCTCCTGGCGAACCGCGTCCGCTTGCAGGTGGAGCGCGGCGCGGCCTCGTCCCGGCGCCGCCGCCTCGGATACGCGCTGGCAGGCGGGATAATCGTCGGGTTCGCGAGCCGGCTGGCGCAGGGTTGCACCTCCGGCCAGGCGCTCAGCGGCGGCGCCCTCCTGCTTACCGGAAGCCTGGTGTTTTTAATCTGCCTTTTTGCCAGCGGCTACGCGACGGCCTGGTTCGTGAGGAGGCAGTGGCATGATTGAAACCTTATACGCGCTTGACGCCCTGGGCACGCCAAGGGCATTTTTCATTTCGCTGCTGATCGGCTGCGGCTTCGGCTTCGCCCTGGAGCGGGCGGGTTTCAGCAGCTCGCGCCGGCTGGCGGGCGTGTTCTATTTCACCGACATGGCCGTCATAAAGGTCATGTTCACCGCGCTCGTCACCGCCATGCTGGGAATTTCCATCATGGCCGCGCTCGGGTGGATTCAAATGGACCGGATTTATCTCATGCCGACCATTTACGGCGCCCAGGTCGCGGGCGGGCTGCTGTTCGGGGTGGGATTCGCCATGGGCGCCTGGTGCCCCGGCACGGCCGCGGCAGGGCTGGCCGCGGGCAGAATAGACGCGCTCGTGTTCCTGGTCGGGAGCGTCGCGGGGAGCATCCTCTTCAACGAGCTTTTTCCCGTGATCGGCGCACTCTACGCGGCCGGCGACCGGGGAACGCAGATGGTCTACGCCACGCTCGGCATCCCGCGCAATGTTTTCATCTTCGCGCTGACGATCGCGGCCGTAGCCGTTTTCTGGCTGGTTGAGTGGGTTGAGAAATTGCGCACCGGCCGCTCCCCGTACCTTGGATCCCGGTGCCTCAAGGCGTTCAGCGTGGCGCTCGCGGTGCTCGCGGCCGGCCTGCTTTTGACCGCGCCCTCCACAACCGGAACCGGACCCGCGGCGCGCGCTTCCGGGCCGGGCGAAGAAGCAGCCCTGATGGCTGAAGTTGACGCGGCCGGCGACCACATGGATCCCGAGGAGCTGGCCGATCGTCTTGTGGCCGGCGCGCCGGGACTGGTGGTCGTCGACGTACGCCCAGCCGCGGAATTCAACGCTTTCCACATCCGCGGGGCGACCAACGTTCCGCTCGCCGGGCTGGACGAGGCCCTGCAGCCGCATAAAAACAACGGGGTAATTGTCATCTACTCGAACGGCATGACGCATCCCGCCCAGGCACGCGAGTCGCTCCGGCGGCAGGGATTCGGCAATGTTTACATCCTGACCGACGGGCTCCAGGGCTTCCGCGACCGCTGCCTTAAGCCCGCATCGCTGCGCCCCGAGCCCCTAACGCCCGAAGCCGCCGCGCGGGTCAAAGCCTGGCGTTCACATTTTACAGCACCCGCTTTGCCGCGATCACCGCAATAGCCCGGCACATGGATTTATATTCATCTGCCTCCAACATATTTCCGCAGGCAGGGCGAGAAAAAATGTTCCTAAATAATGTTATGCTTTTTATCACCTGGCTATATTCCGACTTGGGGAAAAATGGCGAATTCCGGAAACCATAAATCATGACGGGGAAACTTATCACTGCTGGCATCTTTGTCGCCCTGGCCGCAAATGCCGCCCTTTCAGCCCCGCCGAAAACCGGGACCGCAGAACAGCTGCCCCTTTTCAAAAAAGCTGTCCGGGACGATAAAGAGCGTTATAATTTTGCCGCCGGAAAGGGCGCCATATTCCTGCCCACCCCGGACGGCAGGAGCTTTTACATCCTCTGGCTGCCGCCGGACGTTTCGCCGCAAAAGCCGCCGCCAGTTGTGTTCACCCTGCACGGCCACGGCAGCTGGGCCTTTGACGAATTCTTCCTCTGGCACAAGCATATCGCCGGGGCCGGGATCGGGATCGTGGCACTGCAGTGGTGGTTCGGGGAGGGTGAAACGCCGAAGGATTATTATCTGCCCGGACAAATTGCGCAGATCATGAATGAAATCATGCGCGCGCACAACATCAGGAAACATTCCGTGCTCGCGCACGGCTTCAGCCGCGGCTCGGCCAACATTTACGGCCTGGCCGCGCTGGACAACCGGGCCGAAAAATATATCCTCCTGGCGGTCGCCAACGCCGGCAAGCCCGGGGCCGATTTCCCGATCAACCGCGACATAGCCTCCGGCCTGTTCGGGCAGCGCCCGCTTGAGGGAACATACTGGATGACATACGCAGGCGCCAGGGACCCCCACCCCGAACGCGACGGCATCCCCGGAATGCGGGAGGCGCAGGAATGGATCAAACGCTACGGCGGCGCGGTAAAGCTGGCGGTTGAGGATGAAAGTGGCGACCACGGCGGATTCCACCGCAACCCGGCCAACGTAAAAAAGGCGCTGGAGCTTTTCAGACAACTGCTTGCGGAATAGACTAAAAGATGAGGCAATTTCAAAACTAGAAAGACACGGCAACAGCTCGTGCTACGTAGCGAAGGAAGCCTTCGCTTACTTCGCAGAGTAGTAAGTGCCGTGGCTACAAAATAAGTCATTAATTATCAAGCTATTATGTTGTAGCCGCCCCGCTCTGCCGGGGCGTTCCGTTGAGTTTTGAACTTACCTCAGATAAATAAATGTTTTGGCTTTTATGTGCATCTTGTGCCTTTTCGTGGCTATTTAAGAATGTCAGGGCGTTATATATGATTAAAATCCGCAAAGTAACAACGCAGGGCGATATAAATACGGCAGCCGCGCTGGCGCGCGAGATCTGGACTCAGCACTACGTCCCCATCATCGGCAAGAAGCAGACGGATTACATGCTTGCCAATATCCAGAGCGCACAAGCCATTGCCCGCCAGGTCAAGGAAGGCTGCTTGTACTACCTTGTGCTGGAAGGCGGCCGCCGGGCCGGATACTTTTCCGTCGTCCCCGACCTGAAAAAGCGCAGCGCACTTTTAAGCAAGATTTACGTCCGGCAGGAGCTGAGGGGCCGGGGCCTGGGCAAAGCCATCTTGAAGTTCGCGGAAAAATATTGCCTTAAAAAGAAAGTAAAACTGCTGTGGCTTACCGTCAACCGGAACAACAAAGACTCCATCGCGTTTTACTTGCGCGCCGGATTCAAAAAGTCGGGCAAAATCACCAAGGATATCGGGAAAGGCTTTGTCATGGACGACTATAAGATGGAGAAAATATTAGATCAATGAATGAGAATAAAACAATGCAACCATCAATGTGGACCAGTTACCTGATCAGGATGCCGCCGCGCAAGATGGCGCGCGCCTTCGCCCGCCACGGCTGGCGCACGCTGGAAATGAGCGACGAGCACGCTCACATCCTGCTCAAGGAAAAAGACCCGCTTAAATCGGGAAAGAAGTTCAGGGCCTTTGCAGCTGATTTGGGCGTCTCTTTTCCACAGGGCCATTTCTACCTGGCCTGCGACATCGCCCCGGCCGGCAGGAATGAATTTGATGCAGCCATGGAGAGCATGCGCCGCTGGGTTGACCTTTTCAACGCGCTCGGCGTAAAAGCCGGGGTCCTGCACCCCGGCGGCGGCAGCCTCATCGCTAGGGGCTGGGATAAGAAAAGAATTTTTGCCCGGAGGGTCGAAGCGGTACGCAGGATCGCCGGATACGCGCGCGGCGGCCCCACCCTGATCTGCCTTGAAAATTTACCGGGCAACGGAACCGAGCGGGCCGAAGACCTCCTGAAAATCGCCGCTGCCGCCGGGATGGACAACGTGGCCATCTGCCTGGACACGGGCCATGCCAATATTTCCAGGGTTGATCCGGGGCTATTTATCATTAAGGCCGGCCCCAGGCTCAAGGCCCTCCATATCGCCGACAACCTCGGAACCCATGACGACCATATCCTGCCCCACGGCCGCGGGACCGTTAAATGGCCGGAAGTAATGAAGGCCCTGCGCCAAACCTGTTATAAAGGCCTTTTCAACTTTGAAGTGCCCGGCGAAAACCGCTGCCCGGAACCGGTCCTGCTGGCCAAGCTTGATTACGCTCTTTACCTGGCAAAATGGATGCTCGCCAATGAGGGAAAATAATACTATAACCACACGAGATCGTGATAATAGAACCCAAAAACCGTTGGTGGTGGTTAAGAAATCTGAAATTCTAAGCACGAAACTCGAAACAATTTAAAAAATAAAATGTTTAAAATCCGAAACACAGACAGTTTTTTAAGTTTTCATTGATGTTGTGATGATTCGGATTTTGGATTTGTTTCGAATTTCGGAATTAGGATTTCGAAATTTTTAAAACACTGAATCAGGAGGAAGCCAAATGACTAATCGAACAATCAAAATGACGGCGCTCTCATGCGGCATCGCCGCCGCGCTCGCACTTTCATCCTGCACGCTCATCGACTCTCTTTCCGTGAAAGAGCTCCCGCTCGCCAATGACGGTAAGACCGATTACGCGATCGTCACCCTCAACAAGACGCCCAAAGACATGTGGAACGCGCGCTTCCTGGCCTGGTTCCTGAAGGAAAAGACCGGCGCGGATTTCCCGATCGTCACGGCCGACAAGGCGGATTCCACAAAACCCGCCATCCGCATCGGCGCGGATAAAAAATCAATGCTCAAGGGCATGAAGGATCTGGACCACGTCGTGAAAAACCGCGGCAGGGACATCCTGCTTTACGGCAAGGGATACGATGCCGACTTTTACGCTCTCGTGGATTTCCTCGACCGCGAATTCGGCTTCCGCTGCTACTGGGACTTCCCGAAGATCGACAAGCAGCCTGCGGTTGTGCTCAAGCCGATGAACCGGCAGATGGGCTACGCCTTCAAGTGGCGGCAGCAGCAGGGCACATTTACCGACTACCTCCGCGGCGAAAACGGCTATTTCCCGAGCCGCAACGCCCTGGACGCCATGAACAAGAAAGTCCCGCCGATGACGAATACAATCGCGCTCGCCGCCCCGCCGGGGTCCTATCCGGAAATCAAGCCGCAGCAGATCCAGGTCAACCTCTGCCATACCGAGTTCGGCTACATCCCATGCGCCTGCGGCGACCCGAATTACAAGGGCTACGAGTTTGTCGAGAACCAGGATTACTCGAAAACCAACCCGGAATTCTTCGGCATGAACAAGGCGGGCGTCCGCTCGCCCAAAAACATGCACCTTTGCTTCAGCAACAGGGACATGCGCAAAGAATTCACAAAGAACACTGAAAAGCACCTGGCGTTCCTCGGCACCGACGCCGTGGAAATCTGCATCCACTACACCGACGACGCCGGCAAGGCCTGCCACTGCAAGGACTGCGAGGCGCTGGAAAAGAAGTA
>Ga0172371_10005520_pt1 | contig 18719 bp, 13 predicted proteins | sample Lak12m_FD_114543 | JGI IMG/M metagenome (GOLD analysis project Ga0172371, IMG submission 114543) | Freshwater microbial communities from Kabuno Bay, South-Kivu, Congo - kab_022012_12m | ecosystem: Environmental > Aquatic > Freshwater > Lake | place: Democratic Republic of the Congo: South-Kivu...
AACTGAGCTAAACGCCCGTGGAGCCTTGGAGCGTGGGGCGACGGCTTAGGGATCCGTGTCACACCAAATCATGTGGACGTTCCAGACGACGGTAGCTTCCCCTTCGTACCACCGTCGGCTTGGTCCACAACCATACCATATCCACCTTCGTCAATCTGACATGGGCTGCGTGGTCAGTCAAGAGGTGGGTTGATGCACAGCCCCGTAGCCCCCTAATAGGGGCGGGCCGCCTTGCAGACCGGGGGCCGATGTGTCATATTACCCGTTTTGTCGTTCGTCTGCGGGAGACGAGGGGAGACGAGGGGAGACGGCGCTACAGTGCAGATCTGGCCGGCGATTGACCTTCGTGGGGGGAAATGCGTCCGCCTGAAACAGGGGGACTTTGGCCGTGAAACGGTCTTCGGCGAGGATCCGGCTGCGATGGCCTCGCATTGGGTCAGCCAGGGTGCCGAGTGTCTCCACTTGGTCGACCTGGATGGGGCTCGCAGCGGCAGTCCGGCCAACGAGCCGATGATTGCGGCGATTCTCCAGGCCGTGGATGTGCCCTGCGAGTTGGGAGGGGGTATCCGCACCGAGGAGACGATCCGGCGCCTGTTGGACTTGGGACTGAGCAGGCTCGTGGTCGGCACGCAGGCGATCCGCGAGCCGGACTGGTTCCGGCAGATGTGCCGGGAGTTTCCGGGCAAGCTCGTGCTGGGGATCGATGCCCGGGGCGGACGCGTGGCAATGCACGGCTGGCTCGAAACGAGCGAGATGGAGGCTACGGACCTGGCCCGGCGGTTGGCCGATGAGCCGATCGCGGCGATCATTTATACCGACATCGCCACCGACGGGATGATGGCCGGGCCGAACGTGGAGGCGATGGTCGCGATGCAGCGGGCGGTGGCTTGCCCGGTGGTGGCCTCCGGCGGAGTGACGACGGTGGACGACGTGGCCCGGCTGGCGGCCGCGGGCATGGCCGGCTGCATTGTTGGGCGGGCGTTGTATGAGGGGACGATGACGTTGCCCGAGGCGATTCGCGTGGGCAAGTCGAACAAAGGGAAGTTCTATGGCGAAGTATAGCGTCGAGCAGATCCGCAACATCGCGTTTTGTGGCCACAAATCGTGCGGCAAGACCACGCTGGTCGATCGCATGCTCACCGCGACCGGGACGGTGAACCGGCCGGCAAGCGTCGACGAGGGGACGAGCATCTGCGATTTCGACGAGGAGGAGAAATCGCACCACTATACGATCGAGGCCAGCGTCGTGCACTTCGATCACGCGGGGGAGCATTTCCACGTGATCGACACTCCCGGTTATCCCGATTTCATCGGCCAGGCGGTCGGCGCGATGCGGGGCGTCGACATGGCGGCGATCGTCATCAACGCCCAGAGCGGGATCGAGGTCAATACCCGGCGGGTGTTCGCCGAGGCGGCCAAGGCGGGTCTGGGCCGGATGATCGTCCTGAACCGGATGGACGGAGACAACATCGACTTTCCCGCCTTGGTGGAGAGCGTCCAGAAGCTTTGGGGAAACGCCTGCGTGCTGTTGAACGTGCCGCTGGGCCAGGGGGCGGAATTCCGCGGCGTGGCCAGCACGCTCGATGTGCCGGCCGACACGCAAGGGGCGCTGGTCGACCCCGCGGGAATCAACCGGTCGCTCATCGATTCGATTATCGTGGCCGACGAGGCGGTGATGGAGCGGTACTTCGAGGGCACCCAGCCGACCAAGGAGGAACTGTCGCGTCTGATGGTCCAAGCGATCAGCGAGGGCAGCCTGATCCCGATCGTGTGCGTCTCGGCGAAGACCGGGGTGGGATTCCCGGAACTCATGGACGCCATGGCCCTTTGCTGTGTCCCGCCCGACAAGACCGTGCGCAAGGCCGCCAAGCCCGACGGCTCGGAAGTGGAAGTCGCGGCGGATCCCGACGGCCCGTTGGTGGCCCAGGTGTTCAAGACCCGGATCGACCCCTTCGTGCAGAAATTGAGCTTCCTCCGCGTCTATTCGGGGACGCTGAAGAAAGACTCCTCGGTGCCGCTGGTCGGGGCGCGGAAGCCGATCAAGCTGGCCCAGTTGTTCCACATGCAGGCGGGCGAGACGGAGCCGATCGACGAGGTGGGGCCGGGTGGGATCGTGGCCGTGACCAAGGTCGAGGAATTGCAGAACGGGGGCTGCCTGGGCGAGTGGGCGCTGGCGCCGATCCAGTTCCCGACGCCGATGGTCGGCCTGGCCGCCTCGCCGAAGAGTCGCGGCGACGAGAGCAAGCTCTCCGGTGCGCTGGCGAAGATCTCCCAGGAAGACGGCACCTTCCGCCGCGATCTCGACGCGCAGACCAAGGAGATGGTCATCTACGGGATGAGCGAGCTCCACCTGCAAATCCTCCGCGAGCGGCTCAAGCGCCGCGACAAAGTGGAGGTGGAGACCAAGGAGCCGAAGATCCCCTACCGGGAGACGATCCAGGGCAACGCCGAAGGCATGTATCGTCACAAGAAGCAGACCGGCGGGCGCGGCCAGTTCGGTGAGGTCCACATCCGGATGTGCCCCCTGCCCTTGGGCACCAACATCGAGGAGTTCGCCACCAAGGATCGCTTTCCGCAAATGAAGGAGCCGCACTACGATCCGGAGAACAATTTCCTCTGGATCGACTCGGTCGTCGGCGCCACCATCCCGGGCAACTTCATGCCCGCCGTGGAAAAGGGCTTCAAGGACCGCCTCGAGCGCGGCGTGGTCGCGGGCTACAAGGTGAAGGACATCTGCGTGGAGGTGTTCTTCGGCAAACACCATCCGGTGGACAGCTCCGAGCAGGCATTCAAGACCGCCGCCTCGATGGCCTTCCGCAACGTCTTCCAGCAGGCCAAGCCGAGCCTGCTGGAGCCGATCGTGAAGATCGAGGTGACCGTTCCCGGCGATAAGCTGGGCGATATCTCCAGCGACATGTCGGGCCGGCGCGGGCGCGTGCTGGGGATGTCGTCGGCGGGCGGCGACTTGCAGACGGTGATCGCCGAAGTGCCCCTGGCCGAGGTCAGCAACTATGCCCGGGCCCTGTCGAGCATCACCGGCGGCCAAGGCAGTTACACCATGGAGTTCACCCGCTACGACATCGTGCCCGGCAACGTCATGCGCGAGATCGTCGAGAAGGCGCAGCTCAAGGAAGAGGAGGAGGAGTAGACATTCTCCGAGCCGGGCCGTGTCGGCCCGGCGGTGTGACGCCAACGCGGGATCGCGGGACAGGAGCCGGGCCATGTCGTCCCGGCTCGGAAGTCCCTGAATCGTGCCGGTCGATTGGGTGCAAAGCGGCGACAAGTCGCCGCACGCCTAACCATCCCCCTCTTTCGAGGGAAAACTCTTGGGGCGATTGTTTGCAAACCGCTCCGGGGGCTGGTAAACTCAGCCGTAGAGGTCTCCGGGTCCACCACAAGTGTGGCAATTCAGGCCGCAGAGCAGCGTGGCTGAGTCATGGCAGTTGAAACCGCGGAATCTTTTGTTGAAGTCCTCAAAAAGAGCAACCTCCTGAAGGGCGATCAGCTCAACGTGGCCCAGGAGATCGCCGGTCAGGCTGCCGATGCTCGCGCCTTGGCCAAGGCCCTGGTGCAAAAGGAGCTGCTCACCCGGTGGCAGGCCGGGCAGTTGCTGGCCGGGCGCACGGCGTTCTTCTGGGGCAAGTACAAGTTCGTCGACTTGCTCGGTCGCGGCGGCATGGGCAGCGTGTTCCTCGCCTGGCACACGATGATGAACCGCGCCGTGGCGTTGAAGATCATCTCCCGGGAATTGGGGCAGGATCCCGCGGCCCTGGAGCGGTTTTTCACCGAAGCCCGGGCCGTGGCCGCCCTGGACCATCCGAACATCGTCCATGCCTACGACGTCGCGAACGAGGCCGATCGGTACTTCATGGTCATGGAGTACGTCGAGGGGCGCGACTTGCAGCGAATGGTCGAGAAGCAGGGCCCATTGGATTTCCCTCTGGCGGTCGATTACATCCGCCAGGCGGCCGAGGGGTTGGCCCATGCCCACAGCAAGGACATGATCCATTGCGATGTCAAGCCGGCCAACCTCCTGGTGAACCAGCAAGGGCTCGTGAAGATCCTCGACATGGGAATGGCCCGCGCGGTCGGGCGCAAGGCCCAGGCGAGCGGCTCCGCGGGCGGCTCGTCGGACGACCAGGCGGTCCTGGGCACGGTCGACTACATGGCCCCGGAACAGGGCATGGGACTGGATAAGGCGGACCGGCGGTCCGACATCTACTCGCTGGGCTGCACGTTCTACTTCCTGCTCACCGGGCATCCGCCGTTTCCCTCGGGGACGCTGGCCGAGCGGATCGTCAAGCACCAGACCGAGGAGCCCAAGGACATCGCCGCGGTTCGCCCCGACACGCCGCCGGATCTCGTGCGCATCTGCCGGAAGATGATGGCCAAAGAACCCGACGACCGTTTCCAAACGGCCGACGAGGTGGCCCAGGTCCTGGCGGAGTGGCATCCGTCGCAGACGAAGATCCTCCGGGCCGCCCCGTTGGAGGAGAGCGAGGTCGTTGCGGAGGAGGCTTTGCCTGCGGAGGAACCGGCCCCGGCGGCCGCGAGGAAATCATCGACCAAGGCGGCCCCGGCGAAAAAGCCGACCGCCAAGGAGCCCGTGGTCGAAAGGCTCATCGCGCGGGCAAAGCAGTTCGTCGATTATGTGATGGCCGATCGTCGCCGGATGATGATCTGGGGTGGGGGCGGCGGCGGGGTTCTCGTTCTGCTCCTGTGCGGACTGATGTGGTGGATGGTGGCGACGGTGAAGGCCGCCAAGCAGCAGGCCAGAGACCAGGAGGTTGCGCAGAAGGCTGCGGCCGAGAAGGCAGTCAAGGCCAAGGCGGCCCGCGAGGACGATTTCGGGGACTTCAAGCCGGCCTGGGAGCAAAACGAGTCGGACAAGACAGTCGCGGAAAAGGCGGGCACGGAAAAGACGGCGGCCGAGAAGGCAGTCGGCGAGAAGACGGGGGCATCCGGCCCACCCCCGAAGCCCGGCGGTCCGCCTCCGAAGCCTGGCGGCCCGCCGCCCAAGCCGGGTGCGCCGCCCCCGGTGCCCGGCGCCTTGGCCCCTCCGCCTCCCCCGGGAGCAAAGACTGCCACGCCGGGGCCGAAAGCGGCGCCTGCCACCCCCAGCCCTGCACCGGCTGCCACGGCACCGCAGCCGGGAACACCGGCCGCAGCGACGCCAACGCCTCCGTCCTCCCCTCCGGCGCAGCCCGCCGCACCGACAACGCCGCCCGCCAAACCCGCACCGCCACCCGGGAAACCGGCTGAGAAGGCAGCCCCCGCCGCGCAGCCCCCAGCCGCCGCCCCGGCCAAGCCTGCCACCCCGCAGCCTGCGCCTCCGAAGGCGGCGCCCCCGACAGCGCCGGCGGATGCCTTTGCCGGCTTCCCGCCGTTCGTCGAACTGCCCCCCACCGGTGAGGCCGGGGCCGGGGAGTTCGCCAGCGGGGCCACACTGCTCGGCAAGGTCCAGGGACCGGCCGATACGCCCATTACTATCGAACTGCTCGGCAAGGACACGGCGATCAAAGGCAAACGCCAGCAGTTCTCTTTTGAGCAGAAAGAGCGGAACGACAAGAAGCCGGGCTGGGTAGTCCGGTTGCCGGGCAAGGAAGATGAGAAAATCGAGGTGGCCCAACTGTGGCGCGACAAAGACGGCCTGATGTTCCGTTGGGGCGAGCAGGCCGCTAATGCCTCGGGCGATTATCTGCGGAACTGCGCCCTGGAAATGCAAGGGGGCGGACCGCCGCACATCGTTGCCTTGAGGAAGGCGGAAGTGGTGGAGCCCGTCCTGTTCGACTTGCAGAAAGGGATCAGCGTCGGAAACGTCCCCATCGAATTCCTCCCCGATGCCGCCAATATCCGCGTGGAGCTCACCAAGGTCCTCGGCGAGGCGGGCCCCCTGAAGCTCGAACGCATGGAGGGCCCCATCTTCAAACCGAACGGCACGATGGCGATCAAGACCCCCACGGGCCTGGCATTCGTTCGCAAGGACCTTCGCGGGCACCAGATGCCCGGGGTGGAATTCGCGGTGACAGCGATCCCCAAGGGAAAAGGGTTAGGCATTACCATCCGCCTTGCCAGTCCCACCGCCCAGCAGTACAAGAGCGCACTAGCATACGCTAATGCCACGCGGATGGAGGCCGAGCTAAAGATCCGGGGCGTCCCCGGGCAGTTCGCCGCGGCCAAGGAGGAGGCTCAGAAGGCCAAGATCGCCGAGGACTTCGAGAAGTATTCGGCCCCACTCTGGTACGAGGAGTTTTACAAGCAGGTGCACAAGAACGCGCGGCTCCATTTCCATGTGTTCCTCGAGATCGGAGACCAGCGGATCGAGCTGGCCCACACCGAAGTGCCCAAGTGAACCGGAGAAGGGAGAGGGGAGACGCGGAGAGGGGGAGTTGGGGAGAGTATCGGTCTTTCTCCGCGTCTCCCCATCTCCGTGTCTTCGCGTCTTCTTCGTTCTTGTCGGCGTTGTTTCGGCCGGTGAGCCGCTCGCCGGGGCCGGCTACCGCGGCAAGACTGTGTCGCAGTGGGCCGGCGACTTGGGCGAGAAGGACCTTGGGGTCCGCTGGTATGCGACCTATGCCTTGGGGCGGATCGGGCCCGACGCCGCGGCGGCCATCCCCGCCCTGGAACGCATCCTGGGCAACCTCGACGAGCATGAATACGTGCGCGGCGGGGCAGCGTGGGCCCTGGGGCGCATGGGCCCGAAGGCCGCTCCAGCCGTGCCCCTCCTGGTGCGGACGCTCTCCTCGAAGCACGTCTCGGTGCGCCGCAACGCCGCGCAGGCCTTGGGCAACCTCGCGGCCGTCCAGCAACCACTCCCCTCTGGCGTTTCGGGAGAGGGGCAGGGGGCGAGGGAACGCGGCGTTTCCAACCTGCTGAAGCTCCTCGACGACGAGGATTCCCAGGTCCGCGTCGCTGCGGCGGTGGCCCTGTGGAAGATCCAGCCGTCTCCGAGGGCGACTGCGGCCCTGGAGGCGATGCTTCGCGGTGGGGAGCCCGCCGCATGCCAGGCCGCCGTGGCCCTGGGGGAATTGGGGGAGGGCGCCCGCGAAGCGGTGCCCGCGCTGGTGGCCGCCTTGGGGCACTCCGATGAAGATACCCGCCGCGCGGCCGCTGCGGCGTTGGGCCGGATCGGTCCGGGCGCGATCCCCGCGCTTCGCGACGTTCTGGCAACCGCCGACGAGAAGGCCAAACGCGAGGCCGTGGAGGCCCTTGGCTGGATCGGCGCAGGGGCCCTCTCGGCCCTGGTCGAGGCCCTCGGCGACCCCAGCCCGCCGGTCCGCCGCAGCGCCGCCCGGGCCCTCGGCCGCCTGGGTCCTGTGGCCAAGGACGCGGTGCCCGCGCTCTTGCGGTCCGTGAGCGACCCTCAACCCGAAGTCCGCGACACGGCCGCCGGGGCCCTCCGAACGATCCGCGGCTCGTAGCGAGCGACGACGGCCCGGATCACGCTGAAACGGCGGGCGCAGCTTCGCTCCGTCCGCCCTACACGGCTATTCCTTCAAGTCGAACGTCAGCTCGGTCTTCTGGACGCCCACTTCCGCGGTCAGGCCCGACTTCGCCGCGTCGAAGTACTTCTGCGGGATGGCCGGCACGCCTTTCGGCGACTCCATGGTCGGCTCCTTCTCCCACGCCGTCACGGCCACCTTGTAGCTCCCCGGAGGCGCGCCGTCGTCCTTCTGGTAGGTGCTCAACTTGAAGGCGCCGTCGACGATGTCGCCCGTCGAGGTGTTGCCCGGCTTCACGGGCATGAGGCTGACCCTTCCCTTGGCCAGCGGCTGACCCTTGTAGGTTACTTTGCCGCTGACGGGCACCAACTTCGCGGCGGGGCCCGAGGCGCCGCCGCCACACCCGATCACGAGGCCGAGCGCGGCCAGGGCGCACAACGCACCGAGGGCCACCTGCGGCCATCGCCGAATACAACGCTGCTGCATGGAACCGTCCTTCCTGGAAAAAAGGGGTGACACAGGGCGGCCGAGGCGCGAGCAAGACTTCCGAAGTCTTGGAGTCACGTAGTCACGTAGGGCGGACCGAACGTAGTGAGGCCCGCCGTCGCACAACGTGGGTTTTCGGCGGGCGTCGCTTCGCTCCGTCCGCCCTACACGACTACACGACTACGGCATACTGACCGCGTTGCCGTCGGCCTGGTCGCCCAAGTAGCACCAGGTCGCGAAGTCGATGGTCTGCGAAATAAAGCGAACCGAGGCGTCGGCCACCAGCATGTTCACGCCGCCGGGATGCTGGCTGGAGAAGCCGCCGTTGCTCGTATACGCGCCGGAGTTGGTGAGGTTCCGGTTCGGGCTGTTCGGTCTCTGCCCGGTGAAGGCGATGGGGAAGTTCGTGCTGTAGGCGCCGCCCCAGTTCAAATAATACGCGATCCGCTCCCCAGCCATGAACGTGTTGCTCGTGCCGTCGGTGATCTTGTGCATCGCCGACAGCCTCACGCTCCGATTGAAGATACCCGGAGTCTTGAGCGACACGTCGCAGGTGCCCCAGGTCACCGAAGTCTCGCTGATGCAGTAAGTCCCGGTGCTGGGGCAGTCGGGGGTAGTCCCATCAGGCAGGATGCTCCCCGCACACAACGGATAGTCCAAGCCCTGCGTGGCGACACTCCAACCATCGAAGGCGGTCGCGCTGAGGGGTTTCATTTCGAGGCCCTTCGGATTCGAAGGGCACGACAACAGGTCGATCCGCAGGTTCGTCAGGAGCGTAGCATTCGTGCCCGTGTTGTTGCCGATGGAGAAATTGAGCTGATTGTACACCGCCGCCTGCTCGAAAAACGGCATCGTCATCTCCACCCACGTGTGGGCCGTGGCGAACACAGGGGACGCCGCAGAGCAACTAATGGTGCTGGAATACGGAAACACCTTGGAGCGATCGTGATAGTTGTGCAGCGCCAAGCCGATCTGCTTGAGCTGGTTGGTGCACTGCGACCGCCTGGCGGCCTCGCGGGCCGCTTGCACGGCGGGCAACAACAACGCAATCAAAATGCCAATGATGGCGATGACCACCAGCAGTTCGACGAGCGTAAACGCTCGCCACTTCGACACACCTCTCTTCATGGGTAGACCCTCCAAGACAAGAGATTAAGAGAACCTCACGCACTGCCGAGCGAGATTCTGAATGGAACACGCCTGATTCAGAGCATCACCATACCCGAGGGTCACGCCGCTGTCGTTCAATTTGTCGGCGATAACAAAATCGAACACATTCCCCCCAAATAGCGCACAACCGACATGGTGGTCCCGGTACCCAGTCGACGAGCCAAGTCAAGCAGGGCGGACCGAACGTCTTGAGGCCCTCCCGAAGTGAGCCGACCGACCCGGCGCTCGGTCGTTTCGCTCCGTCCGCCCTACACGACCTGGATTCGCGTTCTAACATGCCGTCAGGTTTGTCTTTAGGTTTATTCGTGGATGCTGCGTTTTTTTGCCGTTGACATGCTTTGGAGAAACTTCTATTCTCCCGACCTCTTGAGTTGCTCATGAGGCCGCCGGGGGAATACCGGCGGAGAGGATAAGCCACCGTGGTTCCACGTGGAGGGGTCTGCACCTGGGGATGCTCGCGAGGGCATTCCTGCGGACCGCGAGGCGTTCGAGCGAAGGCATGGAGGCCTTCGCCTAACGCTTCGAGACAACTTGAGCGGCAGCCCGACTGCCCGCGCTGACGGCCGGAATCGGCCGTGCGGCGCACCAAACCAATCGCTCCCGGAAAAGTGTAGTGTCCTTTGCCCCCCTGGGACGCGGCCTTTCCGGGGGCCTTTTTTTGCGCGCTCACGCAATAGCGCGGTCGGAGTCGAGGAGGCGTTCCAGTCCATCGGTTTGGGCGATGACGACCACGCCGCTGTCGGTGACGACGAAGCCCCGGGCCAGGTCGAGCTGGCGGTTATAGCCGATCTCGACGCCCGCGGGGATGTCGACCCCTTTGTCGATGATCGCGCGGCGGATCTTGGCGTGGCGGCCGATGTTGACCCCCTCGAAGACAATCGAGCCCTGCACGACGGCGAAGCTGTTGATCCGCACGCGCGAACCCAGGATCGACTTTTCCACGCGGCCGCCGGAGACGATCGAGCCCTGGCAAACGATGCTGTCCAGGGCGTAACCGCGGCGTTGCTCGTCGGCAAAGACGAACTTGGGCGCCGGGCAGTTGGGCTGGTACGTGCGGATCGGCCACTGTTCGTCGTACAGGTTCAACTGCGGATCGACCGACACGAGGTCCATGCTCGCCTCGTAGTAGGCGTCGAGCGTGCCCACGTCGCGCCAGTAGGCGGTGGTCTTGCGGTTTTCGTCGACGAAGGGATACGCGAACACCCGGTTCGTCTGGAGCACGGTGGGAATGATGTCGTTGCCGAAGTCGTGCTGGCTGCCCCGCCGGGTGGCGTCGCGGCAGAGTTCCTCGTAGAGGAATCGGGCCGTGAACACGTAGATCCCCATCGAGGCGAGGCAGTTGGCCTCATCGCCGGGGATCGGTTTCGGATCGGCCGGCTTCTCCTCGAATCCCACGACCCGGTTCTGGCCGTCGACCTGCACCACGCCGAACCGCAGGCTCGCCCCGACCCTGGGCATGCGCAGCACCCCGATCGTCAGATCGGCGGAGTTCTCCAGGTGGTACTCGACCAGCCGCTTGTAGTTCATCTTGTAGATGTGATCGCCGGCGAGGATCACCACGAACTCGGGACGCTCCTTCTCGATCGTGTAGATGTTCTGGTAGACCGCGTCGGCCGTGCCCTGGTACCAGTTCTCGTCGATTCGCTGCTGCGGAGGGACGACGTCGGCGAACTCCCCCAACTCCCGGCAAAAGTACCGCTGCCAGCCCATGCTGATGTGCCGGTCGAGGCTCATCGCCTTGTACTGGGTAAGCACGAGGATCTTGCGGATGCCGCTGTTGAGCGAGTTGGAGAGGGTGAAGTCGATGATCCGGTAGTTCCCGCCGAACGGGACCGCCGGCTTGGCCCGGTCCCGCGTCAGAGGCTCCAGGCGCGAGCCCTTTCCCCCTGCCAGGATCACGGCAACGGCACGATCCATCATGATGTTTCCCTCCAGTGCCATCCCTGTAAACAGCGAGCGGTTGTGGTCCCCGACTTCTTCCTCGATCCCACCTCCCGTTGAATTCGACCCGGCCTGTCACTGCGGCGTAACCCCTCAACCACGGCCATCTATTGTAGCGTGTCGCCCGCCCACGCCAAACACATTCGGACGCACAAAAGGGGACAGGCACCGTCGCCGGAGAGCCTCCTTGCAGGGCCACCGTTGTTGAGGCGACGGAGCCAGTCCCCTTCTGGTGGAAAGGACGACCTACAGCCACTGCCGCTGCCAGAGCTCCAAGACCAGCAGGGCCCACAGGCGGTAGGCGTGGTCGAATCGGCCTGCCAGATGCTCCTCGATCAACTGGGCGACCGTCTCCCGGCGAAAGATGCCCCGATCGAGCGTTGTCTTGTCGAGCAGGACGTCCCGGGTGAGGCCGGCCAGGGGCCCGCGGAACCAATGATCGAGAGGCACGCCGAACCCCATTTTAGAGCGGTGACGAATCTCCACGGGGAGCAGATCGGCGAACGTCTCCAAGAGAATCCGCTTGCCGCGCCCGGCACGGAACTTCCTCGCCAGGGGCATTCGGGCCGCCAACTCCACCACCCGGTGGTCCAGAAACGGCGGCCGGCATTCCAGCCCGTGGGCCATGGAGGCGACATCCACCTTGGTCATCAAGTCGCACGGGAGATAGGTCAGCAGGTCGGTCAAACTGGCCGATGTGACCGGATCGCGCTCGGAGCAGAGGGCCGCACGAGTTTCGAGGAACTCGAGCGGATCGGCATCGGGGAGGCTTGCCAGGAACTCCGGGCAATAGAGTGCCACCCGGCGGGCCTCGCCGAAGATGGCGATCCATTCCAGGTAGCGCTGAAGGGGGGGCTTGCCGAGCATCTCGGCAAATCGGCGCAACCGGCGTCGGAACGACTTCTGGCGTGGGCTGGCAGGGAGCTTCTGCCAGTAACGACCGGCCAACACGCGGCGGACTATGCGCGGCAACCGATCAAACCAGCTTCCTAGCCACACGGCCTGATAGCGGGGGTAGCCGGCGAACAACTCGTCGCCTCCATCGCCCGTCAGCGCCACCGTGACGTGCTCTCGCGTGACTTGAGAGAGGTACCATGTGGGCACCGCCGAACTGTCGGCCATGGGCTCGTCGTAGTGCCACACCAGCTTGGGCAGGACCGCTACGGCGTCGGGCTCGACACGGAACTCCCGGTGGAGCGTGCCGAACTGCCGTGCCGCGATGGCCGCGTAACGGGTCTCGTCGTACTCCGGCACAGGGAACCCGATCGAGAAGGTCCGCACCGGTTGTCGGCTCAGCTTCTGCATCAGCCCGACGATGATCGTCGAGTCGATCCCCCCGGAGAGAAACGCCCCCAAGGGGACGTCGCTCTCCAAACGCATCTCGACCGACGAGGTCAGCAGCTCGCGGAGCTCGCAGGCGTCTTCCTCCGCGGGGCGAAGCTCCTCGGCCTGGAAATCGGGTTGCCAGTAGGGCCTCACCTCCAGCCGGCCGTCGCGATAGACGGCCACGTGGCCGGGAGGCAACTTGGCGATGCCGCGGAAGATCGTCCGCGGATGGGGGACGTATTGATAGGTCAAGTAGGCATCGACGGCCTGCGGATCGAGCTCGCGCGGCACGCCCGGCGCCTCCAGCAGGCTCTTCAGCTCGCTGGCGAACAGCAGCCGTCCCGGTTCCAGGCGGTAGACGAGGGGCTTTTCGCCGAGGCGGTCGCGGGCCAGGACGAGCTGACGTTGGCGGGCGTCCCAGATCGCCACGGCAAACATCCCGTTGAGGTGCTCCGCGAAGTCGGCCCCTTCCTCTTCGTAGAGATGGACGATGGCCTCCGTGTCGCTATGGGTCAGGAATCGGTGACCGTTGGCTTCGAGCCGGCGCCGCAGCTCGCGGAAGTTGTAGATCTCGCCGTTGAAAACGATCCAAACCGACTGGTCCTCGTTGGCCATCGGCTGGCGCCCGCCTGCCAGGTCGATGATCGCCAGGCGACGGTGCCCGAGGGCCACGCCGGGCATCGCTTGTTGGCCCGGCTCGATGCGCAGATCAGCCGAGTAAGTCCCCTCGCCATCCGGCCCCCGGTGCGCGAGCACCTCGACCATCCGTCGCAGGATGGCCTGCTCGATGCGTTTGTCGGGTTGGGACCAGACTGCTCCTGTGATGCCGCACATACGCGATTCTCAGGTGTCGTCGAACCACTTCACGAGGCGCACGGGCGTGGGGTCGGAGCGGCCCAGCGGCCTAGGTTCCGTTCAATGTCGTCCTTGGAACGCAACCGTTGACTATCAGCGCCTATCTGCCTTTCACCCCACTCTTGGCCGCCTGCTCGCCCTTGCTCGTTATCTTCCATCTGAGCAGGTCTTCCCCCGTCACGAAACCCTCGGCGATCATGGGCTTCCTTGCTCGCCCAACCATAACTTTCCATCGAGGCACGCCCTGGGCGTTTGTGACGAGATCACCTTCCTTGAGACTGCTCGCCAGTGTTTCTTCGAGTTTCCCCTCGATGTCCTTCCTGGTCGCCTCGCCGCCGAGGGATGCCAGCGCCTGCAAGATCGGGCGGTAAAACTCCCAGAGCGGCGTTTGGCTGTCCTTTCCCTTGTTGGGTCCTTTGCCGGCCGAACGAACTTCCCTCCACCGGCCATTCAGCCCCAAGACTTCGTTGCCGAACGCTGAAATCGCTTGGGCCACCCCGATAAGCGACTGTGCTCCAGCGTAGTCGCCACGGGCCAAGCGCTTCGCCGCCAACTGGTTTGCCTCTTTCGTGGCAAGTCGTGTTTGCCGGGCGAGTGACCGAATCGCCTTTGTCACTTCCTGGCTTCTGGGAACTTGAGCCATAATCTCCTCCTGTTCACATCGGTCAATCCTGAATCATCGTCTGCAAGTTCAGGGGCTGGGCGAGCACCCGAGCTCCCGTAGGCGTCGTGCCGGTCTCAAAGACCCTCTTCCAGAAGTCGAGGTTCTGTTTGGCACCGAACACGGTGATACTCAGATTCTTGTCAATCCAGCAAGGCAGGGCCGCCAGCCTAGTCAAGAACGTCTTGATGCGCTTCCACAGGTCTTCTGGCAATGCGTAATGAAGCAGTCTGTCCTTATCGATTTTCCGCCCTGTCCAAGCGTTGTAGTGCTCGATCACGAGCCTAACCCACTCTAGGACGTTTGCCAGGATTTCTTCTCGTGCGATCCGCCACGCCCGCAGATGCTCTTCAGGAATGCGCTCCCCTTTCTGAAGCCTGTACTCCAACTTCCGGCCGCCGATCTCCGGGTCCCACTTGCGCACAAAGAACACTTCGGCAAAGAGATTCATCAGTTCGAGCAGTTGTTCCTGTTCCAGAACGCGCGGGTTTTCACCGCGCTCCATGCCCTCATCAATCGGCGTCTCCAGGGCCTTCTTGTAGATAAACTCGCGGAAGAATGTTCGTGCGATGGCCGAGTACGATAGGGGGCGGTTGGCACCTTTGCCGGCCCACTCGACGAATTCCATCAAGCGGTTGTCCTTGTTGAGGGTAATGGCATCACAAACAGCGTCGATGATGTAATGAAGCATTTCTCGACGCTCACCTCGGAAGAAGGCGACCAAGTCTCTTTCGCTAAAAGCACGAACGTCCTTCGGAAACCCTTGTATTGTCTGATACTGGGCAACACGTTCAGCGTAAAGGCTGCTTCCCAAGTGGCGCATCACTGCCTCGTCGAAGGCAACCTGCCGCAGTGTCGAACCAGCGTTCGTGTTCGTTTTCAGCAATACCTTGGTATTGGGTTCGACGAATACCCGCACCGGCAATTCCTTCACGCCTAACATGATCTGAGCCGCTGCCTTATGCTGCCCGTCGAATACCTTGACGGGCCCGCAGCCATTCGTTTCCTGTGACCACCATGCCAGGGCGACATGCAACTGGGGTCTTCTTTGCAGGAACTCCTCAATCAGCCTGCGAATGTTTGCACCTATAGGGCGCGGATTGATGCGGTCGTCATGGTGGAGATACTCCAGCGGCAACACCGTGAAGAAGTATTCCATATCGCTCAACGGGTCTTTGTAGAGCGGCACACGACGTACCTCGTTCTTGCCGACCTCGGAGAGCGCGAACTCGACGGCATCGCCGCACCGTCTCAGCCTTAGATGCGTTTTAGCGCCATGGTAGCGTCCCAGGACGTGTCCCAGATTCGCCCCTCGTTCGCCTTGTTCGATAGCCGCCCCCTGAAGCTCCTCGAACTCGGCGATGCGACGTGCCACGCGCAGGTCAGAAGCGCCCTTCTGCCGGTTATAGGTGGCGAATGTGAGGGCAAGGTTGTTCTCTTCATCCGGCCCGTTGTCGGCTCTCGGAATGATATGGTCGATTTCAAGTTGACCAGCGTGGAACACGAGGTCGATCGGCTTGTTGCTTATAAAGCAGCGACCTGATTGACGCTCCCACAGGCGCTGCTCAAGTTCCTTGCGCCCAGCCTCGTCGAGTGATGCCAGGTATGGAGAGTGTGCCGCCATGTCTAATCTCCAAGAGTCCGCTGTTCCTGCCTCACAATCCGGCTCCGTCCAAGCCTTGCCACCCCACGCCTTTTAGGCTTCAATATGACCTTCAAGTGGGGTTGGTGGGCCCAGCCTTGGTCGAAGGTCTCGAGAACTTGCGTCAGGTGCGATTCACTCAGCCCGTAAAGGTGCGCGACCACGGCGTCAGGTTCAGGTTCGGCAGCCATGTCGTCCTTCTCGCCGCCATCGTACTTGCCGTACCTCCACGCCCACGGCCTTAGACCAATCGGCGAATCCCTTTTCCCGGGCAAACCAACCTCCCCGCCAACGCGACCGCCCGCTGCCAGACCAGATTGTCGCGGCCGGCGCGCCCGCAGTCCGCGATATGTAACCCTTCCACACGGCTCGAAGCCGCGGTCCATTATCGGAAAAGCAGCGTGAATCCTGCCTGCTCGAAGTGGTGGTCGAGGGTCAACGCTTGGGTGACCCCATGCTGCTGCATGACGACAAACGAGATACAGTCCGTCAGGCTCCAGCCTTTGTCCGGGCGTTGTGAATACAGATCGCAGCCCGCCTTGAACAGTTCGCTGGTCGGAGTCACGATCGTGGTATTAGCGTCCCTCTTCAAGTCCGCCAACAAGGCCACGAACACGAGCCGCTGGTCTGGCGACGCCAGGGCGTCGGCCACTTCGGTCAGAACCCAGGGCGTCGTCAGCACGCGCCCGTGGTACGCGCGAGAAAATGCCAGGGCGCGCTCGTGCCCCGCGTCGCGCCGGCTGGCCATCGCCAGATAGTAGTACGTATCGCCAAAGACGACCTTCATTGCCTGGCCCGGCCGTGGAGGTAGTAGTCGTGATTCTCGGCCAAGTCCGACGGCAGTCCTTCCGCCTTCCCTACAACGTCCTTCAATCGTTCGTAGAGGCTGGGAGTCTTCTCTTCTCCTTCCTGGGAAGACTCTTCCGCGAGCAATCGCACCTCCACCTCGACCCCTTCGGGCAGTGTTGGCGCATCCTCCAGCCGGATCACGCCATTTTCCACGTGGCCTCGGTACACCATGATCGTTGCCTCCACAAGACCCCCGACCCTTTTCGGCATTCTACCGCGCCGCGAGCACTTCTCACATACGCCATACCCCCACGCTTTGCCAAGCCTTGGCGGGCCACGCCGCGGAATGGTTCACCGCTGCGTTGAAGCGAGGCTGGTAGTGCGAGCCCTCGTGGAACCTCTCAACCCAATCGTGTATTGTGGGCGGGTTCTCGTTTGGCGTGGGCGATGGCGACTTCCGACCCGCGCGCAGCAAAAAGGGCCGGCCCCCCCGGGACCGGCCCGCCTTGTCTTATTCATCATTCATCCTTCCGACTTCATCCTTCCCTAGTCCCACCACCATTGGCCCGGGGCGAGCTTGAGCGTGGTGCCGCTGTAGAGCTTGGAGAGGTTGCCCTTCTCGTCGGCCAGCACATTCTCCGGCTTGACGGCCATGAGGGGCTGGATTTGCACGCCGCCTGCGATGGGGGTCATCAGCCGGCTCCCGCGCCAGACCGTGGCCACGGTCGATTCGACCTGCTTCGGCGAGTTGAACACCTCGGTGGGCATCGATTGCTCATTGCCGAAGAACTCCATCTTCCAGTCGGCCTTGCCGTAGTAGTCCTGCTTCTGGACGAAGGCGGAGGCCACGGCCAGGTCGATCAGGTTCCGCAGCTCGGCGTAGACGGGCGACCGCTCGGCGAGCATCGGGTACTTCTGCGTGAAGCTGGTCACAAAGGCCTGGCTGGCCATGTTCGACCGGCCCGACACCGCCCGCCTCCCTCCTTCGGCCACCATTTCGTCTTCGCCCACGAGTTTCACGCCGTCGCCCACGAGTTCCATGGCCAGTCCATCCTCGCTCACGCGCACGCAGTTGTAGTCGGGGATGAAGAACCAGCGGAACAGGGCATTTCGGGACACCTGGCTCGGATTGACGCGGTCGATGAAACTGACCATCCGGATGGGCGGCTGCTCCAGCCCGATGCCGATTAGTTTCATGCGGTAGTCGGCCTCGACCAGCACCTGGGCGAAGTGGGTCTTGGGCGACACGCCGTTGACGGTCACGTTCTGCATTCCCAGGCTGCTCCGCAGTCCCTCGACGATCCGCGGCGCGATCACCTGCTGCTGGCCGGCCGCGAAGCTCGAACCTATGCTGCGGAGGAACTGCTGCATCGCCGCCAGGCCTTGCGGAGTCGGGTCGATCGAGCAGCCGATCACCTCGGCGCCGGGGCTCCCCGGCGGAAACGCCCGCAATGCCACGACCAAGTCCTGAAGCTGAACGGCCGGGCGCCCGCTCTGAATGCCGAGCGCTCGCCCGAAGCCATCCACCACCCAACCCTCGGCGGGCCCGGCAATCACCAGGTCCTTCGTCTCCGGATAGTAGAACACGTAGCGTACCCGCTGCAATCCGGCCAGGAATCGCATCTCTTCGGAGAGCACGCCGCTCTTCTGGAGGATCGCTTTTTCCAGTCGCGTCAGGGAGATCTTCCGCAGCTTGCTGGGCGAGAGCAGATCGCGCGTGGCCATGGCCCGTTGGGCGGCGAGTCGCTCCCGCGCGGTCATTCCGCTCGAATCGAACATCATCTTTCTGCGCACCACGCCCAGGGCATCCACCTCGATCCCGGACACGGCGCCCGAGCTGTTGTTGTTCGTGGTCGAGGTGGAAGAGGTGGAGGTGGACGTGGAGGTGGACGTGGAGGTACTGGTGGTCTGGGCCGGAGCCGCCGAAGACCACTGCCAGATGGCGACGGCCACTGCCACGAGGAAAAGCGTCCGGAAACCGATGGGTTGCCAACGCATGAGCCGTTTCTCCCTTCGCGCGAGAATGGTCCGGAACGCTCCCACCACGTCGGCACAAGGGCCGAGGGTGGGAGCGCAAAGTAGACAGAGGTTAATGACCCACTCTCTAGATCTTAATTGGCGAAACTGGGCAAGACAAGTAACTGACCTCAATTTGCCCGACTCGACTGGGATGGAGGTCGGAGCTCGGGGGGGAGCTCGGAGGCCGCAGATCAGAGGTCTACGCCGATGGTTCACACCCGACATACGATCAGCCGGCATAGCCGTTCCTGCCGGGTGTGCTACTTAAACTATTGTCGCATAAGGACTTAGATTTGCCTCTTTGCGGCGGACCACGGGGTGGCGCCTGCGGAAAAAGGGGAGGGGCACCGTGGCGGCAACGTCTCTCCTGTCACACGGGATTGCGCCA
>Ga0172371_10005523_pt1 | contig 18712 bp, 19 predicted proteins | sample Lak12m_FD_114543 | JGI IMG/M metagenome (GOLD analysis project Ga0172371, IMG submission 114543) | Freshwater microbial communities from Kabuno Bay, South-Kivu, Congo - kab_022012_12m | ecosystem: Environmental > Aquatic > Freshwater > Lake | place: Democratic Republic of the Congo: South-Kivu...
AAAGAAAAGGTTTTTGTGGATAACAGACCCGAGGCATACCCACCAAGCTTCTTAAAAGACGTGTATGTAAGAATGCAAGAAGATGAAGCAATTTGGAAAAGCAGTAGTAACAACTGGAATATAAATGCGATTTTTTTCTCGTATTTGGATATTACGCCGTGGGCTCAAACATTTTTAAAAGCAAGGATAGAAGATCCTGTGTGGGTGCCTGTCTTTGCCGATAAATACGCAATAATTTTTTTAAAAGATTATAACGAAAATAAGGAAATTATAGATAAATATAAAATTGGGAAGGAAGCCTTTACCTTTAGAAAATAATTGTACAGGAAGCCTATAAGCCAGATTCTGTTAGCCCCACAACTTTAGGTTGGAGGTTGGTCTTAATCTATCTACGCTCCATCTTTCTGCCCATGTTGCTAAAAGCCAGCTTTTGAGGACATATTCGTGGATTGCTACAGGTGGGATTGCCCGTTTCACCCGTTCAACATACTCACGCCAAAACCGAAAGGTTTTGCCCTGAGCTTAGTCGAACGATCGTCTCTGTTGCTCTCGGATCTTGTTAATTCAAGATCCGTTTCTAGTTGCTTTCGCAACCAGAACACCAGCGGTTACCCGTCGGACCTTACGATCCGTCCCATGCTTTTTTGTGTAGTCTGGACTTTCCTCCCGCGACTTTATGTCGGGGTAAAGACCCGGCTTCCTGCACTTGCTATTTTATCATAAAGCTTGTCTACTGCCTTTTGGCATACAACTTTTCTCCCAAAACATTTATGGGGGACAAGGGCTCCGCTAAAAGTTTTTGGAATATGTAGTAGTTCGTGAATTAAGACTTTGTCTTGGTTTTCAGAAGAGAGCTTAAAAAATTTTTCGGAAATTATTTCTATGGTATATCTTGGAGGAAGATTAAAAGCTATTTGATGAACTCTGGGAAAAGAATAAATTCTGGCAATTGCTCTAGTTTTAGCCCCCTTGCTAATAACTATCTCTACAAACTCCTTTTTAACATTATCAAAAGGTATTGTATCTATTAAGTAATCCAGCCGCTTTTTTATTTGGCTATCTCCTCCATAAGCGATCATTTTGTAATTTTACATTAAAAAGCCCCGTGCTGAATTCTTTTTTCCAACTCGGGGCTCTTATATTTCCTTGAAGCAAAGTTCCAAACCAAGGTTTCGTACTTCTCTGCAAATTGCAAGATTCATTTCTTGCAACTTTCCATTAACGGGGTAAACTCTAACTTCTTGAACCGAACCTTTTTGGGAAATTGCCAAAAGGGTATACCCGTCCCCGCAAGATACTTTTACCTTGGTGCGTCCACCGGTGCAGGGGTGGGCGGAGATAACACCAAGGGAAATCTTGCCTACCGACTGATGGGCTGATATGGCTTCAATGAGACGGCAAGCACAGTCTATTGCTGTTGTATGTGAGCCCGCCATTTTCCCGCCAGCAAAATGCCCTTTCATATGCGTCTCCTTTTTTGCGAATAAAAAATCTCCTTGGAAGGAGATTAGTTGCCATTATAGTACACAAAAAAGGCCATTTAGTCAAATTAAATTTGTGCTATATTGGTTGCAATGTCTATTGCCAAGGTTAATTCGGCAACAGTTGTAGGTTTGGAACCCTTTGAAGTTGTTGTAGAAGTAAATATAGAAGAAAAGGGTTTTCCCGGTTTTTCTATTGTAGGTCTTCCTTCTCGCGAAGTAGACGAAGCAAAAGAAAGGGTTAGAAGTGCAATAAAAAACGCCGGGTGCGAATTTCCCGATCATAGAATAACCGTTAATCTTGCTCCTGCAGATTTGCCCAAAAAGGGTTCGGCTTTTGATATAGCAATTGCAATTGGAATTTTAAAAGCATCGGGAAATTATATTAGTGCCAATCTTTCCCACAAACTTTTTTTAGGAGAGCTTTCTTTAGATGGATCAACAAGAGGAGTTCTTGGAGCCTTACCAATTTCCTTGTATGCCAAAGAAAAAGGATTTACTCATATTTATCTTCCAAGTGTAAATGGAAATGAATCATCGGTAGTTTCTAATATTTCCACAATCTGTGTAGAAAATTTGCCAAGCCTTATAGCCCATTTGGAAGGAGAAAAACTAATTTATAAAAATAATCTTTTGGATTTTGAGGATTTATTAAACGATACCCCCACTTACGAAACAGATTTTTGTGATGTTGTTGGTCAAGAACATGCAAAAAGAGCTTTGGAAATTGGCGCCTCTGGAGGTCATAATTTAAGTCTTTCTGGACCACCCGGCAGTGGAAAAACCATGCTTGCTAGAGCCTTACCATCTATATTACCTAAACTCACTTTGGAAGAAGCTTTAGAAGTTACCAAAATTTATTCGGTGTGTGGGAACTTTCAAGGTAAATCTCCACTAATTTTTCAAAGACCATTTAGAAGCCCACATCACACCACATCTAGAGTTGGTCTTATTGGCGGTGGTTCTTACATTACCCCCGGGGAAATAAGTTTGGCCCACAGAGGAGTTTTATTTTTGGACGAATTTCCCGAACTTCCACGCCATGTTTTAGAAGCTTTAAGACAACCATTGGAAGACGGCTTTGTTACAATTTCTAGGGCAAGTGGAACTTTAACATTTCCCTCTAGATTTACCCTTGTTGCTTCTTCTAACCCCTGTCCTTGTGGAAATTTAGGAAGAGCAAAAGTGGCTTGTGTTTGTAACATTTCGCAAATTAGAAATTACAAAAAAAGAGTCTCGGGACCAATTTGGGATAGGATAGACATTCATGTAGATGTTCCTCTTGTGGAAGTAGAAGATTTAACAAGACAAAAAAATAACAATGCCGAAACATCTAGCAAAATAAGAGAACGAGTTCAAAAGGCAAGAGATATTCAAAAGAAAAGATTTAAAGGTACTAGGCTAGTTTGCAATTCCGATATGTCCACAAAAGATATTAAAAATTTTACTACTCTTACAAACCAAGCACAGGATATTTTAAAAATTGCCCTTACCAAATACGGGTTTTCAGCAAGAAGTTACTTTAAAATTATTAAGGTTGCTCAAACAATTGCCGATATTGAAGGTGAAAGCACAATAAATGCAAATCACATCTCGGAAGCTTTGGGGTTTAGGTTAAAGGCGGATTAAACTGTACCAGCGATCCTTAAAAATATACAAGAAAAAGCAACAACCAATAAAAAATAGGGAAACAACAGTAGATTTTACAAGGTCCCCAATTATAAGAGGGGTAAATTCTAAGTGGGCTTCTTTTATAATTTGTGGCTGAATTACATCACCTTTAGTTGGGTTTTGAAAAGTTAGCACCCCTTTTTGTGCTTTTAATACTTCTATTTTTGCCTTTAGCAAGGCTACCTCGTTTTTATGTCTTTTTTTGGACATACAAGTTATGCTACCATATTATAAGTGAAATTATAAATTGTTAGTTTTGTTTTTTATGCCCCAAATAAATTCTCTTTTAGATCAAAGCCCTATTCCACAAAAATCTATTAACGATAACGATCCAAAAGAAAAAGTAACAAAGGATAAATTTGTTTTTTTTGGAGTTTTGGGTCTTGGAATTCTTCTTATTTTTTCGGCGTTTGTTTATGCCCTTTCTTCTTTTGGCTATTGGAGAGGAAAAGAAACCGTTTCACCTGTTGCCTCTAACAACCCATCCAAATCAACATATTCGCAGGAAAAGGAGTTAGCTGGAAATTTAGGGGATATGGCAAGTTGGATAAATGGTAGCTATACCACAAAGGCAGAAGAAGAAATTTGGAAATTAAGAAGACCGCTTGGAATAATGATAAATAACCACACTGAAGCAAGACCGCAATCGTGTCTTTATAATGCCGATATTGTTTATGAGGCTGTTGCCGAAGGCGGAATAACCAGATTTCTTGCAATTTTCCACAGCAAAGATTGCGAAAAAATTGGTCCCGTAAGAAGTGCTAGAGTGTATTATGAAGATTGGAATGCTGAATATAACGGTATTTATGCCCATTGGGGAGCAGCATACCAAGACAAAAACGACCCTTCTGTTACTTTTCCAGAGGCGGATGCCTATCTTAAAGTAAACGAACTAAACATGCCAGATCTAGATCAAATGTGGATTGGTGATTTAGCATACTGGAGAGAAGAAAGGCCGGGTAAAGCCACAGAGCATACAGGATACACTTCTTCTAAAAAACTTTGGGAAGCTTACATAGTTAAATACCCAGAAAGCGGTTGGAGAGAAGTAACACCCTTTGATAGCTGGAAATTTAAGGACGATTTGGAGGAATCCAAAAGACCCCAAGCGGGAGTTTTGGAGTTTAATTTTTGGCAAAGTACCCCGGGGTACAATGTTAAGTGGGAGTACAATAAGCAAAGCAACGATTATAAAAGGTATCAAGGTGGGCAAGTAATAAAAGATGCCGACACGGGAAAAGAAGTAAGGGCAAAAACCGTTGTTGTTCAATTTGAAAAGGAAACTAGCGTTGGAGATAAAAAAAATCACTTGCTGTATCAAACACTAGGAACAGGAGAAGCGGAAATTTATAGAGATGGTCAAAAAATATCTGCTACTTGGTCTAAGCAAAGCCCAAGATCTAGGACAAAGTATTTTGATTTGGCTGGAAATCCTGTAGAATTTGTAAGGGGGCAAATATGGGTAGAGATAGTTCCGTCTGGTAACACTGTCTCTTACCAGGCTAATTGAAATGTTAAAAGATTTAATAACTTCTGATGTTAGGGTTAAAATCCTGATCCTTTTTCTTTCCAACCCAAAGGATGGTCTTCATGTTAGAGAAATTACAAGAAGAGTAGGTACGGAAATAAATGCTGTAAGGCGAGAGTTGGAACGGTTTCTTAAAGCGGGAATTTTAAAAAGAGAATCCTTGGGAAACAGGGTTTATTACAGATTTAGAAGCGACTACCCTTTTGAATCAGATCTTCTTTCTACTTTTGATAAAGAATACGGTCTAAGTTCCAAAATTTTAGATAATGCCAAAGATCTTGGCAAAATTGTTTTTGGGCTTTTATCCTTAGACTTTTTAAGAGGCAGAGAGGTCTCCCAAGGTAATATAGATCTATTAATTGTTGGAGCAGTAGATCTTAAGTTCTTGCGAGGTATTATAGAGAAATATCAAGAAAAAATTGGAAGAGAAATAAACTACTCTGTTATGGCGGAAGACGAGTTTGAATTTAGGAAAAAAAGAATGGATTCGTTTATTATAAAAGTTCTTTCGCAATCACGAGTTATTTTTGTAGGCAACGAAGATAAATATTGTAAAATAGAAAACTAGGAAATTTATTTTCCCACAATTTTATGAGAACTAACGCTTTAAAGGTATTAATTTTGGTTTTTTTTGTAACATTTGTTTGTCTTTTAATAAATCTTCCAAAAATCCCAATTAAAACGCAAATAAAAAACTATAAAATAGATACCTCCATTGGAGGCTATAGTATTAATCTTTTTTCTGGGAAGTTTGTTAGAGATCTTAATTTAAAGATGGGGCTCGATATAAAAGGTGGGGTACTGGTTGTTTTAGATGCCGACATGGCAAAAATCCCTCCCGAAGAAAAAATGGCTAGTTTAGAATCTGCCAAAGCTGTAGTGGAGCGAAGAATTAACTACCTTGGTGTTTCCGAGCCTTCTATTATGACCTCTGTTTCCAAAAATACCGCTAGAATTTTAGTGGAAATTCCGGGAGTTTCCGATCCAAATGTTGCAATTTTGGAAATTTCTCAAGTTGCATTTTTAGAATTTAGACAACTAAAAGAAGGTGTTGAAACTCCAACCTTAGTTTCCGATTTTGTTTCTTCGGGAATTTCTGGAACAGATTTAAAAAGAGCCCTAGTTCAGTTTGATCCAAATTCTAAAGGGCCAGAAATTTCTTTGGAATTTACAGCAGGTGGCGCCAAGAAATTTGAAGAGGTTACAAAAAACAATGTTGGTAAGCCTTTAGCAATTTTTCTTGATGAGAGCGTTCTTTCTAGCCCTAGGGTTAACGAAGCAATATCTGGAGGTAAAGCAGTTATAAGTGGAGATTTTACTTTAGACGAGGCCAATTCCTTGGTTAGATTAATAAATGGTGGCTCACTTCCAGTTCCCTTAAAAGTTGTAAGCCAAGAAACTGTCCCACCTTCTTTGGGCATAGTTTCTTTAAATCAAAGTGCAATAGCCGGATTTATTGGGCTATTTATGGTTATGTGTTTTATGATAATTATTTATGGTCGACTTGGAATTATGGCTAATATTGCTTTGATAGTTTATGGAATTATTACTTTGGCAATTTATAAATTAATTCCTGTTGTTTTAACTCTTCCTGGAATTGCTGGATTTATATTATCTATTGGTATGGCGGTAGATTCTAATATTCTAATTTTTGAAAGGATTAAAGAAGAACTAAGAGCAAAAAAACCTTTATCACTTGCTATGGAGCTTGGCTTTGGTAGAGCTTGGGATTCTATTAGAGATGCCAATATTGCAACTTGCATAACTTGTTTTATTTTATTTAATCCATTTAATTGGTCTTTTCTTAACACCTCGGGTCCAATTAGGGGGTTTGCCTTAACTTTATTTCTTGGGATTGTTATTTCACTTTTTACAGGAATAGTTGTATCTAGAAATTTAATAAGAGTGTTTTACAAAATTAAGGGATAAAAAATATGATCAGGTTTATGAGGTTTAAATATTTCTATTTTATATTTTCTGGAATTTTTCTTATTCCATCAATTTTATCTTTAATATTTTGGGGGCTTAAACCTTCGGTAGAATTTACTGGTGGAACAGATGCTGCCTTTGAAATTAGAAATGCGAAATTTGAAACAGAAAGGATCGCTACAACAGCTAAAGAAGTTGGGATCGAGGTTTCTGCCGTAAATGCTATTTCCGGAAACCCCAATGGGTTTATTCTAAAATCCAAAGAAATTCCACAAGAAAAATACATACAGTTTCAATCCAAAATTAAAGAGGCTGGGGGGGAAGTAAAAGAGCTTTATTTTGAGTTTGTTGGGCCAGTTATAGGAAAAGAACTTGTGGAAAAAACTATAATTGCAATTTTAATTGCATCGTTTTTTATTATGATTTATGTAGCACGGCAGTTTAAAGACAAAATGTATGGTGTATGTGCAGTTATTGCTATGTTCCACGATACCATAATTGTACTTGGAGTATTTTCCATGCTTTCGTACATTTTAAATGTGGAGGTGGACCTGCTTTTTGTTACCGCCGTTTTAACAATTCTTTCTTTTAGTGTGCATGACACTGTAGTTGTTTATGATCGTATAAGAGAATCTGTTAGAACTGCCAAGGGTCTTTCTTTTGAAGATCTAGTTAACAAGGCAGTAGGCGAAACTCTTTCCAGATCTATAAATAATTCTATGACAATAATATTTATGTTACTTTCGCTATTTTTACTTGGTGGCGAAACCATAAGATGGTTTGTATTGGCACTTCTAATTGGGACAATATCGGGAACTTATTCTTCTACCTTTACCGCCTCTCCACTTTTGATTGTTTGGGAAAAATTAATAACAAAAAGGGCAAAAGCATAATACGAAAAATGTTTGTATCTAGAGCAGGAGAAAAACTGGAATATGCAATAGAGCAGTTTGATATTTCAATTAAAGACAAAATTTGTGCGGATTTTGGATGTTCCACAGGGGGTTTTACTGATTGTATGCTTAATAATGGGGCATCGGTTGTTTATGCAGTTGATACTGGATACGGAGTCTTAGATTGGAAACTTAGAAACGATGCCAGAGTTAAAGTGTTTGAAAGAAATAACGCAATATTTGTGGATCTTCCAGAAAAAGCCGATTTTATTGCCATAGATGTTGGATGGACCAGGCAAAAAGATATTCTTTCTAACGCCTTTAAAAATCTAAAAGATGAGGGGATTGTTGTTAGTTTAATAAAACCCCAGTACGAAGCTTCCAAATCTATGCTTACTGCAGGGAAACTAGAAGAAAAGTTTTTAAACGAGGTGTTGCAAAAAACTTTAAATGAAATTAAAGCACTTGGAATAACAGTTGCCAAATTTGTTGAATCTCCAATAGAAGGGGAGAAAGCCGGAAATAAAGAATTTTTGGCATATTTAATTAAAGAAAAATGAACTGGATTATAAAAGGAAAAGGTACGGTTAAAAGCCAAAAAGAACTTAGGGAAACGCTTTTGGCAGTTAGAAATATTATTAGTTACGAGGAATTTATAAATCCCCAAGATCCGTACCTTTTCTTAAAAGATAGCAAGCAAATTTTTGGCAAGTTTTTTTATGGCCTTGAAGGAATTTATAAATTAATAAGAGAAGCTTTAGAAAAAGGTTCTTGGATTTATATTCATGGCGATTACGATGTAGATGGAATTTCGGCAACTGCCATACTTTGGGATTTAATTTATAACTTTTTAGGTTATAAAAATTGTGTTCCTTTTATTCCCGATAGGTTTGAGCATGGGTATGGGCTAACGGAGAAATCGATTAGGGCGGTTGGGGATATTAGGAGTGTTAGGGATGTTGAAGAAGGAAAGAATCCACTATTGATTACCCTGGACTGCGGTATAACTGCGGTTGATGAAGTAGCCTATGCAAAGAAGAAAGGTTTTAAGGTTGTTATCATAGATCATCACGAACTTCCAAAAAAATTACCAAAAGCAGATTCTATACTCCATTCCTATAATCTGTGTTCTGGGGGAATTGCTTATTTATTTTCTTCATATGTTAAGAAAAAGAGCGATAAAAAAAATTTGGATTTGGGGGCCCTTTCTACAGTAGTAGATTTACAGCCTCTTACAGGTATTAATAGAAGTATTGTTAAACACGGGTTTCCCTTTCTTACAAAATCGGAAAGGCTGGGTATTGTTGCTTTAAAAGACCTTGCTGGAATTAAAGATAAAGAAATTGGATCCTTCGAAGTTGGTTGGATAATTGGCCCGAGGCTTAATGCTTCTGGAAGAATGGCAAGTGGTATGGATTCGCTACGATTACTTTGTACTTCCAACAAAACCCAAGCCAAAGAGATTGCCGAAAAACTTAATAGTGTAAATTTGGAAAGGCAACAAGCTACAGAAAATATTTTTGCAGAAGCTTTTTCAGCAGTTGGGGAAGTGGATCTTGGAAAAATAATTATTGTAAAAGGGGAAAATTATCATGAAGGGGTAATTGGGCTTGTTGCCCAAAAGCTTGTAGCCAAGTTTTTTCGTCCTTCTATTGTTATAAGTGTTAAAGATGGTGTTAGTAAGGCATCGGCTCGTTCGGTTCCGGGATTTAACATAACCAGCTTTCTTAGAAACCTTGAAAGCCTTTTGGAAAGTGTTGGTGGCCATAAAATGGCTTCGGGGTTTTCTATTAAAACAGAAAAAATAGATTCTTTTATTAAAAAAGCAAATGCTTTGGCAAAAAAAGAAATAGACAGTAAATTATTAGAGCCGTTTTTAGAGGCAGATTGTGAATTAGATTTTTCGCTAATTGAAAAAAAGCTTCTTAAAGAAATTGAACAGTTTGAGCCTTTTGGTTTGGGAAACCCTTCCCCAATTTTTGTTACCCGAGATCTTGTTGTTGATGATAAGAAAATATTTGGAAAAGATAGCAATCATATTTCTATGCTTCTTAGGAAAAAAATGGGGTTTCCGGCAGTAAGGGCAAAAATTTTTGGATCTTCTGTTAATTTACTTACTAATTTAAAAAATGGAAGTAAGGTAGATGTGGCTTTTTCTTTATCCAAAAATTCCTATAACGGAAATGAAAATTTGGAAATGATAATTAAAGATATTTTTATTTTGAGCTAAGTCTCTTTTTAAAAAAATCCTTTAATATCAAGCAGAAAATCGGTCACTTCGGAGGTGGAGGTTATTTATTATGGAAAGAAAAAAGGTCCGCAGGATGGTGTTTCCCGTGGACCTTGTCCCGAACCCTGCTTCGATCATAAGGTTTCAAATTTGGCAAATTCGAGAAAAACCTTGCTAAGCATCTGGTAAGCCGCCGACTTCAGTGCTTTTTCAATAGCGTTTTGCTTCATAACATCGGAACGATCAAATTCCCGGATCTCTTCCTGAGTTCCAATAGATCCCCGTACCGAAGATGGGGCGTAGGCGGTTGTTTTGTACACTAGGGCTCCCGGTTCGTTGTCATTATCAAGAAGAGAATTTATCCATCCACGATGCTCTTGGACCATTCCGCCTACCGCCTCGGCCGAAAACTCCTTCACCACAAATGTTCTGGCGAATTGTGGTGGTTCTGGGGAGGACTCCTTCCTCCTCTTAACAGAAATCGTGGCACATATAACAACCCTGTCGTCGATCATTGTTCCCTCCTTCTAGGTCTCATGTGGTTTGCATACTGTAGCATGTTTGTTTTACTTTTTCAAATAAACCGTTTAACATCAAGCCCAATGAATTCAAGTAGTAGAAAAAAAGTTGTGGTGGGAATATCGGGCGGAGTAGACTCTGCCGTTTCGGCCTACCTTTTAAAAAAGCAAGGATACAATGTTCTGGGAGTTTATATGTGGTGTTACGGATCACATGATGAAAAATGTCGTGCTCATCAAGATAGAGCTGATGCTGTAAAAATTGCTTCAAGGCTAAATATTTCGTTTGAAGTTTGGGATTTTGAAAAAGAATATTCAGAGAAAGTTCTTAAATATTTTTACAATGAATACGATGCCGGAAGAACTCCTAATCCCGATGTAGTTTGTAATAAAGAAATTAAGTTTGGATTATTTTACAACAAAGCAATTAAAGAGCTTGGGTATGATTATATCGCTACCGGACATTATGCAAGAATCTTAACAGAAGCTGGAAACTGGAAACTGGAAGCTAGAAAAGAGGCTAGAAGCTTGAAACTAGATAAATCAAAATCCAGCCTCCAGCATCCAGTTTCTACTCCAGCTTCTAGTCTCTACCTTCTAGCTTCCGGTTTGGATCTTACCAAAGACCAATCCTACTTTTTATATCGCCTTAAACCAGAACAACTACCACATATTCTTTTTCCAGTTGGCAATTTAATAAAACAAAAAGTTAGAAAAATAGCAAAAGAAGCAGGCCTTCCAGTTTTTAATAAGCCCGATAGTCAGGGCATTTGTTTTGTGGGTGAATTTCCTTTGCGAGATTTTTTAAAAGGAAAGGTAAATTATAGTAAGGGAAATGTAGAGGATACAAAAGGAGAGGTTATAGGGTTTCACGACGGCTTGCCGTTTTACACAATTGGTCAAAGAAGAGGATTTACTTTAACTAAATACCAAGGCCTGCCCATGTTTGTGATTGGGAAAAACTCCGAAAAAAATACTCTTGTTGTTGGGTGTGGAAAAGAAACGGAAGTTTCAAGTTTTAAAGTGGGAGAAATAAATTGGCTTGTGCCGGGAATGGAAGATGGATGTTGGAAGATGGAAGGTAGATGGGGAGAAGTTAGAAAATTGAAGTTTGAAAAAAATAATCCAACATCCAGCATCCAATCTCTAAATCCATCTTCCAACTTCCAACATCAACTTTCAGTTCGAATTAGGCATTTGGGGAAATTAATTCCCTGCAACTTAGAAATTGAAAAAGAAAGAAATTTGGCGCAATTGCGATGTGAATTAAGTATTCCACAGCGTGGTGTCGCTTCTGGGCAGTCGGCAGTTTTTTACTCGGGTGACATTGTTGTTGCTGGGGGTGTGATATTATAAAGCTATGTCAATTGGCAGACCTTGGACTGTAAAATTTAAAGAAACTTCTATAACTGTTGTAAGTTCTATCTTAGGATTTTTGCTAAATCTACTTAAAGGTTTGTTCTCCGTCTTTACCGGGGGCTTTGGGAGGTAATATTTTGGTGCCGAAGGAGGGATTTGAACCCTCACGCTCGTAATGAGCACTAGCTTCTGAAACTAGCTTGTCTACCATTTCAACACTTCGGCAATATGTTTTTACAAGTTGTTTTTGCAATTTTACAATAATAACGCATACCAAGCTATTGACAAAGATGTTGCAAATTAGTAAGGTACGATTTGTACAAAAAAGTAATTAAATTATTCCTGCAATGCAGGCAATTATTTTTTGTTGTCTTCTAGTGCACCTTAATAATTAAATACTTTAAGTGAAGTTCAAAGATTAAGTGGTGGAAAGATTTTTTTGAGAGTTTGATCCTAGCTCAGGACGAATGTTGGCGGCGTGCCTAATCTATGCAAGTCGAACGGTCCCAACGCAAGTTGGGGTAGTGGCAGACGAGTGAGTAACACGTGGGAATCTACCCTCATCTCGGAAATAACCCGCCGAAAGGCGGACTAATTACCGATGGTCTCCCAACCTAAAAATTGGGAGTAAAGCTTTTGCGGATGAGGAGGAGCCTGCGGGCTATCAGCTAGTTGGCGGGGTAAATGCCCACCAAGGCTATGACGGCTAGGGGGCGCGAGAGCGTGACCCCCCACGATGGGACTGAGAAACGGCCCATACACCTACGGGTGGCAGCAAGTGGGAATATTGCGCAATGGACGAAAGTCTGACGCAGCGACGCCGCGTGAGGGATGAAGGCTTTCGGGTTGTAAACCTACATTAAAAAGCATCGGCTAACTACGTGCCAGCAGCAGCGGTAATACGTAGGATGCTAACATTGTCCGGATTTATTGGGCGTAAAGAGTTCTGTAGGCGGAATAGCAAGTTGCAGGTTAAATACCCCGGCCCAACCGGGGAAGGGCTTGCAATACTGTTAATCTAGAGTTACCTAGGGGCAAATGGAACGTATGGAGTAGGAGTGAAATCCGTTGATACTATACGGAACACCTAAGGCGAAGGCAGTTTGCTGGGGGTATACTGACGCTAAGAGACGAAAGCGCGAGCAGAAAAACGGATTAGATACCCGTGTATTTCGCGCTGTAAACAATGCCTGCTGGATACCTGACTCGCCTAGGGCGGGAAATTCGAATATCTAATATCTAAATTCTAAATAAATTCCAATTTAAGAAGTTTTAAATGTTTCAAACATTTGAGAATTCTAATTTTGAACATTGTTTAGAGTTTAGGATTTCGGATTTAGAATTTCCCTCCGTAGGCGGGCTGGGTGTCGAAGCTAACGCGTTAAGCAGGCCGCCTGGGAAGTACGGTCGCAAGATTAAAACTCAAAGGAATTGGCGGGGACCCGCACAAGCGGTGGAGCATGTGGTTTAATAGGATGATGACCCAAGAACCTCACCCAGGTTTGACATTCCGATGCAACTCCGATGAAAATCGGAGCTCCTTCGAGGGTTCGGAACAGGTGTCGCATGGCTGTTGTCAGCTCGAGTCGTGAGATGTTCGGTTAAGTCCGTTATCGAGCGCAACCCCTACTGCTAGTTGTATCACTCTAGCGGGACTGCTCGCGTAAGCGGGAGGAAGGTGGGGATGATTTCAAGTCAGCATGGCCTTTATGCCTGGGGCTACACACATGCTACAATGGTCGGTACAATGGGTTGCAATTCCGCAAGGATGAGCCAATCCCCAAAGCCGGCCTCAGTTCAGATTGAAGGCTGCAACTCGCCTTCATGAAGTAGGAATCGCTAGTAATCGCCGGTCAGCTATACGGCGGTGAATACGTTCTCGGGTCTTGCACACAACAAAAAACAAAATTGCGCGTCTGGCAGTTTAGAAAGCTAGGTGGTTTAAATCCACTTTTGTAAGTAAAACAAATAGCCAAAAAAATTATTTAGCAGGTCCAGTTTCGTGAGGAGCTGGTCTAGAGGGCTTGAGGCAAAAGACAGCCAAGTTCTGTTGACAGCAGAAGATCAAATCGACCCACGGTGTGTCGTGGGGAAGTGTCCTTGCTTGGATGTCTGGAACAGTTTTCTAAATGACCCAGAGAGATCTCGATAAGTTAGAAGTAATTGCTTGTCGAGAAGTCAGCATGAATCATAGTACCAATTAAGAAATTAGATGTTAGAGGTTAGAAGTTAGCAAAAGAGGTTGGAATTTGGATGTTAGACAAAGTATACTATATCCAATGATAAGAAGTTTTAAAGATCTTGAGGTTTACAAGGAATCTTACGAATTGGCAATAACTATCTGTAAAAGTATCACTAGGTTGCCAAGCTGTGAGAAATTTAATTTAGTAGACCAGATGAGAAGGGCATCTAGGTCCATACCAACTAATATAGCAGAAGGCTATGCGAAGAGGTTATCCGTGAAAGAATTTAGAAAGTATCTGTTTACCTCCCTAGGTTCTTGCAATGAAATGCTTGTGCACTTAGGGTTTGTTAAAGATTTAGGCTACTGGAAATCGGATTTTTGCGAAAATTTGCTTGATAGATACGAAGCTCTTGGTAAGAAGATTAATAAATTAATGCAGAATTGGACAATTTATCCAACTTCCAAAATCTAAATTCTAAATCAAGTTTCTAATTTCTAACATCTAATTTCTATTTGGGAAGGATCATACCTTAGTTATTAATAAATAACTTTGGGCTCGCTCGGTGCGGAAAATCCGCTCACCGAGTGGGAACGAGAATAAACTTCTATATATCTCAATCCGCCCGTCAAGTCAGCAAAGCTAGAACTATCTAAAGTCTCTGTTAAAAGGGCCTAGGTTAGGGCTAGTGATGAGGATTAAGTCGTAAACTTGTTGCGACTCTCAAGTGTAAGCTTGAGATCAAATTTGGCTATATGCTGGAAAATCTGTTTAGTATCTTGTGCTACGCTTCTTATTCGGATAAAATTCGGATATGGGGTGTGAAAATGCATTAAGTGCAGACAATCAGCAGGGAACCCAAGTAAATAATTTGGGACACCTCAGAGACTACAAGCCAAACTCCTTTTCGCAAAACAAACATATTGGTTTAACAAGAGCGTACCTTTTAGGAGCAATTCACGACGGAACATTTTCTAAGTACACAATTAGGATTTCCCAAAAAGATAAAGCCTACCCGGAGCTTATTCGGTCTGGGCTACAATGTTTGGGTTTTCGTTCTTGGGTGTATAAGGAAGGTGAAGCACGAAATGTTTATGTTGTTGAATTTTCCAAGAAAATTCTTAATGGTTATTCATTGAAATCAAACAAAGATAAAGTAGATTATGTTAGAGGCTACTTTGATTCTGAAGGTAGCGTACCAAGAAATTCAAAGAGTCGTTTTTACATCTATTTTTGTCAGAAGGATTTAAATGATTTAAATGCTCTTCGAACCATGTTAATAGATTTAGGTATTAGTTGTGGAAAGATTCACAACCCAAGTTGGAAGGTAGATCCAGACTATTGGCGATTTTTTGTGCTGACAAAGTCGCACCGAGAGTTTTCAATATTAATTGGATCGTATCATCCAGATAAGTCGAAAATACTTTGCGAGAGGATGAAGATATAGTCCGGTCTTTATGGCGACATAAAGGGTAAACAACGAACAAGGTAGCCGTAGGGGAATCTGCGGCTGGATCACCTCCTTTCAAAGGAGCGCATCCCAGCAATTTTATTGCAACGGGAAACTCACAAACTTTCTTTAAGTCGAAGGAGTTTGGAGCGCAAAAACATTTTTTCCAATTTTCTCTCACATAATTGGAATTAGACAGCTTTTTAGGTAGAGGCTAAACCTATAAACGAATCTTTCCACCGCTTAGAATTTGAACAAACTCTTCTGAAATTAGATGTTGGAAGTTAGCTGTTGGTTTAAGAAATTGGAATTTTGAAGTTAGAATTATTCCAACTTCTAATATCTAACCTCTTAATCTAATCTCCAATTTCAAACATCCAACTTCTTTTTTATACTGTGCTATCATTGTCTTATGACAGATATCACAGCTCTAACCGACAAAAAAGGATACATAAAAATCTCCGCACTCGATCACCGCGATTCTTTACGAAAAATTCTTTCCGAAGATGAAATTGTTAAGTTTAAAAGTTTGTGCGTTAAAACCTTTAGTCCCTTTGTTACTGCAGTTTTGCTTGATCCCGAATACTTAGAAAATGTAAAAGAGCGTTTTTCTATTCCACTTATAACATCTCTTGAAAAATCCGGTTACAAAGAAACCCCAGAAGGTCGCCAAACAGAGCTTTATGGAGATTACTTTGATTCAAAAACCGCCAAAAGAATTGGCGCTAGTGCTACAAAGCTTCTTTTATATTATAACTCGGAAGCTCCAATAAAACATTTGCAAATTGCTTTGGCAAAAAGGTGTTTTTTGGAATCACATGGGGAAAATCTTCCTTTGCTTTTGGAAATAGTTACATATCCATTTCAAGATAAGGTTTATAACGAATCATTAGAAATAAAAAGAGGTCTTGAAGATTTATTAGAATTTGGGGATATTTTAAAAATAAACTACTGCGAAGATATTCAGGTCCTTTCAGAATTGAAATACTTGTCAAAGCCCTGGGTTCTTCTAAGCAGGGGAAGAGAATTCAACGACTACAAAAAATGTCTAGTCAACGCTCGTGCTATTGGAGGAGCTTCTGGTTTTGCCGCCGGTCGTGCCTTATGGCAGGAGGTTGGAAATTTGAAAAGCTGGAATAAAAAAGAAGACTTTGTAAAATCTATTGTAGTTTCCCGCCTTAAGGAATTAGCAGAAGTTTTTGAGGATTAAATAAGGATTTTCCCAAAAGAGAGTCCCTCTTTTGAAAGTAAAGGTAATGTACAAATTCTCGCACATGCGGAAATTTGTATACCGCTTTTTGCAGATTGTTTTTTATGATGTATCTTGGAAAAGAACCAGAAAAACTTTTTGAACAAAAAACCGTTTTTGTAAGGGTAGATTTTGATGTTTCTTTTAATGCCGATGGGTCCATTTCCGACGATTTAAGAATAAAAAGATGCCTTCCAACAATAGAATATCTTCAATCAAAGGGAGCAAAGATTGTACTTGGAACTAAACTAGGAGACCCAGAAAAAGATGGGGGGCTTTCTTGTAAAGTCCTATTAAGCTACTTAAGGTACTTAGGTTCCTTAAGTAACTTAATTTTTGTAGAAGATTACCCGGGCGACGAAGCAAAAAAGGCAATTAACGCCCTGCCTTTGGGAGGTATTTTGCTACTTGAAAACCTACGGCTTTATCCCCAAGAAAAAGAAGATGAAAATTTTGCCAAACAATTTTCCAACAACTTTGATTTTTATGTTAACGAGGCTTTTGCTATGTGTCATAGAACCGATACCTCGGTTGTTTTACTTCCAAAATACCTGCCTTCTTTTGCAGGTTTAAATATGGCAAAAGAAATTGAAGTTCTTTCAACAATCTTGGAGAACCCCCAAAGACCCCTTGTGTTTATAGTTGGTGGGGCAAAAATAGAATCTAAGATGCCAACAATTAATACATTTTTAAATAAAGCCGATAAAATAATTATTGCAGGAAAACTGTGTGCCGAACCCCAAGCTTTGGAACTTGCTAAAAACCCCAAGGTATATGTTGCAAAGCTAGATTCAAGTGGGTTTGATATTAGCAAAGATTCGGTTGCTACAATCTTAAGCAACTTAAATAACCTAGGCACTATTGTTTGGGCAGGCCCTTTGGGAAAGTTTGAAGATGGTCTTCATGAATTTGCAACAAAAGAAGTTGCAAATGCAATTGCTAAAAGCAATGCCTATAAAACTGCAGGAGGGGGCGATACAATTTCTGCCCTTGCCAAATTTAACCTACTTAAAGATTTTGATTTTATTTCTACAGGAGGAGGTGCCATGCTAGAGTTTTTGGCAAAAGGTAGCTTGCCTGGAATTTCTGCTTTAAAGTAATTTATTAAACTGTTAAACTACATCCCATATGCCAGGAAAATATATTATTGGATTTTTATTAGTAATTTTCTTTTATCTTCTTATTGTGGGTTTTCTTACTCCAAAAAAAGAAAATCTACCAAACGATAATACCAAAAAAGTGCCAGAAAAATACATTGCTACAATAAAAACTGCAAAAGGCGATATTAAAGTTGAACTTTATAATAAGGTGTCTCCTAAAACAGTTAATAATTTTATAAAAAAGTCAAAAAGCGGGTTTTATAACAAAAAAATCTTTCATCGGGTTGAAGACTGGGTAATTCAAGGCGGTGACCCTTTAGGAAATGGTACTGGTGGGGGGAATATGGAAACGGAACTTTCTAACACCCCTTTTAAACTAGGTTCTTTAGGAGTAGCAAGAGCATCCGATATTAATGTTAGTAACGATTCCCAGTTTTTTATTTGTACCGATAACTGCTCTTGGTTAACTGGGCAATATACCAACTTTGGGGGAGTAATATCGGGCATGGATATTGCTAAAAAAATTCAAGTTGGAGATTCTATTTTAGAAGTAGCAATAGAAGAGTAATCTATGGAAGACCTGCAAAAAAGAAAATATCTTTTTGAAAAAAAACACTTAAAGTATTTTATAGCTTTGGGTGTTTTTGTTTTACTTTGTAGCCCGTTATTTTTGTATTTTTATTACAGATTGGCTTTGGCAAAAGTTAATTACCCCGTTGCAAAATTGCAGGAATATAAGCAACTTGCAAGCATTCCTCCTGCCGATATTGTAATAAATGCTGGAGATACCACAGATGATATTGGGGAGCTTTTATATAAAAACGAACTAATAAACAGCAAAACTTTGTTTAAAATATATTTGTACTTCAGCAAAAAAACAGTTAAAGCAGGTCATTACAAAGTTCCATACGATGCCAATTTGGTAGATCTTGTAGCTTTTCTTCAAAGAGGAACATTTGATTTAAAGTTAACATTTTTAGAAGGGTGGCGAGTAGAGCAGTATGCCGAATACATTTCCGAGCAGTTTGGAAATGAAAATTTGGGCAATGAATTTTTAAAAATTGCCAAGCCCCACGAAGGTTTTTTGTTTCCCGACACCTATTTTTTGCCAAAAATGTCCT
>Ga0172371_10005525_pt1 | contig 18711 bp, 16 predicted proteins | sample Lak12m_FD_114543 | JGI IMG/M metagenome (GOLD analysis project Ga0172371, IMG submission 114543) | Freshwater microbial communities from Kabuno Bay, South-Kivu, Congo - kab_022012_12m | ecosystem: Environmental > Aquatic > Freshwater > Lake | place: Democratic Republic of the Congo: South-Kivu...
AAGGCCCTTTTCCCTGGTCCGGCTGCTGCCACATCGTCGTCCCCAGATAGTAGCCCCACCACCCGGGAGCGGTCAAAGGCAGATTAAAAAAAAATGCATTTGGGCAACAGCCCGTTCAAGCCTGCGCCGGCGCGGGCCGGTCAGCGCCAGGCATGGCGCGGCCACAAGCCGCTATAAAATCCTTTCAAGGCAGCCCCTCATGGGCCTGGGGCTCACCCGCCAAGCATGAAAAGTATTTTGGTGGCACAGGTTTTCAACCTGTGCTTGGACAGCCGAGGGCGGCTGTCCCACATTTACATAAGGAACTTTTCAGAGCAGTTCCTCATGGACCTTTGGCCCACGAATAAATCATGAAAAAACCCGTTGGGGCGGGCCTTTGCGCCCGCCGCAGTCGCACAGGCGAGACGCCTGTGCCGCCAACTAACGCCAACTAAGCGGAATTTTTCAGGGCGCCGCCGCAGGGCGCGTCTTACGCGCCATAAACGGCGACCACAGGCCGCCCTAGAAAAACTCCTAAAGGATGAAAAAATACGGGTGGCGCAGGTTGTTCACCTGCGCCACCCGCGACCGGAAACTTTCTTCCTGCCTGGCCGGTTCCCCTGCTTTACTTCTGGGCGCCGGCCTTTTTTTCCATCAAGGCGATGAAGTCCGGGTCGATGCCGTACCCCAGGCCCTTGGCCTTCTTCAGGTCGCTCAGGGCCTGGTCGTACTTTTCCTGCTTTTCCAGGATCATGGCCCGCTGGTAGTAAGCCCGCCCGAAGTTGGGGTTCAGCCGGATGACTTCCTCAAACAGTTTCATGGCCTGATCGTTCCGTCCCTGGGCGTAATAGACAATGCCTTTATAGGTGAGGAGGGCCGGGTCGTTGGGCTTGAGCTGCAAGGCTTGGTCAAAGGCCTTCATGGCTTGGTCGTACCGGCCCGCCTGACTGTTTTTGATCCCCTGATCGACATAGGTTTGGACGTTCTGGGCGGCGCTCCTTCCCGGCAGCGCCGGCAGCAGGAAAAGCAAGGTTAAGACCACATACGACACTCGTTTCATTTCGGGTAGTCCTCCTGTTTGACGAGTTCAAAGTTCAAGGTTTAAAATTCAAAGGTATGGGCAGGACCATCGGGAATTTTTTATCAAAGACGGCGGCCATGCCCCTGCCAAGCGAAATTATCTTCGCAACGGTTGCCTAAGTTAATCCCAATATACCGTAATAATCAAGCCTCGGTCACACGGAACAGAGCCGGCATTCTTCGGCAAACTCGTGGGCCAGGGTGAGGGCCTCGGCCCCCGCCGGCAGGCTGAGGACCTGGCCGGGCCGGGAGCCGTAGCGGTAGACGGTGATACCTTTCAGACCCAGGTTGAACGCCAGCCAGAAGGCGGCGGCCACGTCCTCCCGATCAGCCTCCGGGGCCAGGTTGATGGTCTTGGACACGGCGTTGTCCACGTGGCGCTGAAACGCCGCCTGCATCTTGACCTGGTATTCCACGCTCACTTCAAAGGTGGTGGGGAAGAGGCGCCGCAGGTCCGCAGGGAGCCCGGTCAGGGGCCGCACCCGCCCGGAGGCCAACAGCCGGGGGAGCCACTGGTCTTCGGCCAGGCCGGCTTGGCGCAGCTTCTCCAGGAACAGGGGGTGGACTTCGTCGAACTCCTCGCCTTCCAGGGCCAGGCGGCGGTAGGCCACCGCGAAGAGGGGCTCGATGCCGCTGGAGACCCCGGCGATGAGGCTGATGGTGCCGGTGGGGGCCACCGTGGTGACGGTGGCGTGGCGCCGGGGCGGTCGGCCCTCCCGGCGCCAGCGGCTCCGGGGGAAATTGGGAAAGGGGCCCCGCTCTTCGGCCAGGGCCTGGGATTGGGCCACGGCCCGGTCCTGAATCCGGGCCATAATTTTTTCCCCCAGCTCCAGGGCGGCCGGGGAATCATAGGCTATCCCCAGCTTGATGAACAGGTCCGCCAGGCCCATGATCCCCAGGCCGATCTTGCGGTTGGCCCGGGTAATGGCGGTGATCTGGGGCAGGGGATATTGGCTCTGGTCAATGACGTCGTCCAGGAAGGTCACCCCCAGGGCCGTCAGGCGGTCCAGGGCGTCCCAGTCCAGGTCCCCCCCTTTGACCAGGGCGGCCAGGTTGATGGAGCCCAGGTTGCAGGCTTCATAGGCCAGGAGGGGCTGCTCGCCGCAGGGGTTGGTCGCCTCCAGTTTGCCGATCTCCGGGGTGGGGTTGGCCCGTTCCAGGGCATCGGCAAAGATCAGACCGGGGTCGCCGGTGGTCAGGGCCGCGTCGCAGATGCGGTCGAACACCTCCCGGGCCTTGAGCCGGCGGACTTCCAGGCTGGTGCGGGGATTGATCAGGGGATAGTCGTCGTCCGCGGCCACCCGACCCATGAAGTCGTCGGTGACGGCCACGGACAGATTGAAGTTGGTGAGCATCTTCGGGTCGGACTTGGCATGGATAAATTCCAGAATGTCCGGGTGGTCCACCCGGAGAATTCCCATGTTGGCGCCCCGGCGGCGGCCGCCCTGCTTCACCACTTCGGTGGTGGTGTCAAAGATGCGCATAAACCCCACGGGGCCGGAGGCCACCCGGCCGGTGCTGCGCACCTGGTCGCCCCGGGGACGCAGATGGCTGAAGTTGAAGCCGGTGCCGCCGCCGGTCTGGTGAATCAGGGCCATGTCCCGGACGCCTTCCAGGATGCTGCGCATGTCATCCTGGACGGGGATGACGAAACAGGCGGCCAGTTGGCCCCGCTCCAGGCCGGCGTTGGTCAGGGTGGGGGTGTTGGGGAGGAATTGCCGGGAGGCCATGGCCTCATAAAAGGCCTCGGCCTGGCGGGCCGCCGTCTTGGGGCCGCCGTAGGAGGCCTCCGCGGCGGCCACCGCCTGGGCCACCCGGCGGCACAGCTCGTCCGGGGTCTCCACCACCCGGCCGTCGGGGTCCCGCCTGAGGTAGCGCTCCTGCAAGACCCTGAGGGCTATGGGACGAAATTCTGCCTGGTTCTGGAAAACCATGTCCGCCTTCCACCTAAGCGTCAGGATGTAGGATGCAAAAATCCCCCGGTCTAAAGATACCGGCGGAACGTGCGCCTGCCATCTGAGTGTGGTCAAACCTCGCCAAGGAAAAAGTTAATTTTTTCCAGATAGGGGCGGATTCACCCCCCGATGACTACCCTGGCTATCTTTATTCCTTGCGCGGATGCGCCTGCTTCGGCGCAACCGGCCAGGATAAGTTGACTTCAAACCGCATCCAGGCAAACCTGGCTTGCCGGCCCGGTTCCGGGTCGTCAAGACGAGAATCCACCACCGTCAGGCGGCCCCGGCCGAAATCGCTGATCTGCCGGATCTCCGCCGGGGTGGGGGCCTGGTGGGCCGCTGGCCCCTGAATGGTCCGGCCCACCACGGGGGAGAAAATAAACTCCCGCACCCTGCCGGGGGCGTTCATATTCCGGTCGCCGGCTTCATTGGGCCCGGTGTTGTCCCGATTGCGGAAGTGCCAGCCGGAGATCTCGCAGGGATTGGGCTGGAAATGGAGCGGGGGGGTGAGCCGGGCCAGATTTTCATTTTCCCGAGCGTCCCTGATGATTATGTCCCACCCATATCGCTGCGGGGTCAACAGGAAACGGAATCCGGGGCCGAAGGGGCGCTCGAAGGATTGCCCGGCCGCCACTTCCCCCCCGAAGACCAGGCGGTCTCGGCCGGTGTTCTCAGCCCCCAGAGCGGTGGGCCGGGACAGCATGGACAGCCCCAGGAATAATAATAGCAATAACTGCCTATTTTGCGCCATTTTTTCCGTCCCCCGCAATCACGGCCCGTGTCTCTCCAGAACTATTTGTCTGTCCATGAAGATGCGCATCGACAGCTCGCCCCCCAGGCGCGGCGCCGCCCAGGACCAATTTAGATACCAGAAAAGACCTCGATGTCTGGAGCCATCCGGATAGGGGCGGCTGCCGTCGTCATATTTCAGGTTAATGGCCGAGATGTATCTCCCGGCGGTCTCGATCCGGTTGGCCTGAAGGTAATCCTCGGCCACCTTCAAGGCTTCGCCAACGGCGATGGGGGGATATCCGGCCTGAGTTTGGGTAGGCGGCGCCTGTTCCTTAATTAATTGCTGATACCGGTTGCGGTTCTGGCCGGCAGGGATCGCGTGGTCGGAACCCTCCGGCCGCGGGGCGGTCGGCAACGGTTGCGCCTGGAAATAAAGATAAGGCTGCGCGTTCAGGTCTGCCGCGATCAGTCCGATGAGGGGGTCCGGTTCCTGGCCGGCCAGCTTTAAATAGTCAAGATACTTTTGCCGGGCCTCTTTTTGCGGCCCCGTCCGGTATTCCCGGGAGAGGATTTCCGCGGCGCATCGGTAGCGCTGGGCCAGGAATAAATAGAGGTAGGGCTTAAGGGGCGTGTGGGGCTGGCGGCGCAGATAATCTTCGGCGAAACCTGCCTCTCGGAGGGGATTCTCCGCTCTTCCCTCCCATTCGTAATAAATAACCGCTTTTTGGGCATAGTCTGCGGCCAGCTGTTGGAGGTCTTTCGCTTCCAGCATGACCGCTATCGCCCGCTCCACCTGCCGGCGCTTTTCAAGTTGCCACAACTCCGGGCCTGCCTGGGAACCTTCCGGGGTCGCGAGGCGGGAGCGAAAGGCCTGGTTTTTTTCATTAAACCTGGTGATTCTGGCCGCGACCTCCGGGGGCAGTCCTGGGACCGGCAAGGGAACCGGCTGACTTTGATGAAAGAAAACGGCCCGGTATAAAGCGCCCCCGAAATCAATTGCACAGGGGGGCTGGGTTTGCGCCAGGCCGCCCTGTACCGGGAATACGGTCAGCAGCAGGGCTGCCAGTAAACCTTTGCCGATCGTGATGGCCACCCCGATCAATGCGCCGCTCCCTCCGGCCGCCACCTCCAAAAATGCAGCCCGGCCTTACAGGATCCCCCATTTCCGGGCCCGCTCTTCGTAGGGGGGCGGGAAGCTGGGGGAAAAATTCTGGTAGAAAGTGATGGGGTAGCGGGCCCCGATCTTTTGGCCGGCCTCCTTCAGCCCCATGAGGAGCCCGTCCAGAAACTTGACGGGAAAGGCCATCACCATCTCATCGTCCTGGGTCATGGAAAAGATGCGGTCGCCCATGCCGGGGATGACCACCTTGATCCGGCCGGTGCGGTAAGGGGCGATCAGGTAGGAACTGCACTCCACCTTGCCGCCGAATTCGCCGCTGACCCGCTCTCCCAGGCTGAAGCCGGCCGCCTGGATAAGGCGCATGAGCTGGGCCGGGTTGCCGTGAACCACCACCACTTCCGGGTCCAGGGGGAGACGCTCCAGGGGGCAGAGGTAGATGGCCCCCACCTCCTGGGGCTCGAAGCGGGGCAGGGCCTCCACCTCTTTGAGGGCCGGGCCCAGCTCCGCATGAAACCCCACCTCGCAGAAGAGCTGCCCCAGCTCCATGATGGGGTCGGCGGCCGGGGTAAAGCCGAAGACCAGCATGCCGGGCACGCAGAGGAGGTCCTCCTGGGTCAGACCCACGGGCCAGCCGTACACCCGGGCCATGGTGACCCCCTGGCAGATGGTCACTTTTTTGCCGAATACCCTGGAGGGCCGGCGGGTCTTGGGCGGCAGGCCGGCGGGGTCCTGAAAGAAGGCGACCCCGAAAGGCTCGGTCCTGAGGCGCAAGGTCTCTTTCAGGCGGGCGGCCGCGGCGCGGTAATCCATGGTCCCTCCTCGGCGAATCGCTGGGGCCGGACTTTTTCCCGGCTGCCTGGGGTTAATAGTATGACCTCATCCCGTAAGATGCAAGAGAGGTTGTCCTTTTCCCTTGGTTTAAAGGGGATTCAGGAATAAAATAACAATTTCAGCCTTGGGATAGACTTGAAAAACCCCCCCGAGGCGCCGTGAAAGAGCGGTCTGTGACGATGGAAGTTAATCAGTTTTATACCATGACGCCGGAGGCCGTCCTGGAGGCCCTGGGCGCCGGGCTCCAAGGGCTCAGCGAGACGGAGGCCCAGGAGCGCCTGGAGCGCTATGGCCCCAATGAACTGGCGGCGGGCCAAAAGATTACCGCCTGGCGCATCCTGCTGCGCCAGTTCGGCAACCTCCTGATCGCCATCCTGCTGGCGGCCACGGTAATCTCCTTTTTCCTGGGAGAGCGCCTGGACGCCTGGGTGATTCTGATCATTGTCCTGGCCTGCGTGCTCCTGGGTTTTTTCCAGGAATACCGGGCGGAACAGGCGGCCGCGGCCTTGCAGAAGATGGCGGCGCCGGTGGCCACGGTGGTGCGGGCAGGCAAGGAACGGGAAATCCCGGCCCGGGAACTGGTCCCGGGGGAGGTGCTGGTGCTGCACGCCGGCGACCGGGTGGCCGCGGACGCCCGTTTGCTGGACCAGGTCAACCTGAAGGCGGACGAGGCCATCCTCACCGGGGAGTCCACCGCCACGGGCAAGAGCCTGGCGGCGGTGGCCGAAGCCGACAAAGCGGTGGCCGACCGCACCTGCATGGTGTTCGGGGGCACGGTGATCACCTATGGCCGGGGCCGGGCGCTGGTCACCGCCACCGGCATGGACACCGAGTTCGGCAAGATCGCCCGGATGTTGGAGAATGTGACCCACGAAAAGACCCCCCTGGAAGCCCGCATGATCACCATCGGCCGGGCCTTGTCGGTTATCTGCCTGTCAGTGGCCGCGGGGGCCTCCCTGCTGGGGGTGTCGCGGGGCCATAGCTGGCTGGAGATGCTCATCTGGGGGATCAGCCTGGCGGTGGCCGCGGTGCCGGAATCGCTGCCCGCGGTGGTCACCGGGGCCCTGGCCATCGGCACCACCCGCATGGCCAGGAAGAACGCCATTGTCAAGCGCCTGCCCGCAGTGGAGACCATGGGCTGCACCACCGTGATCTGCACCGACAAGACCGGCACCCTGACCAGGAATGAAATGACGGTTCGCCGGCTTTTTCTGGATGGCGAGATTATCGAGGTGAGCGGGTCCGGGTATGAGCCGGCGGGGTCGTTTTACCCCGATCGCGGCGAAATGAACCCAGGTGACGCCCCGGTGTTGACCATGGCCGCCCGCATCGCCCTGTTGTGCAATGACGCGGTCCTGGAAGAAAATGACGGCCAATGGACGGTGCGGGGGGACCCTACCGAGGGGGCCCTCCGGGTGCTGGGGCGGAAAGCGGGGTTGGACCCCCGGCAGCTCTGTGCGGCATTCCCCCGGGTGGCGGAGATTCCATTTTCCGCAGAAGCCAAGCGCATGAGCACCTTTCATCAGGAGGGCGACGGCGTCCTGATGTGCGTCAAGGGAGCGCCGGAAAGCCTGTTGCGCCGGTCCCGGCAAATGCTGACCGCAGGGGGGGAGCGGCCCATGGCGGAGGAGGACCGCCGGGCGGTCCAACAGCAGGGGGTCCACCTGGCCCAGGAGGCCTTCCGGGTCCTGGGTCTGGCCTACTGCCGCCTTCCTCAGGTCCCCGACCTGGAATCCCTCGACCCTGACCCGGAACTGGTCTGGGTGGGGCTGGCGGGCATGCTGGACCCGCCCCGGCCGGAAGCCCGCCAGGCCGTGGAGCACTGCCGCCAGGCGGGCATCCGGGTCATCATGGTCACCGGCGACCACCCGGACACCGCCCGGGCCATCGCCCGGGAAGTGGGGCTGGTGGGCCCGGGAGACGCCTCCCAGGCGGTGCTCTCCGGCTCGGAGCTCAATAAAATGAGCGATGCGGAGCTGAAAGCCCACCTCCATGAGGTCCGGGTGTTCGCCCGGGTAGCCCCGGAACATAAGCTCCGCCTGGTGGATATCCTCAAGGGGGAGGGAGAGGTGGTGGCCATGACCGGGGACGGGGTCAACGACGCTCCGGCCCTGAAGCGGGCCGATATCGGGGTGGCCATGGGGATCACCGGCGCCGAAGTCACCAAGGAGACCGGGGCCATGATCCTGGCGGACGACAACTTCGCCACCCTGGTGGCTGCGGTGGAGGAAGGCCGGGCCATTTTCGACAACATCAAAAAATATCTCGTCTTCCTGTTGAGCTGCAACCTGGCGGAGATCCTGATACTCACCGGGGCCATCTTTCTGGGGATGCCCCTGCCCCTCCTGGCCCTGCAAATTCTCTGGGTGAACCTTGACTCCGACGGCCTCCCCGCCTTTGCCCTGGGGGTGGACCCCAAGGCCCCGGACATCATGGCGCGGCCCCCCCGGCCCCCGGCGGAAGGGGTCTTCACCGGCAGCGTCAAAGGCCTGCTGGGGATAATCTCCCTCTGCCTTACCGTCATCCTGATCCCGCTGTTCGGTTTTTACTACTACTGGAACCCCTGGGGCTTAACCGACCCGGCCCAGGTGCTGAGCGAGGCTCAGACCATGGTGTTCGCCACCTTGATCATGGCCGAACAGGTGAACGCCTTCAATTGCCGTTCGGATATCCATTCCCTGTTCACCATGGGGTTTTTCGCCAACCGCCTGCTGCTGGTCAGCGTGACCCTTTCCACCTGCATGCTGGTGGCGGTCATCTATTGGCCTCCCCTGGCGAAGCTCTTCCACACCACCCCCTTGCGCTGGCAGGATTGGATAGTGGCCGCGGGGTTGGGCCTCACCATTTTCCCCGTGGTGGAACTGGCCAAATGGATCATCCGCCGCCGGAGGAGGACCCGGCTGCAAACGGTCCCCGCCGGGTGAGGCGAAGCCCAAGAGGCGGGTATCCGGGGCCGGGTTAGGAATCCGGCCCGTCCTTGGCCATCAGGAGTTGAAGGGGCGCGCTGGGGAGCAGGCGCGGAATCGGCTTAAGAAACTCAAAATGCTTTGGGTCAAAAAATTCCGGCGGGGTCTCAAGACCCCGCCGGGTTTTCTGCCGAGGGCGGGTCAGGCCCCGGTGACCTGTCCGTCAGGACGGAGCCGGTGTTGCCGCCTGGGCCATGATGTCCGGCGCCGCAACCTGGGAACCGGAAACCGCCGGTTAAATCACCTTGTGCAGGGGATACTCCACGATGCCCTGGGCCCCGGCCCGAATAAGGCGGGGGATCAGGCTGCGCACCTCCCCCTGGTTCACCACCACTTCCACCGAATACCAGTCGGTTTCGTAGAGGCTGGCGATGGTGGGGGCCAGCAGGCTGGGGAGCAGATTGATGATGTCCTTCAACTTTTTTTCCGGGATGTTCATCTTCAACCCCACCATCCGTTCGGCCCGGAGGGCCCCCAGGAGCAGCAGGGTGAGGTTCTCCATTTTTTCCCGCTTGGCCGGGTCTGACTCCCACACCTGCGTATTGGCGATGAACTGGGTGTTGCTCTGGAAGAGATCATGGATGATCTTGAGGCCGTGGGCCTTGATGGTGCTGCCGGTCTCGGTGACCTCGACGATGGCGTCGGCCAGGCCCGCGGCCACCTTGGCTTCGGTGGCCCCCCAGGAAAACTCCACCTGCACCGGGATCTGACGCTGCTCGAAATAGCGCCGGGTGTAGTTCACCAGTTCGGTGGCGATCTTTTTGCCCGCCAGGTCCCGGAGGCTGCGGATGTCCGAGTCCGCGGGCACCGCCACCACCCAGCGCACCGGGTTGAGGCTGGTCTTGGAATACATCAGGTCCGCCACCACCGTCACCCGGGAGTCGTTTTCCATGGTCCAGTCCTTGCCGGTGATGCCGCAGTCCAGGGTGCCGTTTTCCACGTAGCGGCTCATCTCCTGGGCCCGGCACATGGAGCAGTGGATCTCCGGGTCGTCGATATCGGGAAAGTAACTCCGGCCATTGATTTGAATATGCCAACCGGAACGCCGGAACAGTTCCAGGGTCGCTTTCTCCAGACTGCCCTTGGGGATGCCCAACCGCAGTTTATTCAACCCCGTATACCTCCTTGGGATCAAAGATTGGGGAGCCCACCACCTGCCAGCCGTCCCCCTGGCGCCGGCGATGGAAGCAGCTCCGGTGACCGGTATGGCAGGCGGCCCCGCCCACCTGCTCCACCTTCAGGAGCACCGTGTCCCAGTCGCAGTCCAGGTAGATGTCCTTGACCCGCTGCACGTTGCCGGAGGTGTCCCCTTTGTGCCAGATCCGGTTGCGGGTGCGGCTGAAAAAATGGGCCTCGCCGGTGGCCAGGGTGCGGTCCCAGGCTTCCCGGTTCATGAAGGCCAGCATCAGGACGTCACCCGTGTCCGCGTCCTGAACGATGGCCGGCAGGAGGCCTCCCATTTTGTCGAAATCCGGGGTGGTTTGCTGGTTCATAACCTAAAAAACTACCCTTTTTCGTTTCAATCCGCAAGGTGAGATGATACATTTTCCCCCAGGAGAGTCACGGACCGTGAGCAAAATCATTCCTTACCGCACCCTGGTGCGGCAACAGCACGTCAATTTCCTCCGGCATAAAAGGCGGGAATACCAGGAACGGGAAGACTACCTGGTGAGGCTGCGCAAGTTACTGTTCAAGATCGAAGCCCAGATGCGTCAGGCGGAGATCCAGCAACTGGAGGTGTTTCGGGAGTTGGGGACCCACTTCAAAGTCTCCCTGCAATTCCCCGACCTGGGGGACCGGCTGAACTTTCAGCGGCTCTTCACGTCCAACCCTTTTCTGGGGGCCCTGCAGGAGTTTTTTGCCGGGCGCCTCACCGCGGACGAGTGCTGCGACCGCATCCTGACCCTCCAGGAAGAGTCTTCGGGACCCTGAATCGGGCTGCCGGAGCCCGGATCGGAGGAGCCGCCCAGCCCCCCGCCTCAAAGGTTAAGCCGCCGGAGAGCCCCCAAAAAAATAACTGGCCGGATGGGGGAGGAATCCGGCCAGTCGGTGAAAGGAGAAAATGGTATATGAACTTTGATTAAGGGGGGGATGTGGGTACCTTAATAGGGTCCATATACTGCTTAATTAATATGCAGAAAGCGTGCCATTCACGGCAATACCCAGATTTAGCTGATTTAACAGGAGGTTATATTTTAGGCTTTTTATTTTCGGTTCAAATATTTATACTGCGCCAATCCAGGGCGGGAGCTCCAACGGATTAACTTGCTGGAATTACGGCAATAAAATATATTTTCCCGAAATTCAATTTTTTGTTCAGACATCTTGAAGGGTCCCTGCACGCTTCGCCGGCGGTCTGCGGGCAGGGCGAAGGAAAATGATTATGGGCTTTCCTCCCCGGCCATCTCCGATTATAATAGCAACATCCTAAGAAAATGAATTCAGTCACCGTTAAGGACCTGGCCTTGGACAATTCGTTGGGGGATATGTCGGGGGAATCGGCTGCCCGGAACGGGGCCTTTTGCGTCTGGTTGATGGGGTTGAGCGCCTCCGGGAAAACCACCCTGGCCCAGCTGCTGGCCCGGGAGCTGGCCCACCGGGGTTTCACGGTGGAGGTCCTGGACGGCGACATTGTCCGCACGACCCTGAGCAAGGGCTTGGGCTTTACCCCGGAAGACCGGGGGACCAATCTGCGCCGGATCGCCGCCCGAGCGCAAGACCTGGTCCGTCAACAGGTGGTGACCATCGTGGCGGCCATCTGTCCCTATCAGGCCATTCGGGAAGAAATCCGAGGGCTTATCGGCGAGTTCGTGGAAGTCTACCTTAACTGCCCCCTGGAAGTCTGCATCAGCCGGGATCCCAAGGGCCTCTATCGGAAGGCCCTGGCCGGCGAAATCCTGCATTTTACCGGCATCGGCGATGTCTTTGAAACCCCGGTTGGCCCGGATATCGAAGTCACCACCCACATCGAGAACCCGGAGGAGAGCCTGGCCCGGATTCTCAACGGTCTCCAGGCCTTGCAGCGTATCCCGCCGGAAACCGGCGGGGTCCCGGAAGAGAAAGGCGGAGGCGCCGGCCCGTCTCAGCCCTCTTTCAGCTTTGCCCCTTAGGTCCCCCTGCCTGGGGGCGACTCCCGTCCAGCTTACCGCCACAGCCGGATGTGCCCCTGGTCCAGCACCTCGCCCTGAACGCCGTCCAGCGCCAAAAGATCGGTGAAAGTGCCGCCGGCGTCAATGCCGATGCGCAGCTTGGATCTCATGGCAACCCGAGTTTAGCATGTTTTTCTTGAAACTGCCCTGTCCTTGCCCTGATTCCGACTTTGGCCGCCACAATATACTTGCAACTCAGTTGATTTTAGAGTAATTTATAACTATGAGCGATCGTTGCGATTTTCCCCGGTGGCTGGCTCAGCAGGGTCTCCGGGCCACCCCGGTGCGCCTGGCGGTGCTGAATATCCTGGCCGACGCCATTCGGGCCTTCCGGGCCCAGGAGATCCTGGCGATGATCCGGACCCGCCGCCGGGTGAACAAGGTCACGGTATACCGCATCCTGGAGGATTTCACCCGGCGGGGGATGGTGCGGAAGCTCTCTTTGGATGGCCGGGTGAGCCATTTTGAACTGGCCTGCGAGCACCACCCGCCGCATCCCCACTTCCAGTGCCAAGTCTGCCGGGAAGTCCAGTGCCTGAAACCGGTGGCCCTGCAGCAGATGTGGACCCAGTTTAGAGGGCCGGTGGGCAACCGGGCCGATCATATCGATATCAAGGTGGCGGGGATCTGTCACAAATGCCGGAATAGTGCGAGATAGTGTGGTTAACCAGTTAGCGAACTTATGGAATTCATTGCAATCCGTCGGCTGAGGCTCTTCGCCCTTCAGGTTTTATGGGCCTGTTCTTGCCTGGTCCTATGGCTGGGCCCGGCCGAACCCGCGGTCCCCGGGGAGCGGCTCCAGGTGGTTGCCACCATCGTGCCCCTGGGCGATTTCTGCCGGAAAATCGGCGGCGATCTGGTCCAGGTCCAGGTGCTGATCCCGCCGGGGGCCAGCCCCCACGTGTTTGAACCGGCCCCGTCGGTGATGGCCAAGGGCGCCCGGGCTCGGGTGTTCGTGTATATCGGGGCCGGCCTGGAACCCTGGGCGGCCAAGTTGCTGCGGGGTCGGGACTCCGGCGACCTGGTGCTGGTGGAAGCCGCCAAAGGTATTCCCCTGTTAGGCATGGGCGCTCATCATCATGAGCCCGGCGACGCAAAGGCCGGGGGTCAAGACGAGCATCATCCGGGTAAGAAAGCGGCCCCCGACAATCATCCCGCCGGCAATCCGCACATCTGGCTGGACCCGGTGCTGGCCCAGGAGATCTGCCGGAAAATCGCCGGGGCCTTGATCCAGGCGGACCCCGGCCACCGGACCCGATACGAAGCCAATCTGAAGAGTTACCTGGCCGCCCTGGCGGAACTGCACCGGGAGATCGAGACCCAGGCCCAAACCTGGCGGCTCAGGAAATATGTGGCTTTTCACCCGGCCTTCGCCTATTTTGCCAAGAGATACCACCTCCAGGAGGTGGGAACCATCGAGGCCGCCCCGGGTCGGGAACCCACCCCCCGCCATCTGCAAAATCTGGTGGACGCCATCCGCCGTTACGGGATTAACGTGGTGTTTGCCGAGCCGCAGCTCAACCCCCGGGTGGCCCAGGTGATCGCCCAGGAGGCGCGGGTGAAGGTCCTGATGCTGGACCCCGTGGGCGGCCGGGCGCCCTATGGTTCCGATTACCTGCAACTGATGCGCCACAACCTGGCCGTGCTGGCCCAGACCTTGAAATAGGGGAATTGCCCATGGGTGAGATCGCCGTCCAGCTTGAGGGAGTATGGGTGAATTTCAACGGCGCCACCGTCCTGGAAGATATCTGCCTGGCTATCGGGACCGGCCGCTACGTGGGCATCCTGGGTCCCAACGGCTCCGGCAAGACCACTTTGCTCAAGGTGATCCTGGGGCTGATCCGGCCCGACCGGGGCAGGGTCCGGGTCTTCGGCGAACCTCCGGAAAGGCTGCCCCTCCGGGGCGACGTGGTGGGTTACCTCCCCCAGCGCCCCTTGGGCGACCCCCGCTTTCCCGTCACCGTTCTGGACGTGGTCCTCATGGGCCGCTACGGGCGCATCGGCCTCCTCAGACGGCCCCGTCGGCAAGACTGGGAACTGGCCCGGCGACGCCTGGAGGACCTGGGCATTGCCCACCTGGCCAACCGCCTGATCGGAGACCTCTCCGGGGGGGAGCAGCAGCGGGTGTTTATCGCCCGGGCCCTGAGCATGGAACCCCGGCTCCTGGTGCTGGATGAACCCACCGTGTCCCTGGATGTCTGCGTCCAGGACGAAATCTTTGACCTGATCAACGCCCTGAAAGAAAGGCTGAACCTTACGGTTCTCATGGTCTCCCATGATATCGGCGGGGTGGCCAGCCACGTGGACGAAGTGGTCTGCATCAACCGGCGGATTCACCTGCATCAACCGCCGCCCATCGGCCGGCTGGGCCTGGAAAGCACCTTTGGCTGCGCGGTGGAATTCCTCTTCCACGGCGAAATTCCCCACCGGGTGGTGAAGGCCCATGATGATTGATCTGTTCACTCTGGGGTTTCTCCAGCGGGCCTTGGCCGCGGCGGTCCTGGTCAGCCTGCTGTGCGGCATGCTCTCCACCTTCGTGGTCCTCAGGCGCATGGCCTTCATCGGGGTGGGCATCTCCCATTCGGCCTTTGGCGGGGTGGCCCTGGGGTTCCTGCTGGGGGTCGACCCCTTGTGGACCGGCATCGCTTTCGCCTTGGGGGTGGCCCTGCTCATCGAGTGGGCCCAGACCCATACCCGGGTGGCGGAAGATACCGCTATCGGCATTTTTTTCGCGGCCTCCATGGCCCTGGGCCTGGTCTTTCTCCATCTCTCCCAGGCCTATAACGTGGATGTCTTCGGCTTTCTCTTCGGGAACATCCTGGCCATCGGGGCCCGGCAGGTGTGGCAGATCCTGGGAGTGACGGCGGGGGTCCTGGCCGTTATCCTGGCCTTTTTCAAAGAACTCGTGTTCTTGAGTTTCGATGAGGAGATGGCCTGGGTGAGCGGCGTCCCGGTGAAGGCCCTGCGGTATCTCTTTCTGGTCCTCATGGCCCTGGTGGTGATCGTCACCATCTACCTGGTGGGGATTATCCTGGTCTCGGCCCTGTTGGTGATCCCCGGGGCCATCGCCCAGAATTTGAGCCGGCGCCTGAAAAATATGGTGTGGGTCTCCGCCGGGGTGGCCATGGGGTCCGCGGTGGGCGGCCTGATCTTTTCCTACGGCATCGATCTTCCTTCCGGCGCCACCATCGTCCTGGTGCTGGCCGTTCTTTACCTCGGAACCAGCCTGTTGCGGCCCTGGCCGCCCTTTCGGTGAAGGGCGGTTTTTCCCCCCTTTCCTCAAGGGGGACAGGGGGATTTTTCTAACTGACTAAAATCCTCTCTAAATCCACCTCTTACCGAGGGGACTTAACCCAGGGGCAATACCCCACATTTGCCACCACGTCAGTATAGTAATGCCACCCGACGTTTTCCGGGTCCCTTTTTGACAAAATTCTGCTACAATGGCGCCTGATGAAGCGGCGGGAATTTATCCGGCGGTTGGGATTGGGCCTGGCGGCGGGCTGGGCCGGGGTGAGGCTTGGATGGCCGCAACCGGCCTGGGCCGCAGGCCCGGAGCTGCGCCTGGCCCTGTTGGCCGACGCCCATCTCAAAGACGGGGATGACCGGCGTCCCGAGGCCCGGGCCCTGGCCCGGGCGGTGAGTGAAATCCGCTCCCTGTGGCCGCCGACGGACCTCGTCCTCTTCGCCGGCGATCTGGCCCATCGGGGCCGGCCCGACGCTTTGGACCTCGGACAAGAAATTCTCTCGGACCTGCCCGCCACCCTGTGGGCGGTGCCGGGGGAAGGGGACCATGGCCCCCGGGGGTCCGCCTGGACCCGGCGCTTCGGGGAGAGCCGCTTCTCTCGGACCTGGCGGGGTCTTCAGATTATCGGAGTGCACACCTGTCTTCAGGGCCGGTCCGGCGGGTCGGTCTTTAAGATCGGGGCGGCCCAGCGCCGCTGGCTGGCCGGCGAAGCAGCCGGATTGGACCCCGATGCGCCCCTGATTGTCCTTTCCCACGCCCCCCTGGCCCGGATTTTTCACCCCTGGCGGCAGTGGACCGAAGACGCCCCGGAAGCCGCCCGCCTGCTGGCCCGGTTCCCCCAAGTCCTCTGGGTCCATGGCCACGTGCACGGGTCCGGGGGCCGGGGAGCAGAAGGAAGGATTGACCTTAATACTCTTCAAGCCTTCCAAGGTCTCACTGAAAACCGAAAACCCAAAATCGACAGCCACCTGTCCCTGCCCGCCACCGCCTGGCCGCACCCCTTCCCCGTGCAGGGAACCCCCATGGTCATGCGGCCCGGGGTGGGACCTCGGGGCTGCGGTTGGGCCCTCATAACCCTCGGCCCCACTTCCCGGCATTTCCAACCTTACCTGTGGCGGGTCTGAACACGGGTTGAACGGATATAGCGTTTGCCGAAAGTTTCTTCCTTCTACTCCCCTCGCCCCCAAAGTGGGGAGAGGCCAGGGTGAGGTGGGGAGAAAAAACTTTTGGCAACGAATATAAAGGTGGCGCGCCTTTTCCCTTCTTAATGCTCCCCTAATCCTTAACCCCTCCAAGCTACTCCGCCGCCGCGTCAATCAAGGCCGGGGCCGCAACCGGGGCCGGGGTTTCCCGGCGGGCCACGACCTCCTCCACTTTTTCCTCCAGGCGGGCCAGGAGGGGCGGCAGGGTGTTCTCCTCCAGGGCCGAGATGGCCACCCCCCGGTGAATCCGGCATTGCAGGGCCGCCAGCCTGGGATCCACCAGGTCCTTCTTGTTGAAGACCAGCAACACCGGCTTGTCCTGGAGGGACAGAGAGGCCAGGATGTCGTCCACCGCGGTCATCTGCTCCATAAACCGGGGGTTGCTCAGGTCCACCACGTGGATGAGGAGGTCGGCGTCCTCCAGTTCCTCCAGGGTGGCCTTGAAGGCCTCCAGCAGATTTTTAGGCAGGTTTTTTATAAACCCCACCGTGTCGGTGATGATCACCTCCCGTTCCCGGGGGAAGCGGAGGCGGCGGCTGGTAGGGTCCAGGGTGGCGAAGAGCCGGTCTTCGGCCAGGACCGCGGCGTGGGTCAGGGTGTTGAACAGGGTGGATTTGCCCGCATTGGTGTAGCCGATGATGGAGAGCACCGGGAGGCTCAGGCGCCGCCGGGGCTGGCGGCGCTCCCGCCGTTCCTTCCTGACCCGGGACAGGTCCTGCTGGAGGCGGTGGAGGCGGTCCCGGAGGCGGCGGCGGTCCATCTCCAGCTTGGATTCCCCGGGGCCCCGGCCGCCGATGCCCCCCATGAGGCGGGAGAGGGCGTCGCCCTTGCCCACCAGCCGGGGCAAAAGGTACTTCACCTGGGCCATCTCCACCTGGAGCTTGCCTTCCCGGCTCCGGGCCCGCTGGGCGAAGAGGTCCAGGATGAGCTGGGTGCGGTCGATGACCTTGAGTTCGGTGAAATCGGTGATGGAGCGCACCTGGGAGGGGCTGAGCTCGGCGTCGACCACCAGCATCTCGGCCCCCTGCTGCAGGGCCTGGATGACCAGTTCCGAGAGACGGCCCTTGCCCATAAGGAAGCGGGGGTCGAAGCGGGGGCGGCGCTGAATGAGGGTGGCCGCCACGGTCAGGCCGGCGGACCGGGCCAGCTCCGCCAGCTCCGCCATGGAGTCCTCGGCGTTGACCCGATCGGCTCCGGCGACCCCGATGAGGATGGCCCGCTCCCGGCCCTTGTCCTCCCCTGCGGGGGCCAGGCGGGCGAATTCCGCTTCCAGGGAAGCCACCAGGGCCTCAAAATCCAGGTCCAGGGCGCCGGGATGCCGGGCCTGAAGGACGGCCCAACTCTGGCCGTTCACCGGCTGGGGCAGGAGGTGGGCGACCTCCATGCCCCCCGGCTGGCCGTCGGCCACGGTGAGCGCGGCCACCGCATCCAGGCGCAGCAGGGCCAGGTCCATGAGATCATCCTGGCTCAGGGGGCCGGGGTCCAGGTGGGTGTGAATCAGGCGCAGGCCCTTGAGGCGGCCCTTGACGCCCCGCATCCGGGGCAGGGCGGGGAGGAGGAGGCCCTTGGCGTCCCCCACGATGACATAGGCCACCGCGCCCTGGCGGTCCAGGAGCACCCCGATTTGCCGGTGCACCTCCTGGGAAATCTCCGCCAGTTGCCGGGCCAACTCCGGGCTGACCACCTGGGCCGGCGCGGTTTTCCGACGGTACAACCGCTCCAGGGCCCGGTATTGCTGGGTCTTTAAGCCGGTGAGATTGCCTAGCGGACGATGAATTGGATCTTCCTCGCTCTATCCCGGTTTAGCAGGCGGCGAAAGGCCCTGAAAAACTGGATTTGGTCCGATAGCGAAAAATTACTTTGAATTATCAAGCTCTTATTCCCATTATACTAGGTTCTCCCGAAAGACCAAAGAGATATTTGTCATGGTCAAGATTTGAGCCGAAAGCCTCTCCATCAAGGCATCCTATCCATGGATAAGCAGCTAGAATTAGGCGTTCCCATGTACAACTTGGGAACGAGGAAAAGGCTGAGCTTGGGAACGAGGCGAGCAGGCGTCTTCCCGACTTTTCTAACCGCCCCCAATTTTTTTGAAAGAAAGGGCTTGCATTTGGCTTTGCGTCTGGTATTATTAATTGGTTAAGCGTCTGGGGCCGGGAGGTGGGGAAGCTCCGGGGCGGGGAAGGTGAAAAAAGCCCAAAAAGGTGCTTGACAGGGTTGAGGGAATCGGTTAAAAACTCAGGTGCCGCGCCGGGAGGAGAGGATCAGCAGGTCAACAAAAGCCCTTGACAGCGGCAAAAATTTTCTTATAATCAAGTCAGCGGAATTTGCTCTTTGAAAACTAAATAGTGAGCCCGAGTGCGGGAAAACTCCAAGTTCAACTGGAGAGTTTGATCCTGGCTCAGAATTAACGCTGGCGGCATGCCTAACACATGCAAGTCGCACGAGAA
>Ga0172371_10005527_pt1 | contig 18708 bp, 14 predicted proteins | sample Lak12m_FD_114543 | JGI IMG/M metagenome (GOLD analysis project Ga0172371, IMG submission 114543) | Freshwater microbial communities from Kabuno Bay, South-Kivu, Congo - kab_022012_12m | ecosystem: Environmental > Aquatic > Freshwater > Lake | place: Democratic Republic of the Congo: South-Kivu...
GAGACGGTGGGGCAGGTGAATGAAGATGTGGTTAGGAAGTACATTCGTGACCAGCGTAAGAAACCATAGCCAGATTATGCCTTATGTTAGAAACCCCGGGCTTTAGCCCGGGGAGTTTTCATTGAGGGAAAAAGGAGAATTTATAAATGCCCCTTCTGATAGCAAAGATTATAGTAATTTCAACAGATCATCCGTTGTCAGATGAGCGTGTTTTATTATATGCGACAACGTGGATCTTTTTATTGGATGGTGGGCGGGGACCGTCAATTTAAATACTTCGTTATTTTTAAGTTTTTGAAGCCGGATGTGGCTTCCTCTTTGCCTGACAACAGTCCATCCCGCTCTTTGCAGGGCATGGATCAACTGTAAGTATCCGACGCTGGGGATTTTAGTCAAAGGCTGATTTCGATGAGTTCGCAGCCCGGGGAAAGCGCCAGGTCGTGATCATCGGGCTCTAAATAGAGCTCGATGGCTTCTCGGATATTCAGCAGCGCTTCTTCCCGGGTATTTCCCTCGCTGACGCAGCCTGGGAGCGCCGGGACGGAAGCTGTGAAACCGCCCTCGTCACTTGGCTCCAAAACGACTTTTAATTTCATCCGCGGCCCTGCTTTTAATCTGTTCATAATATAGCACGCTCCTCGGGTTTCAGCAATTGGACGTCCAATCCTAGATGACGCGCGATATTGGTTTTTCTCTCACCCCGCGATACACGGTTCTTATATTTTCCCCCTCGATCGAACGCAGAACCCGCGGCCGTAGGAAATAAGGGGGCTTGACAACGGCCGGAAATGTGGTATAATTTAACCACATTCATCAATCATCTCACAAGGAGAAAGAGCATGGACTCTCTTTTGCAAAATTACGTCGTATCCTTCGAAACCGGCCACGAGGAGCGGCACAAGAACATGGCTGTTTTTCCTATCACGACCCAGATCGACGGAGGCCCGGATTACCTGACCTTGAAGGAAGCCCTTGAGAAAGGGGCGTTCGTCGTAACGGAGGTCAGCGAGGGAGGTTCGGTTCCGAATCTCAAGGTGTCGAACAAGGCCGACAAGCCGGTCCTCCTCATCGACGGAGAGGAGCTGGCCGGCGCCAAGCAGAACCGCATCCTGAATACGACCATTTTGATCAAGGAAGGCGCGGAGGTCGTCATCCCCGTCAGTTGCACCGAGGCCGGCCGTTGGAGCTATGCCTCCCGCGAGTTCTTCGAGTCGGGCAACGTCATGTCGCCGAAAATGAGGGTGCTCAACAAACAGGCCGTCGCCGCTTCGCTCGAGTCGATCCGGGAGTTTCGCTCGAACCAGAGCGCAGTCTGGAATGAAATCGCTGACATGTCGGCCGCCGCGGGCACGGAATCGCGTACGAACGCGATGAAGGACGTTTTCGAGGAGAAGGCGGCAGATCTCGACGCCTATCTGAAGGCCTTCACCTGCGGGCCGCATCAGCGGGGCCTCCTGGTCTTGATCGGGGGAGAGGTGGTCGGGTTCGATTTCATGTCGCGGGAGAAGGCCTTTGCCGTGCTCTTCCCCAAGCTCATCAAAAGTTATGCCATGGAAGCCTGGCTCGAAGGACGAAAAAAGAAGGCCCAGGCGAAGGAAGGCGGGACCGAGGACATCCCGAAGGCCGACCTTTTCCTGACGGTGACCGCTGAGTGCGAACAGAAAAGCTATGACTCGCTCGGCATGGGAAAGGACATCAGGCTCAACGGAAAGGGGATCGTCGGATCGGCCCTCGTCGTGGACGACACGCTCATTCACATGGCCGTCTTCAGCGCCACGGATATCGATAAGGCCGGAAATATGGCGGGAATGAATAGGCGCCGTTCGTTCAGGCTGTGAAGCAGAATTCTATTCCAAGCTCCCCACCGCGCCCTCGACGGCCTCTAAGATCTCGCCAGACTTGACCAGCGCCTTCATTTTGTTGTGGTCGGCGTGGAGGGGCCGGTCGACGTCGAGATGGGCGACGTGCTTGCGGATCGCGGCCCTCGCGGCTTGAACGCCCTTGCCCGGCGTGAACTCGCGGAAGTCCAGGGCCTGGGCGGCGGCCATGAATTCGATGCCTAGGATGCCGTAGGCGTTGTCGAGAATCTGGACGTTCTTAAGGGCCGTGTTCATCCCCATCGAAACGAAGTCTTCCTGGTCGGCGGCGGCGGGGATGGATTGCGTTGATGCGGGCGCGGACAGGATCCTCTGCTCCACGATCAGCGTGTCGGCCGTGTATTGGCTCAGCATCATGCCCGAGTACATGCCGGCTCCCTTGGTCAGGAAGGCGGGGAGGCCGACGCTCAGGGCCGGATTCGTCAAGCGGTTGAGACGGCGCTCGCTCAAGACACAGACCATCGTCACGGCGGCGCCGGTCATATCCATGGGGAGGGACACGGGCGAGCCCTGGAAGTTGGCCCCGGTCAAAGCCAGCTTGTGCTCGGCGAGGAAGATGGGATTGTCGGCGACGGCATTGAGCTCGATCTCGACCTGGCAGCGGGCATGGGCGACGGCGTCGTGAGCCGCGCCGATGACCTGCGGCGTCGAGCGCATGGAATAGGCGTCCTGGACCTTGGTCTTGATCTTGCCGCTGACGAGGTCGCTCCCCTGGATGCAGCGCATGATGGACTGGGCCGAGCGGATGGCTCCCGGAAAACCCCGCTCGCGGTGAAGGCGGACGTCATAGGGCTTGAGGTTGGCGATCAACGCTTCAAGGGACATAGCGCAGGCGACCTCGGCCTGCTTGAGCCAGCGGTTGATGTCATGGAGCTGGAGGGCGCTGATGGCGGTCAGGAGGTTCGAGCCGTTGATCGCGGCCAGGCCGTCCCGAGCCTGGAGGCCCGGCACGGGGATTCCCGCCCGCTCCATTGCCACTCGGCCGGGCAGCCGCTCGCCTTTATAAAACGCCTCGCCCTCGCCCATGAGGAGAAGGGCGATCTGCGACATCGGGGCCAGGTCGCCGCAAGCGCCGACCGAGCCTTTCTGGCAGACGACGGGCGTGACGCCCTTGTTGAGCATGTCGATATAGGTCATCGTGATCTCGGGCCGGCAGCCGGACCGGCCCTTGGCGTGGACGTTGATCCGGCTGGCCATCGCCCCGCGGACGTGCTCGATGGGGGCGGGGTCGCCGATGCCGGCGGCGTGGTTGTAGATGAGGTATTTCTGGAAATCCTTGACCTGTTCGTCGTTGAGGACGACCTCGGAAAACTCGCCGATGCCGGTGTTGATCCCGTACATGATCTCCCGGGCTTTGATCTTCTCTTCGAGCATCGCCCGGCACTGCTTGATCCTGGCCAGGGCGTCGGGATGGAGCTCGACCTTTTCGTTGTTCCTGGCGATCGAGGTCAGCCGGTCGACCGTCAGCTCGGATCCGTTGAGTATGATGGCCATGTCAATCCTCCAGAATTAAAGAACAACTATCATAGCAGAAACCGGACGAGGATCAACTCGCAAATGCGTTTCTCATTATTAACTAAAACATGGGGAGCGATGTGGTATCCCTAAGGCCCCCATAGCGGAGGGGGGTCCCCTCGGCTAAGCCGAGGGGGGGAACCGACGGGACTGGTTCCCCAGGGGGCCGGGGGATGCCACATCACTCCCCAACTCCTCTACGCAAGCCCGACGAGCGGCAGGAGAAGCTGCAGTCCCAGCCAGATCGTCAGGCCGCCCAATAGGTCGAAGAGGAATCCGGCCCGGATCATCTTGGTGATGGGGACCATGCCCGAGCCGTAGACCATGGCGTTGGGCGCCGTCGAGACGGGCAGCATGAAGCCCCAGCTCGCGGCCAGGGTGGCTCCGATGGCGGGCGGAAGGGGATTGACTCCGGCCGCCATGGCCAGGGAGATGATGACCGGCACGACCATGTTGGCCGAAGCCGTGTTGGACGCGGACTCGCTGACGAGGATGGCGATGAAGATGGCGGCCAGGGTGATGCCCCACGTCGAGTGGGCCCCGCTCAGGCTGAGCAATCCCTGGCCGACGGCGTCGGCCAGTTTGGTCTGGATCATCAAGTCGCCGAAGGCGATGCCGCCGCCGTAAAGAAGAAGCACGCCCCAATCGATCTTCACGGCCTGCCTCCAGCCGATGGTGAACTCCCTTTTTTTCCAGTCGACGGGCAGGACGAACAGCAGCAGGGCGGCGATCAGGGCCGCCGCCGCTTCCGGGACGCGCGCGTTGTAGAGCTTGGCCGCGGGGGATTGGCCGCCCCAGACCAGGGCGATGAATCCGGGCGTGATCCACAGCACGACCGCTACAAGAAAGGCGATCAGGGCGTTTTTCTGCCCCCGGTCCCAGCGGCCCAGCTTGGCCAGCTCCTCCCGGACGAATTTGGCGCTGCCTTCGAGCTCGTCGTGCTCCGGCTTGTGGAGGGCGTACATGAGGAAATAGAGCAGGACATACATCACGACGAGCAGAGGCACGGCAAAGAGCATCCATTGGAAAAAGGGGATCTTGATATGGGTGAACTTTTCGATCAGGGAGATCCCGATGAGGTTCGGCGGCGTCCCGACCGGCGTGCCGACTCCGCCTGCGGACGAGGCGTAGGCGGCCATCAGCATCATGGCCGTGCCGAAGCGGAGCTTCTTGGGGTCGACGGGCTTTCCCGTCCGGCGGGCGGCGATGTCGGCCGCCGTATAGATGATGCCCAATCCGATGGGGAACATCATGGCGCAGGTGGCCGTGTTGCTGATCCACATCGAGAGAAAGGCGCAGATCGCCCCAAAGGCGAAGAGCAGGCGCCCCGAGCGGTTGCCCACCCAGCGGAGGGCCATGATCCGGTAGGCGAAGCGCTTGTCCAGACGTCGAAAGGACATGGCCTCGGCCAGGATGAAGCTGCCCAGGAAGAGAAAGATCATGGGATCGGCGAAGGGGGCGTAAACCGTTTTGGCCGGCGCGACGCCCAAAACCACGGCCAGGGTGGCTCCAATGACCGCCGTCATGGGCAGGGGGATGGGCTCGGTGATCCACCAGACGACTACCAGGCTGAGGACCGCCGCCAGCGTGTGGGCCGGCCGGCCGAGCCCTGGCATCGGCAGGATCGCCACGATAACCGCGACAAGGGGGCCGAGAACGAGGCCTACCGTTTTCCGGCCGCGGTCGACCCGCTCTTCACGCGGCGTCAACTTTTCCTCGAAGCGCGGTTCCCCGGCCGGCGCGCCGGTCCCGTCTTTTGAAGCGTCCGTCATGGATGTCCCTTTTCAGCCGTTTCGGCCCAGACCATGATCGCGTTGCCGCGCGTGAAAAAGAGGAGCTTGTCCAGCCGCGAGATCAGCCAGACGACGGGGTAGAAAAACGAATAGAGCTTGAACGCCTTGCCCTGCGAGGAGAACTCGTCCGCCGTCGTCGGCCGGATGTGCCCGTCACGGAGCTTAGACTCCGGCTTTTCGGACAGGAAGTTGACGTAGACGGCGTTGACGAGGAGCTCGAGAAGCTCGGTGAAAAACCTGGAATAGGTCTTGTGCTTGACGACCCGCAGGCCGGCCGCGGCGCATTTCGCTTCGAGGTCGCGGCGGCCGTATCCTTCCCGCTTGTGCCCGTAGTATTCGAGCTTGAGGCCGACGAGCGGCCGGAGCTTCTGGAGGAGGAAGAACCTTCCGGTATGGGGCGTGACGAGGGCGAGACGGCCCCCGTCCTTGAGGACTCGGCGGATCTCACGCAGGGTCAGGCCGTCGTCGTCCACGTGCTCCAGATAATCGAGGCAGACGACCTGGTCGAAGGCGCGGTTCTTGAAGGGGAGCGCCCCTTCGCCCATCTGGACGAAGTTCTGCTCGAGAAGAGCCCGGCTCGTCTCGAGGTTCGTGAAATCGAGGTCCGTGGAGATCCAATAGCCGCCCTTTCGCCTCAGGAAGTAGCTCAGGATGCCCTGAGCGCAGCCTAGGTCCAAGAGAGTGTCTTTGGAGTCGACGGGGATTTCGCGCTCGATGAGGTCGATCTTCTCTTTTTTCTTGAGGGAGCGGCGGACCATCCGCAGCTGCCAGGGCGTGAGTTCCATTGCCGCGATTATAACAAAAAACGGGGGACATGACGAAGTTGACTTTGGCCGGAATTTCGCATTAGTATTAGGCCGGGGAGAGAGATGAAATACAAGATCATCGTGGTGGGAGCGCTCGAGACCAATTGCTACCTGGTCTACTGCGAGGAGACGCGCGCCTGCGCCGTCGTCGATCCCGGCGCCGAACACGAGCACATCTTTCCCGAGATTTTCGAAGAAGGCCTGAAGCCGGTCGTCCTTATCAACACCCACGGCCACATCGACCATGTCGGCGCCAACAAGGACATCAAAGAGCATTTCGGCGTTCCCATTTATATCCATGCGGCGGACGGCCCGATGCTGGGCAAGGCCCAGCATCTCGAGCTGAGCCTGTTCCTGGGCGCCACGGATTCCCCTCCCGCCGATCACTTCATCGCCGACGGCGAGGAGATCCGGATCGGGAACGGGTCGCTTCGCGTCCTCCATACGCCGGGGCACTCGCCCGGGAGCGTCAGCCTGCTCGGGGACGGCTTCCTCCTGTCGGGGGACACGCTGTTCATGGAAGGCGTGGGCCGGACGGACCTGGCCGGCGGGTCGCAGAAGCAGCTCGAGAAGTCCATCCGGGAGAAGATCATGACGCTCCCCGACGAAATCGTCGTCCTTCCCGGCCACGGGCCCCATACGACGATCGGGCAGGAACGGGTCAATAATCCGTTTCTCACATGACCTCGACCGCCCCGCCTTCCGAGGACATCCTCGGCCAGTTCCGGCTTTTCCTGAAAGCGGAGAAGACCCTCTCGGATAATTCGGTCGAGTCGTACGGCCGGGATATCGCCAAATTCCTGGTTTTTTTGGGCGCTGAAAAAACATCCTGGGCCAAGGCCCGCGAAGCGGACCTCGTCAAGTTCATCCACGGCCAGAGCCGGAGCGGGCTGTCGGCGCGCTCGCTGGCCCGCCTGATCTCGGCGCTCAAAGCGTTCTTCAAGTTCCTGATCGTGGACGGTCAGGCCAAAAAGAACCCGACGCTCCATCTCTCCTCGCCCAAGGCCTGGTTCTCCCTGCCCAAATTCCTGACGATCAAGGAAGTCCGGGCGCTCCTCCGCCAGCCCGACCCGGACGACCTTCAGGGCGTTCGGGACCGGGCCATGCTCGAGGTGATGTACGCGGCGGGCCTCCGCGTCTCGGAGCTCGTCGGCCTGAGGGTCGACGACGTCCATCTCAAGGACGATTTCGTCCTCTGCCGCGGCAAGGGAGGGAAAGAGCGGATCGTGCCCATCGGGGTGGCCGCCGTCCAGGCCGTTCAAAAATACCTGGAGGAGGGGAGACCGCGGCTCTTGAAGCTGCCGACCGACGCCCTATTTTTAACGCGGCGCAGCAAGGCTTTTACCCGGCAGGGCTTCTGGAAGATGCTGCGGCAGCACGCCCGGGCGGCGCATCTGACTGCGAAGGTCAGCCCCCACGTCCTCCGCCACTCCTTCGCCACGCATCTCTTAGAGCGCGGGGCGGACCTCCGCTCGGTCCAGCTCATGCTGGGTCACAGCCAGATCACGACGACACAGATCTACACGCACGTCAGCCGCGAGCGGCTGCGCAAGGTCTACGATAAATTCCACCCCCGGGCATAATTGGGGGTCGCGTCTACACTTTCCCTTTGTTAAGATTAGGTACACACACCGTCTGTGTACCTACTTTTCGCCCAGCCGCTACCGCGCGGTGATCTCGACCTTCACCTTCGTTTGATGGGCTTGAGCCTGGAGAACGATCTGCTCTTGCCCTTGAATCCAGGTCTGGCGCTTCCAGGTCCAGTCGAAAGATCTCATCGCGGCGCCGCGACGAACGTCCTTTTCGTCGAGGATGATCTTATTCGATCCCTTCTTGACGAAAAGGTCGTAGTTGATCCCGCCGAAACGAGCGGTGTTTTCGTATGAAGCCGGAAGAACGAGTTCGAAGCTGTCCGGAGCGGGTGCTTGAGGAACGGAAAAACCCTGGACCGCGAAATCGACGTGAAGCCCGCCCTCCAGCCTCAAGATATAGTTCACCTTCAACGCGGGCTTCTCGGGGAAATCGGCCGTAGTCAGGATGCGAAGCACCCCCTCCCGGCCGGCCTTCTCCTCAATTTTCCACTTCGTCAGGTCGCACCGGCCGTGGACGAGAAGATAATCTTCGTCGTCCTTTTCCATGGTCCCCGTCCAGAGGAACGCGAAGGAGTAGACCCCCTCGGCCCTGACGCCCGTACCCTCCATCTTATATTCGCCGCTGACGTCGAGAGCCATTTTGACTTCCCATGAAGAGGCGGTGCCGCTTCCGGGCGTTGGCGGCGCGGGCAGGAGAGCGAAGCAGAGAAGGAGGGGAGTCAGCAAAGTCAAGGTCATCCGGGGCCGCATGCTCATCGCTCCGATTCCATTGTAGCCGTTTTTCGCGCGTCTTTCAAAACGGCGGCCCATTTCCCCTCTTGACTTTCCATTTCCGGCCTGCTAATCTAATTAATTGAACTAATGAGTTTAATATATATACGTAGGCGTATTGATAATAAACGAAGAGGTTCATCTCATGAGAAAAAATGACCTGCGAGCGGCCCGGGAAGCGCAGCGGCGGCGCGAGAACCGGGAGACGATCCTTCGCGCCGCCCTGGCCGTCATCGAGCGCAAGGGCTTGAGCGCCGCGTCCATGGACGACGTAGCGGCCGAAGCCCAATTCTCCAAGGCCACGGTCTACAAGTATTTCCGGAGCAAGACCGAGCTCATCTTCGAGATCATGCTCGAGTTCCTCGAGGACCTCGACGCCCGGCTGCGGAGCGTCGTCGGCCGGCCGGGGAGCGCGGGAGAGCGGCTGCGGGGCTGGATCGCCTGTTCGTTGGAGATCCTCGCGAAGAACGACAACCTCACCCGCTTTTTCCTGTTGGACAGATCGTTCATGGGCTTGCTCCAGATTTTCGTCGGCCGGGAGCCGGGCGCCGGGACGGAGGCGGAAAAGAAGTTTCTGCAGAAGATCATGGCCAAGCGGAAGGCCATGCATGAGGGGTCGAGAGCCCTGCTCAGGGAAGGCGTTGCCTCCGGCGAGTTCCGTCCGATGGACATCGAAGCGGCGGTCATGTTCATCGAGACCGCCGTCGAAGGCTATTTTGTCGGCAAGTTCTGGGAAAATTCGAAACTGGACCTCAATAAGGACTCCGGTTCCATCGAAGATTTCATTTTTTGCGGTCTTCGGAATGTCAAAGGTCGAAAAGGAGACGCATCATGAAAAAAACCGCGGTCGTCCTCTTTGCCCTCCTGGCCGTCGGGGGGCCTTCCTTCGCTCAGGAGAAGCTCGCCCTGACGCTCGAGGACAGCATCCAGCTGGCCCTCAGGCAAAATCCGTTCTTCCAGGCCGAAAAAGCGAAGGAAGAGCAGGCGGCGGCTATGGTCAAGGAAGCCTTCGCCAATTTCCTGCCTTCGGTCAACGCCCAGGGATCGCATATCCTCGATAAAAAGGTCATGTCGATCCTGATGCCGTCCCTGTTCGGCATGCCGGCGCAGAAGATCAAGCTCGATTTCACCCGGGACTATCAGCTGGCCCTGAATATGTCGGTTCCCTTGTATGCCGGCGGAAGGATCATGTCCGGCTATAAGCAGGCCAACCTCAACCTGCAGGCGACGCGGGAGTCGATCCGGCAGTCCATGCAGGATACGGTCTTCAACGTCAAAAAAGCCTTTTACGGCCACCTTCTCGCCCGCAAATTCGTGGATGTCGCCCAGGAAGCCGTGGACCTGGCCCAGAAACACCTGAAAAACGTGAAGAGCCTCTACGAGGTCGGCATGGCTTCCCGGTTCGACCTGCTCCGTTCCGAGGTTCAGGCGGCCAATCTCCAGCCCCAGCTCATCCGGGCCCGCAACGGGCTCAGCTCGGCCGAGCTCGGATTGAAAACGCTCCTGGGACTCGACCTCAAACAGGCGATCGAGGTCAAAGGGGAGCTGAGCTATCAGGCTTTCGAAGCGAATATGGACGCCGCCGTCGCCCAAGCGCTGGCCAGCCGGCCGGAGCTCGTCCAGCTCAATTATCAAAAACAGATGGCGTCGGAGATGGTCAAGATGGCGCGGGCCGCGTACATCCCGACGGTCGCGGTGGGCGGCCAGTACAACTTTTGGGGCAACAACCTGAAGTTCGGCGGAGACACGTGGGAGAGCTACTATACCTTCAGCCTCGTCCTGAACGTCCCCGTGTTCAACGGCTTCGTCAACTCGGCTAAGGTCGGCGAGTCGAAGGCCATGCTCAAGCAGCTCGAGTTCAGCCAGAAGGGGCTGACGGAGATGGTCAAGTTCGAGGTCAACGACTCCATCCTCAGCCTCCAGCAGGCCAAGGAATCGCTTTTGTCCCAGGAGAAAAACGTCGAACAGGCGCAGGAGGCCGTCCGGATCGCCGAACTGAACTACAAAGAGGGATTGGCGACGAACCTGGATGTCAGCGGCGCCCATGTCGCGCTGTCCCAGGCGCGGACGAACCATTCCCAGGCCCTTTTCGATTATGCCCTGGCCTTGGCCCAATTGGAGAAAGCGATCGGCGCCGGCCGGGACCTGCCTTCGGATAAATAGGAGAGAGAAGCCATGAAGAAGACAACCGCTGTTTGGGCTCTAGCGATCATTTCGGCCGGAGCATTCGCCGCCTGTCGTGGAAACGGCCAGGCGCCCGCGGCCAAGAGCGCCGCGGCTGCGGCAACTCCGGTCAAGGTGGCGAAGGCCGTCAAGCAGACCATCTCGGAAACCCTGACGTATACCGGGACGTTCGAAGCCGGACAGAAAATCAACATCACCCCCGAAACCGCCGGAAAGGTGGCCAAGATCCACGTCGAAGAAGGCCAGTTCGTCCAGGCCGGACAGCTTCTGGCCGAGCTGGACACTGAATCCATCCGGCTCCAGCTGAAGCAGGCCGAGGCCGGGCTGGCGGTGGCCGACGCGAATTTCAAGAACATGGAGAAGAATAAGGAGCGTATGGACCGCTTGCTCGCCGAGAAAGCCGTTTCCGACCAGCAGTACGAACAGGTCAAGCTGGGCTATGAAGCGGCCAAGGCCCAGCTCGAGCAGGCCCAGGCCGGCTTGAACCTGGCCCGTCACTATCTGGACGTGTCCATCATGAAAGCCCCCTTCGCCGGCGTCATCGCTTCGAAGAATGCCCAGGTCGGCGACGTGATCAATCCGATGATGGGCGGATTCTCGCCCGCGGCCGGCGTCCTGACCCTGGTGGATTTTTCCCGGATCAAGATGGTCCTCGACGTCTCCCCGACGGAGGTCGCCCGAATCAAAAGGGGGCAGGCCGCCCATGTTTCGTCCACGGACCTGGCCGGGCGCATTTTCGAAGGGACCGTCAGCCTCGTCAACCAGACCGCGGACTCCTATTCCAAGAAGTTCAGGGTCGAAGTGACCGTGGCCAATACCGACCGGAGCCTGCGGCCGGGCACGTTCGGACAGGTCGCCTTGGAGGTCAGCACGAAGGACCAAGTCTTGGCCCTGCCGCAGAAGGCGATCATCGACAACAAATACGTCTTCCTGGCCGCGGGCGGCAAGGCCGTCCGCCGGGAGGTGTCCCTTGGCCTCCAGACCAAGGATGTCGTCGAGATCATCTCGGGCCTGAACGAGGGCGAGATGGTGATCGTCGAGGGGAACTTCGGGCTCGCGGACGGATCTCCGGTCGAGGTTCGCTGAAGGCCGTGCCATGAAGCTGCCGGAATTTTCCGTCCATCGCAGGGTTTCGACGACGATGATCGTCATGATCCTCGTCGTCGTCGGCTTGATCGCCTTCTCCAGGCTGGGCCTGGACTTCGTCCCCGACATCGAATATCCGACCGTGACCATCGTCACGAATTACCAGGGCGCCTCCTCGGAGGACATCGAGAAATCGATCACCCGCCTCGTGGAGCAGGTCGTCAGCTCGGTCAACAAGGTCCGCAAGGTCACCTCGACCAGCACGGAAGGCGTCTCCCTGGTCATGACCGAATTCGTCTGGGGAACGAACCTCGATTTCGCAGCCCAGGACATTCGGGACCAGATCAAAATGTACAGCGCGTACCTGCCCAAAGACGCGGAGGACCCGATGGTCCTCAAGTTCAACCTGGCCCAGATGCCGATCATTATGTACGGGGTCACGGGCCCCATGCCCAGCGCGTCCTTGAAGAAAATACTCGAGGACGAGGTCGCTCCCCGCCTGGAGCGGGTCGACGGCGTCGCGGCCGCCCGGGTCTTCGGGGCGGACACCCGCGAGATCCAGGTCGAGATCGACAAGAATGCCCTGGACGCCCGCAAGGTCTCCCTCGACAAGGTCCTGATGGCGCTGGCCGCGGAGAACATCAACATGCCCGCCGGTTATCTCAACGAACGGCACTCCGAATACCTGCTCCGGACGATCGGCGAATACGGCACGCTCGACGACATCCGGAACACGATCGTGGGGGCCGCCCCGACGGGCGAGGTCATTTACGTCAAGGATATCGCCCGGGTGACGGACGGGCTGAAGGACTCCCGCTCGATCGGCCGGATCCAGGGCCGGAAGGGCGGCTTCCTGATGATCAGCAAGCGGTCCGGGGCCAATACGGCCATCACCGGGGCAGCGGTCAAAAAAGAGCTCGCCGCCATTCAGAAGAACCTTCCGGCGGGCGTCGAATTCACGGAGTCGTTCGATCAGTCGATGATGATCCAGCGGGTGACGCGATATACCGTGGACGACGCCATCTTTGGCGGGATCCTGGCCATCGCCCTCATCCTTCTCTTCCTCCGCAATTGGCGGCCGACCCTCATCATCGGCCTGGCCATCCCCCTTTCCATCATTACGACCTTCATCGCCTTTTATCTGGCCGGATACACCCTCAACCTCCTGACCTTGGGAGGCCTCGCCTTGGGCATCGGGCGCATGGTCGACGATTCGATCGTCGTCATCGAGAACACCTTCCGCCACATCGAGCTCGGCGAGACCCGCAAGGAGGCGGCCGTCCGCGGAGCGTCGGAGGTCGGGATGGCCGTCACGGCTTCGACGCTGACGACGATCGTCGTCTTCTTTCCCATGGTCGTTGCCTCCGGCATCACGGCCAAGCTGACCCGCGGGCTGGCCGTGGCCATCGTCTTTTCCCTCGTCTCCTCTCTCTTCGTGTCCCTGACGATCGTCCCGATGCTGTCCTCGCTCCTCCTGCGGGCCAAAGGAGAGGGCAAAGCTTCCATCCGGCTCTCCCAAGAGAGCCGGTTCGATAAGGCGCGCAAAGTCTATCGCCGCCTGCTTGAAAAGGCGCTTCGCCGCCGGGGTTGGATCCTCGGCGGGGCGGCGCTGCTGTTCGCGTTGTCCTTCGTCATAGTTCCCTTCCTCGGGACGGAGTTTCTGGGGTCGTTCGACGTCGACATGATCTTCCTCAAGGTCAAAATGCCGGTGGGAACGTCGCTCGAAGAGACCAACCGCGTCCTGACGCTCGTCGAAGAAATCGTAAGAAAGAATCCCGCGGTGAAAGCCGTGACGGCCCAGGCCGGCCAGGAATCTTTGTCCGTCGGCGGGTCCATGGCGATGCAGGGCGGCATGACGACGACCGGCTCCCACGAAGGATTGCTCTGGATCGGCCTGGTCCATAAGACGGAACGCCAGGCGTCGGATCAGCAGGTCCTGGAGCAGATCCGGGCCGGCCTTCCCGTGCTTCAAAACGTCAAGTTCGAGGCTATCGACATCACCGGCTTCGTCCTCGGCGGCCAGCAGATCCCGGTCAGCATTAAGATCTTCGGCCAGGATCTGGCCGTGCTCAAGGACCTCGGGGACAAGACGGTCGCCCGGATCCGGGACGTGCCCGGATTGCGGGACCTGACCCATACTCTGGCTAAGGGCAAGCCGGAATTCCGCGTGCGGATCGACCGGAAAAAAGCCGGTCAAGCGGGGTTATCGGTCTATCAGGTCGCCAACATGGTCCAGACCGCCACCCAGGGCAAGGTCGTCTCCCGATTCCGTGAAGGCGGGGAGGAGCACGACTTGCGGGTCCTGTTCCGGGAGCAATTCCGGAACGACATGGAAATGATTCGCAGCATCCCGATCCTCAATCCGTTGGGCAAGACCGTCTACCTCGGCCAGGTCGCCGATATCAAGCCGGCTGAAGGGCCGATCGAGATCAGCCGCGAGAACCAGACCCGGATCGTGACCGTCACGGCCAACATTTCCGGGCGGGACCTGGGCAGCGTCGTGGGAGACATCAAGCCCCGGCTGGCCGCGCTGGAAAAAGAGCTGCCGTCGGGATATTTCTACGAGTTCGGCGGCGGCTACCAACAGATGACCGACGCCTTCGCCGTCCTGGCCGGAGTCTTCGCCCTGGCCGTGCTTCTGATCTATATGGTCATGGCCTCCCAGTTTGAATCCTTCCTCCATCCCTTCGTCATCATGTTCACGATTCCTCTGGGGTTGATCGGCGTCGTCCTTATCCTGTTTCTGACGTCCCAGCCGGTCAATCTGATGGCGGGCATCGGATTCATCCTCCTGGCCGGAATCGCCGTGGCCAACGGCATCGTCATGGTCGATTACATGAACCAGCTGAGGCGCCGCGGCGTGGAGCGCCGGGAAGCGATCGTTCAGGGAGCCGTGACGCGGCTTCGGCCTGTCCTTCTAACGGCGCTGGCGACCATCCTGGGCATGATCCCCATGGCCATCAGCCATTCGATGGGATCCGAGATGCGTTCGCCCATGGCCATCACCGTCATCGGCGGCTTGACCGCGACGACGTTTCTGACCCTGTTCGTCATCCCGATCATCTACAGCCTGTTCGAGCGGGTGTCGTTCAAGAAAACGGTTGAGGAGAAATAGGGAAGGGCGGGAATAATCCCCCTCCATCCCCCTTTAGAAAAGGGGGAGGCTGCTCCTCCCTTTCTTAAAGGGAGGTTGGGAGGGATTACTAAATCTTATACCTCAGGACGGCCCCGATATTACCGTAGTGGTCGAGCTTCGAGGGCGGGCTGATGTGCTTGACCTCGGCATGACTCCGGAAAGCCGACTCGATCGCCTCATCCACGACATCGGCGACTGGGCCGGTCGCCTTCTGACAGGAGGGGCAGACGGCCTCGTCGACATAAAGGAAATGGCACCGGGGGCAGATCTTTCCCGGCATGCCGAAGTTGTGGGAGACGAGGAGCGATTGGACCTCGACCTGGTTCAGCCGGCGGAGCGTCTCCTTGATGCCGGAAACGGCCAACCCGCCTTTTTCGAGCTCGGAGACGAAGCGGTGCGTGTTCTCCGTTTCGGCCGCCAGGTTGAGCCGGTCCTCGAGCTCCACGGCCTCTCTGAGGATCTTGTCGTCGCGGTCGGACGGCTTGGCCTTGAGCCGGCCCTTCAGGCGCTCGCGGAGATACGAATGGAGGAAGAGCTCGAGGTCGGAGAAGTAACCGTCTTCGCAGCCGATGAAAAGCCAATCGAACTTTTCCTTCTTGAACAGGTCGAACGTGCGCTGGGAGGCCTTCTTGTAATGCTCGTGCACGTGGCCCTCCAAGTGGCGCTCGATGCGTCGGACGGGAGTGCGGTCGAGGTCCCTCTCCTTGTCGTGCACGGGAAGTTCGTTCACCAGCGCGTCGAGCGGCGTGATCTGTCCCATATAGACGCTGTACCACTTGGCGCCCGTGCGGCCGACGAGGAAGACGCAGATATGATGGTAGCGGTTCAGGATCTGGGACAGCGGGCGGATATACGGATTCTGGTCGAAAACGACCCGGTTGCGCGGGGGATGGGGGAGATGAATTTCGTGCCAGAATTGTTCGTTCTGGCAGGAGAAGACGGCCACGCCTTGCGCATTGGACGTCATGTTCTGGCTGCAAAACTCGGCGATTTTATCCAGATCCCGGCAGAGAGAGGCTTTGATGTCTTTGCCGTAATCCGACGCGTCCAGCCGCGTCCGGCCTTCGGTTACAAGGTTTTTCGCGGCGACGAGGATCTCTTTTCTCGGGTGATGGCCCTTATCCGTATTGAGGAAAAACGATGTCGTCAAGAACTTCCCGCTCTTGAAGCGGGAAAGAGTTTCCAATTGCTGCCGGTCCAAAAGTTTCATAAAACCTCCTTCAAAGGATTGTGTTTTTTATAAGCCCCTTCGTGATTTTATCTGAACTCAGGACGCGCTCTCTTTTCAAGGAGACGGCCATGTACCTTAAACAATAAGAGCGTCAGCGCCTTTTGTCAAGAGGCTCGCTCGAAGCGGGCGAACGCTTTTAATATCAGCAGAGAAATCTTGAGTCGACGCGACGACAGGGTGGCCCACGGCTCGCTGGGGCACCAGTCCCGTCGGTGCCCCCCTAGGCTTCGCCTAGGGGACCCCCCTCCGCTATGCTCGCCTTAGGGCCAACCCTGCCGTCGCGTCCTTTTTTCTTTTTGAGAAGAGCGTTCGCCCGCTTCTTCGCTCGCCAACTATCGACATACCTGACTGTCCGCGACTCTCAGCCGAGTTCTTCCAGCCCTTTGTCTTCGCCTCTATGAGCGACAATAAACTTTGTCTTTTCCGTATTATTCTTTGGGCGAGCGAAAAGGTGGGCGAACGCTCTAACTGCGGGTGGCGCGACGGATGCACCTGTCCGCCCGCAGCGGAAGGGCCCCACTGGGGGATGGGTGGAGCGAGGACGGACAGGGCGCCGGAGCGACAGGACCCGCCGGCGTCAGGAGCGTTCGTCCATTTTGAGCGAGCTCGCACGCTTCTTCGCTCGCTGAAGGAAGGAAAGAAAGGAGTGCGGAACTAAGATTGTTCCGGGGTGCCGATAGCACCCGCCGCGGAATCCATCGCCAGGAGGTAATCGAAGATGCGGATGCCGTATTTCTCGGGATCCAGCGTCGTGAGAATGGATTTCTTGAACTTGGCCTCGGCTTCGTCCATTTCGGCCAAGTCGACGATCGGCCCGTCCATTTGAGTCCCCTGGGCGTCCGTGATCAGCTTCACGGCGGGGCGCTTGACGAAGGCGGCCTGGGGATTGGCTTTGGCCACGATGGCCAGTTCCCCCGAGTCCAGGATGACCAGGGACCCGATCGGGTAAATCCCGATCATCTGGACGAAGGCCTTGAGGATGAGGGGGTCGAATTCCTTGTCGCCCTGCTCGATCATGAGCTTGAGCGCGTCTGAGGGCGTGAGGGTCTTGGGCCGATAGACGCGCTTGGTCGTGATGGCGTCGAAGTAGTCGATGACCTTGACGATCCGGCTGTAGAGGGCGGTCTGCGTCTTCCAGGCGAATTTCGGATATCCCGCGAGCGAGGGCGTGATGTGGTGCTCCAAGGCCACCAGGATCGCCGCGATCGGGATTTGCTGCGCCGCGCGCATCTGGATGAGCTTCATGGCTCCCCGCGCGGCGTGCTTTTCGATGATGACCCTCTCCTGGGCGTCGAGCCGGCCCGGCTTGTTCAAAATCTCCTGGGGGATGTCGTACTTGCCGACATCATGGAGGCAGGCGCTGATCCCCAATTCGATCAGCTCCGGCCGCGACAGCCCGAGGCGCCGGCCCAGGGCCAGGGAGAGGATGCAGACGTTGGTCGAATGGTTGAGCGTGTAGTCCTCGAAGTTCTTGACGCTGGTCAGGCCGAAGAGGACCGACTCGTCGAAAGAAAGAACTTTGCAGATGGTCTGGATCCAGCGCTTGGTGATGCGAAGATTCAGCGTTTCCCCTTCGAAATGAAAGACCTGCTTGAGGTGGTAGATTCCCAGGAAGTAGATGGGCGCCACGTTGCGGTCCCGGCTCTCGGCCGGAATCATCGTCGGGTTTTTCTGAATGCGGATGTGGGGCAGCGCCGCCGCCTTGAAATCCTCGGCCAGGTGCTCGTAGGGATCCTCCGGGGGGAGGTCCCGCTGGGTCAGGAGGAGGATGAATTCCCTGAGCTCCTCCTTCGTCAGCCCGACGAGGAACGAGATCATGCCGATCTGCCAGCCTTCGAATTCATCGAGGAGGCATTGATAGATGGGATAGTGGGCGAAGCTGAATTTCAGCCGCTGCCGGTTGACGAACATGAAACTTTCGATCACCCGGAGCTGGATCAGGTCTTCGGTGTCCTGCAATTTACGGATCGAGGCGTAGAGGATCTCGACGCGTTCCTGCAACTGGCGGTTGTTCGAGGCATAGAGCTTGGCCAGCTTGATCGAGACATGGAAGTTGATGATCATATCCATGATGTCGCCGACGTTCAAGGCGGGTTTGGTCTCGGGCCCGCTCATGTGCGCTTCTTCCCGGAATCCATCCTGCCGGAACGGAGCCGGGCCAGGGCCTCACGGCAGGCTTCCCGGACCTTCCGGTCTCCTTTTCGAGCGGCGGCCTCCAGCGCCTCGGCGGCTTCGGCCCCCCCTCTGGCTTCCAGGGCCCTGACCGCGGCGAGCCGAACCTCGCGGAGCTTGGCCCGGCCGAAAAAAGAGGTCTTCTTGAGCAGGCCTCCAAGGAAGGCGCCGGCCTCCTCGTTCGGGCTCCTTCCCAAGGCCAGGAGGAACGCCGCTTTTTCGGCGGAGCTCTTTTTGAGGAAGGCCGCGTCCGACACGATGCGGAGCCATTCGCGGACCGCGGCCGGGTCCGCGCCGAGCCTGATGTGGGCCGCAGCCTCGATCCGGATCTCCTCGTTTTCGTCGCTGAGCGAGGTCCAAAGCGCTTTTTGGGCGGTCGCGTCGTCGAACGAACCGAGCGTCTGGATCGACCTGAGACGGACGGACTTATCCCGATAGGCCGTAAACGCGACCAAGGAGGACACGGCGCGGGGATCGCGCGTCCGGCCGAAGACGTCGATGATGGCTTTCGTGACAAAGGGATGATTCTCGCCCGCCTGTTCGGC
>Ga0172371_10005530_pt1 | contig 18705 bp, 19 predicted proteins | sample Lak12m_FD_114543 | JGI IMG/M metagenome (GOLD analysis project Ga0172371, IMG submission 114543) | Freshwater microbial communities from Kabuno Bay, South-Kivu, Congo - kab_022012_12m | ecosystem: Environmental > Aquatic > Freshwater > Lake | place: Democratic Republic of the Congo: South-Kivu...
AAATTCCTGGGCGGGGTGAACGTGGCGGCCGGAGACGTGGACGGGGACGGCAAGGACGAGATCATCACCGGAGCCGGCGCGACCGGCGGTCCGCACGTCCGGGTGTTTGATCAGAATGGCAATCTGAAATTCCATTTCTTCGCCTTCAATAAGAGTTTCCTGGGCGGGGTGAACGTGGCGGCCGGAGACGTGGACGGGGACGGCAAGGACGAGATCATCGTCAGTGTGGCTTCCGGCGCTTCTTCTTACGTGCGGGTCTTCAGTTCAGAATTCCTTTTACTAAGATACCAGTTCCTGACTTATTCCAAGGATTTTTACAACGGAGTTAAGATCGCCGCAGCCGATTTCGACGGCAACCAGCAGGTAGAGATCGTTACCGCTCCTGGTTCGACCATAGAACCGCAGGTGGAAGTTTTCGATTCGCTAGGCGACCGTTTATCCCAGTTCTACGCCTATAGCCGGCATTTCAAAGGAGGGGTGAACGTGGCAACCATGCGCACCCAGGGATATTGATAAATTAATATATGAGCAAGATTTCTAATACATCTGAAATAAGGAAAGACTATTTTTTAAACAAATACGTGATCATGACCCCAGGTCGGGGGGAAAGACCCCGGGAAACCGGGACTTTGCCCCGGCTGAAAAAGAGAGCCTGTCCCCTTTGTCCCTCAGGGATAGAAAAAAATTTTATTATCAAAACCTATCCTGTTTTGAAAAAAAATCAACAGTGGTCAATAACGGTGTTGAAAAACAAATATCCGGTCGTTTCTTTACAAAATAGTAAAGCGTACGGACAACACGAAGTGATAGTAGAGACACCAGACCATAACCGCGATTTGGCGCAGTTCGGTTCGAAGGAAATGGAAAATCTTTTACGCGTCTATCAGGACCGGACCAGGGAATTAAGCAAGATCCCCAAGATCAATTACGTCCTTATTTTCAAAAACGAAGGGGGGAAAGCAGGCGCTTCCCTGCGACATGCCCATTCTCAGGTTTTTGCGGCGGAAATCCTGCCTCCTGATCTGGAAGAGGAATTCCGGTTCATGCGCGCCTACCAAAAAAAACACAAAACCTGTCCCTATTGCAACATGATTAGAAAAGAGGAAAAGGGTTCCCGGATGATCTGCCGTGACGAACACATGGTCGCTTTCACCCCCTATGCCTCGGCATATCATTACGAAACATGGATTTTTCCCCGCCGGCATCTGGATAATGTCGTTGACCTGAATGGGAAAGAAATATCCTCTTTAGCCAAATTCTTAAGAAAAATATTGGGGAAGATGTACAGAATGGATCTTTCGTATAATTTTTTCCTGCATCAGGTCGTTTCGGAAAAAAATCAGCATTTTTATGTGAAGATCCAGCCCCGGGAATCGGTCTGGGGAGGCCTGGAACTCGGCTCGGGCCTGGTAGTCAATTCCCTGTTGCCGGAAAAAGCCGCCGGCGCTTTAAGAAAATAATTCAAAATTATGGCGAATAAATTTTGGTCCAAGATAACCGGCCTGAAAAACGACGTTTTGGAAAAAGGCGGAGAAGAAGTGACGGTTTTCTATCAGGAAAAGAAAATCCGGCCGGAAAAGAAGAAAAAATCATCAGACAAGGGGAAAAACGAAAAAATTTTTCAGGAAGAATGGCTGCCCGATTCGAATCAGGGACAGCTAGTCGTGGACATTTACGAGAAAGCCGACAATCTGGTAGTCAAATCGGCCATCGCCGGCGCCAGGACGCAGGACATCGACATTACGGTCGAGCCCGACCTGGTGATGATCAAGGGGAGGAAAACGAACGACGAAGAAGACGCAGACAAATATTATTATCAGGAATGTTTTTGGGGAAAATTCTCCCGTACACTCATCCTTCCCTGCCCGATCAGGCCGGAGGGAGTGAGGGCTAATTTCAAGAACGGGATTTTGACCATAACCCTACCCAAGGCGGAAGAAAGGGGAAGCCAGGTGGAAATCAAGGAGTAGGCACAAGAGGGTAAGAGAATGAAAAAAGAGAACTCCTCTAAAAAAAGAATCAGAGTTTTGACTTATTCGATTTTGTCAATCATAATTTTGGGAGGATATTGTTTCATTTTCCAGAGATTCTACGAGAATAAAGCCCTGCCCCGGACCTATTGCGGCCGAGATATCAGATTGGCGGGGATGAATTCGGAAGAAGTAGGGTCGTTGTTGAAAATGCTGGTGGGGAAAATAGAAAAACAGGGCTTGTCTTTTTCCGCAGAAACGGAAAAAGGAGACAAAAAAACATCCGTCAAGCCGCAGTTAATCGCTCTGACTGATCCGGATTTGAGCCGTCAGCTCATCCGTTTCGATCTGGCAGAGACCATGACCCGAATATTTCCAGAGGAAAAAAATAGTTTTCGTCGGATTATCGGCCTTATTTCGAGCCTGTTTAAGGATCATCACGTGAACCTGGTTTTTGAGATAAACGAAGAAGAAATAAAACAGACATTGAAAAACGAATTCGACGGGCTGCAAATGCCGGCCCAGGACGCCCGTTTTTCCGCAAAGAACAAGACCCTCGTTCTCGAGGGAGAGCAACCGGGATTTATCCTGGATTATCAGGGAGCGATCAACGAGCTAAAGAACGGCCTTAAGAATTTCGACAACCGGGAAATCCGGCTTGCGGTCATTCAGGAAGAGCCGGGAATAACAGTCAGAGAAATTCAGCAGGCCTTTGATCGGGCCCAAGATGTTTTCAATCTCGCCCCTTATTTTTTATCATACCAAGGCAAGCAATGGACGATTCCGCCGGCAGAGGTTGGTAAATGGCTGAATTTTAAAAAAGATCAGTCCGGACAAACGAGTTTGGACCTGGACCAAAAACAGATAATCGATTTTCTTCAATCCATTGGCGAAGAAATCAACGTGGCTCCAGTCAACCAGAAATTGGAGGTGAAAGACGGCAAAGTGGCGGAATTCCAGATGAGTCAGACAGGCCATGTTCTTAATCCGGTGGTCAACGCCGAGTTGATCACCCGGGAAATGCTGGCCGGGAAACAGGAGATTATCCTGCGAGTCGACGCGGTGGATCCTACGCCGCTGCCGGACAGCATCGATAACCTGGGCATTAAAGAACTGGTTGGCGAGGGCAGTTCTAATTTCGCCGGCAGCCCGAAAAACCGCCGGGCCAACATCAAACTGGGCGCGGAAAAATTGCACGGACTACTAATCCCGCCTGACAGAGAATTTTCCGTAATCGAGGCGATCGGTCCGGTGGACGATGCTTCAGGATTTTTGCCAGAGTTGGTCATTAAGGGAGACAGGACCGTGCCGGAATATGGAGGCGGACTCTGCCAGATCGGCACAACCATGTTCAGGGTGGCTATCGATGCAGGCCTGCCGATCACGGAAAGATCACCCCATTCCTACAGGGTCGTCTATTATGAGCCGGCGGGCATGGACGCCACTATTTATAATCCCCATCCGGACTTGCGGTTCATTAACGATACCGGTCACTACCTGCTTTTACAGACAGAGGTGGACGGAGATAATCTAAAATTCCGTTTTTACGGCACTACGGACGGAAGAAAAGTACAAACCACCACGCCGGTAGTCTCCAACATCGTGTTGCCCGGCCCGGTGCAATACATCGAGACCACGGAACTGGCACCGGGAGAAAAAAAGAGAATTGAGTCTTCCCATGCCGGCGCGGACGCGGAATTCAAAAACATCATTACTTTTTCCAACGGCATTGTCAGGGAAGAGGTCTGGAAAAGTCATTACCGTCCCTGGCCCGAGGTCTGGCTGGTAGGCAAAGAAACAGAGAAAGAAACAGAATCGGCTGAAGTCGAGCCAACCGCGACGCCAGGATTAGAACAGGAAGTACCTGACGGAACCATACCTCATCAATAGGTAAAATAATTTTAATATTTTAAATCATCATTTTGCATTTTGATATTTGCATTTTAAATTTTTATCATGAATATTACAGAATTGGCCAGAAGGCTGAAAATCACGCCTAACGAACTCAAAGAAGCTTTGCCCAAGCTGGGTTTTCACATCGGACCCAGAGCCATTCAGATTCCGGACAAACAGGCTTTGGCGGTAATGGAGATGTGGCAGACGGAAAAAGAAAAGCAAAAAACATTAGCCAAGATCAAGGAAAAAATGTCTCAGGATTCAGAGGCCGTCAAAGAAGATAAGCCGGAAACGGTTCCTATCGAGGTTCCGGACAAGACACCGGTTTATCAACTGGCGGAAAAGATCAATCTGCCCGTGGTCAAGGTGATGAACGAACTGATGAAGAACGGCATTTTGGCCAGCGTCAATGAAAATCTCGATTACGAAATTGCCTCCATTATCGCGGAGAATCTCGGCGTAAAAGTGACGCGGGGTGGAGAGAAAAAAGAAACGGCGGAAAGCTCGGTTAAGGATAAGATCAAGGACATTCTGGACCAGGAAGACAAAAAAAATCTGGTTGAGCGGCCGCCGGTCGTGGTGGTTATGGGCCATGTGGACCACGGCAAGAGCTCGATTCTCGACGCGATCAGGGAAACCAAGATGGTGGACATGGAAAAAGGCGGCATTACCCAGCACATCGGCGCTTATCAGGTGAAAAAAAACAATCGTCTCATCACCTTCATTGATACGCCCGGACACGAGGCCTTCAAAGCCATGCGCACCCGCGGCGGTGGCGTGGCGGACATCGCCATTCTGGTGGTCGCGGCCGACGACGGACTCAGGCCGCAGACCCTGGAGTCCATAGAAATCATTCAACAGGAGAAAATACCTTTTCTCATCGCCCTGAACAAGATGGACCGGCCCGGCGCGGACGCGGAAAAAGTGAAGAAAGAACTGAGTCAGATAAACCTGGTCCCCGAGGACTGGGGAGGAAAGATTCCCTGCGTTCCGGTTTCCGCCAAGACCAAACAGGGTATTGAGGAACTGTTGGAAACAATTATTCTCATGGCCGAAATGGAAAAGGACAAGCTGGTTACCAGTCCGCGGGGAGAACTGGTCGGCGTGGTGATAGAATCTCATATTGACCGCGGTTTCGGTCCGGTTGCCAGCGTCATCGTCTACAGCGGGACCTTAAAAAGGGGAGATAAAGTCGTCATTGGCCAGTCCTGCGGCTGTTTAAAATCCATTAAGGATCAGTACGGTGACGTGATTTCCCAGACAATTGCCGGTCAGCCGGTTCAGATTTACGGCTTAAAGGGACTGCCTCAGACTGGTGATTTGATTGAAGTAATCAATGATGACCACGAATTCAAGAAAAGGATAAAACAAAGGGAAATTTCTTCCCTTAAAGAAAATATTGCCGGCTGTTTTTGCGCAGAAGAAGAATCCTCTTCAGAAGACAAGAGAACCAAAGCCATTAATTTTATCATCCGCGCTGACGTACTCGGTTCTTTAGAGGCCATTGTTCAATCATTGGAGCAGCTGGAGCATCCGGAAGTGAAAATAAACGTCATTAAGAAAGGACTGGGCAATCTGACGGAAACGGACGTGGATATGGCCAAGGCTCCTCAGGCCTGGCTGGTCGGATTCAACGTGAACATCAGCAACAGCGCCCGGCAACTGGCTGACGAATTCGGCTTGCGGGCAGACGTCTATTACATCATCTACGACCTGATCGAGAACATCAAACAGGAAATAAATAAACTCTTGTCCGTGGAAATCATTGAGGAAAAAATCGGAGAAGTGGAAGTTCTGAAGGTTTTCCAGCAAAAGGGAAAGGAAACCATCATGGGTGGCCGGCTCAGAGAGGGCAAGGTTATCAAGGACGCCCTTGTCAGGGTCTGGACCAAGGCGACCGAGCAGGATGCGCAAAGAACCGAACTGAAAGGAGAAGGCCGGATTGTTCAGCTTCAGGTCAACAAAAAGGACGTCGATGAAGTCAAGGCCGGATTCGAATTCGGTTTGAAGTTTTCCGGCAAACCCAAAATCGAGGAAGGAGACAGGATGGACGCGTATCAGGAGATCAAAAGACAAAAAAAGATATAACTGAAGATAACCGCATAAGCATAAACAAGGCAGAAGTTGAAAAACTTTTGCTTTTTTTTCAGCGTGATATAATGAATGAAGATTAATCGGTTTAAATAAAAAATATGCGCCATAAGATACTTATTTTAACCGCGCTTTTTCTCTTGCCTTTGGCCGTCCGCGCCCAGTCCGCGGATCTGTCCGACCGGGTGGAAAAATGGCGGGAATCGTTCGAGAAAAAGGACATTGAAAAAATAATCGCGAACAAGGAATTTTTTCTAACAGAAGAAGAGGCTAATTATTTTTTCATCAGCGAAAGTAAGAAACTAAAAAATCCCCCAGCCAAAGATTTCAAGATAGTTTTTCACGACGGATCTTTCGAATTTCAGGCGGTTTTTTCTAAAATCCTGAAAGGTAAAATATATTTTTCCGCCCGGCCTTTGGGAAATAAAATAGGAATCAAAGTCCTGCAAGCCAGGTATTACGGTTTCAAAATACCGGCTAAATGGGTAGAAAAAGCGATCAACAAGGAGCTGGACAAATACTTTTCCTTCCTTTATCAAACGAATGATTATCAATCGGCCAGACTGGTCATCCAAAACAAGACCGCCAGACTGGTTATGGAGTTCAAATAAAAAAAATATAATAGGATAAAGAATAAAATACGCGGAAATTATGAAAAAAACGGAAAAAACAATCATTATCGTCGTCGTGGCGGTTATCCTGATCGCCGCCATTCTGTTTTTGGTTAAAAAACAGGAAAATCCCCTTTCTATGTCTACAGGGGAAAATAATCCAGTCGCAATCCTGGACCAGGGGCTGCAAGTCAGGGATTTTCTGGGAGACGGATTCGGCGTCAAAATCCCTCAAGGATGGAAGGAGCAGGTCGCTCCGACCGGCGTTTCCCTGATGGCGGTCGACGTGACCAGCCTGGTCAACGATCAGAGAGCTCAGCAGATCAATTTTCATCCGTATTACACCGTGACTCTCGATTCCCTTGCCGGCACCGCCAGGGAGCAATACATGACCAACATCAAAAGGGATATTTCTTTGGTTGTACCGGGCATTGTCTTTGGCAATGAGAATGATTTGGAAATAAACGCCAATCAGGCTTGGGCCATGGAAGGAGATGTGATCCAGAACGAGATAGCCTTCAAGCTTCTGATGGTTTTTGTTAAAGGCAAGAATGATGATCTTTGGGTTCTTTCCTTTAATACCACTAAGGCGGACTGGGACAGGGACAGCGCCGTGTTCACCGAAGTAGCGCAGAGCTTTTTAATAAGGTAATAAACCAGGTTCGACCTGGCAACCAGGTCGAACCTGCCGACCATGCTCTTGCATTGTTATTTATTATATCATATAATTTAACTAGATGTTAGGTTAAACATAACTAACAGTCAATATTATGGATAATAAACCCAAAAAAGGCAGATATATAGACGTTTTATTAAGATCTCCCAAAACCGTCTTTTCGGTCAAAGACGTTGCCTTATTCTGGGGCGAAGAAGCAAAAAACGCCGTTAGGGTTAGGTTAAACAATTACGTCAAAACAAAAAAATTAATAAGGGTCTACAAAGGTATTTATGCCAAAGATAAAAACTATAATCGTTTCGAGTTGGCCACGCGTATATACACCCCCTCTTACATAAGCTTTGAGACGGTCTTGACCAGAACCGGAATTAATTTTCAGTTTTACAGTAATGTTTTCGTCGCTTCATATGTGACCCGCGATATCGAGGCTGGTGACCAAAAGATTTCGTTTGTCCGGATGAAGGATTATGTCTTGAGTAATACGGCCGGCATCGAACATCCGGACGACATCGCCATGGCCACCAAGGAGCGAGCCTTTTTGGACAGGATTTACGTAAGTAAAGATTATTACTTTGATAATTTAAATGGCTTGGACTGGAATAAGGTATTCGAAATTTTGCCCATTTACAACAATAAGCGGATGGGGAAAAAGGTTAATACTTATTTCAAAAGTTATAAGAAATCAGATTTATGACCGTTAATTACGCCAAACACAAAAATATCTTATTACAGATTTTAAAGGACATTTACTCAGATACCTCTATTTCGCCTCATTTGGGATTCAAGGGCGGAACGGCCGCTCACTTGTTCTATAGTTTGAATAGAGATTCTTTTGATTTGGATTTTGACTTGTTGGATGAAAGCAAACAACAGATAGTTTTTGATAAAATTCAAAAAATAGCCCGGGGTTATGGTAAAGTGATTGATTCCAAGATAAAGAGGTTTAGCTTGTTGAATGTTATTTCCTATGAGTCCAAGTCGCAGAACATTAAGATTGAAGTCAATAAACGGGATTTCGGCTCAAAATATAAGGTAAAGACTTTATTAGGCATTTCAATGTTGGTTATGGTCCAGGAAGATATGTTCGCCCATAAATTGATGGCCATGAATGAACGGATCGGCGGCAAGACGAACCGCGATGTTTACGACGTTTGGTTCTTCTTGGAGAAAGACTGGCCCATCAATAAAGAAATCGTAGAACAACGTTCCAGTAAGGCATTTAAAACTAGCAGGACATTTGAAGAAGTTTTGCAATTGACGGCCGATCAATTGGAAAAGTTGGATAATAGGCATATTTTGGACGGTTTAGGCGACTTTTTAACTGATCCGCAGAAAGACTGGGCCAGGGCAAAATTGAAATCTGAAACTATATTTTTGTTAAAAGCTCGGGCCGAAAGCGAAAAATAAAGCAAGACAGATGAGATAAAATGACCCGCTGACAGCGGGTCATTTGGCGTCCGGAGTTATCCACAGATCACATTGACATGAACACGATATTTCATTACAATATGAAAGTAAAGTAAACGATAAAAACATGGAAATATTGACCCCGAAACAAAAAATAGTCCTGCAATCCATCAGAAAATTTTTTTCCGAAAACGGAAGAATGCCCAGCATCAGGGAATTAAAGGAAGAAAATGCCAAATTAGGTTTGAAATTCAAGAGTTTGCGCAGCGTATTCCTCTATCTCAATGTTTTGGAAGAAAAGGGATTTATCAAAAGAACTTCTCGGAATAAAGGAATAGAATTAAAAGACAAGACAAAAGACCATTTTGTCAGCGTGCCTGTTCTAGGCATGGTCAATGCCGGCACACCGGCCTTTTTTGCCAAACAGAACGTCGAGGGATACCTGAAAGTTTCCAGGGCTTTACTGAAAAATAGGGAAGTTTTCGCCGTCAGAGTCTTTGGGGATTCCATGAATAAGGTCAAGATAAACGGCAAGAAAATAAAAGAAGACGACCTGATTTTAGTAGATCACCAAGTCAGGGATTTTCAGGACGGGGACAACGTCCTGACCGTCATTGACGGCTTGGCCACGGTCAAAGAGTTCAAAAAGATAGACGACAAAACCATCGGCCTATTCCCCAGATCCACGAATAAAAAGCACCAGCCGATTTATCTCACCCCGGCCGACGATTTCATTATCAACGGGAAAGTGATAGACGTTCTGAGCGCCTGAAACTCGTCAATGGTTTATTTGAATATAATTTGATATATTAATAAAAAGAAGCAAAGTGAATTATGTTGAAAGCGTATTTTAATAAAAATAATTTTACCCTATATCACGGAGATTGTCTGGATATTTTGGAAACAATCCCAGAAAATTCAGTTGACATGATTTTTGCCGACCCCCCGTATTTCCTTTCCAATGGCGGTTTTACTTGCCAAAACGGTAAAATGGCAAGCGTCAAAAAAGGAAATTGGGATGTCAGCAATGGCTTAAAAAAAGATTTAGAGTTTCATTTAGGATGGATAAAGGCTTGTAAAAAAGTTTTGAAATCAGGAGGAACCATTTGGATCAGCGGCACCTATCACTCCATTTATCAGTGCGGTTTTGCTTTGCAAGCAGTAGGATTTCATATTTTAAATGACATCGCCTGGTTTAAGCCAAATGCGGCACCGAATTTAAGTTGCCGATTTTTTACTGCTAGCCATGAAACGCTTATCTGGGCGAGAAAAGATAAAAAGGCGAAACACATCTTTAATTACAATCTAATGAAAAAAGGTAATCGTTTTTTGAGAGTCACTGCTGGGCCAAACTAAAATCAATTGTTTTTTGCGCCGTTATGTGGCACGGAAAAAATTCCCCAAGCGGGGAATTGTTAAGGGTCGCTAGTTTAGATTTTGCCGAGGACGACGAATTAATAGAGGAAATAAAGGCTGACTATGACTTTATTAGAGAGAAGCTGACTAAACACGGTTTTGAAAGTTTAACAGGAAAAGATGGCAAGTGGATACAAGCAAGAACAAAAGGAATCGGCGGAGTAAATCCTAAGACAAAAAAGAAAAGACCAATAACTCGTGCTTTTTACGCGAGAAAAGAATTGGTGAAGAAGATTTTCGAGATTGCTTCATAAAATATGGGAGAATGACGAGATACGCCTCTCAGCATGTTCCAACAAATATTTTCGAAATGGAAAAATAAGGTAAATAATAATATGAATCGTAATGAAGAAATTTTTTGGGAAGGCTTTAAAAAAGAATTAGTCGAACCGGTTAATTTTCTGATTAAAAATAATTTTGATATGGCCGCGGCAAAATTAATTTTAACGGGTATTGATTCTTTAGCGGGGTTTTATAAAGGAGAAAGAGAAAATAATTATTCAGTCAGCAAACGCTTCATTGAATTTGTTCAGGAATATATGTCTAACTTTGATAAAATAAATTTTATCGGAACAGGATTGAAGAATGCAAAAAATGACAAAAAGTTCGATAAACCGTCGGAAATTCTATACTATATATTTCGTAACGGTTTATTACATGAAGGGGAACTTGGAATAGGAGCGAGAATATATAGAAATAACAATAGAAAAATATTATGGTCCGGCGAAGGAATCGATATATTCGAAATTAATATTTTAGGATTCTTTGAATATTATAAAAAAGCCATAAGTGATTACGAAAAAGCCTTATTTAGTAGTGATACTTTAAAGAAAAATTTTTCTAGAAGATATGAAATGTTAAGTAGTTTATTATTTAAACTATCTATGGCAAAAAGTTTTTCAAAAATAGAAATTAATAGGACAAACAATAAAAAAAATATGAATTTTCTTTGGATTGACGAAAAAGAAAATGCTATAGATTCTTTAGAGAGATGTTTAGAGTTTCTTCAAAGAACAAAAGAAAATACTTTTTTTTGGAAATGGGTGGCTATATCTTTACATAATGCTTTATATGGATTTATGATATGGGCTTTAGAGCATGGTAATCCTGATCATGTGTTGAAATCGACAAAAAAGCGCCCAAAATTAATTGATTTTAATAAAGCTCTCTCTCATATACAAGATGGAAATTATATTAGAGGATACAATGTAAAACCCGTTAAGTTGACCAAGACCCAAAAAAAGAATATACTTTTTCTAAAAGATGTATTACGAAATAATTTTGAACATTTTATTCCCAAAGGTTGGCATATTAATTTGAACAAACAAATAAAAAATATTATAGAAGATGCAACGTATGTAATACAGGAATTGGTATCTCGCAGTCCATCGGTGGGGTGGTTTGAAGAAAAACAGATGAAAAGAATTAAATATTTTTTAAAATCAATAATAAAAGAATTGAAGCATAATTTACTGTAGGAGCATTCTGATGAGGTTTCACCTCATCATGCATTTATACAAAATTTTTCTGATGAGGTTTCACCTCATCATTACACTCATCATTGCATCTTAAGGAGGGAAAACGACTAGATGAATCTTAGTTGTTTTTTCTTTTTCTTTTTTTGTTTTTGGTGGTATAATAGAGAAGATTAATTTAACATATATTTATGAAAATTATTCATTGGCTACCGAGAGTTTTAAGCATAGGATTCGTCATCTTTTTGTCTTTATTTTCCCTGGACGTTTTTTCCGAGTATAGCGGTTGGGACGTTGTCCTGCCGCTTCTGGTCCACCTTATCCCGTCCTTTGTTCTATTGGCGGTCGTTTTAATCGCCTGGAAGCATGATCTGGCGGGAGCGATCGTTTTTTTCAGCTTTGCCGTTTTATACGCTTTTATGGTCGGATCGGGTCGATCTTGGAGCTGGTATGCGGGAATATCCGGAACTTCTCTTGTTATAGGTTTTTTGTTCCTCTTAAGTTGGTTCGGGAAGAAAAGATTAATGAATAGATAATAGATTACAAGACAGGCAACTTCTTACAGGTGCGACCTGCAAGAAGTGGTGAGCGGGTGGTATTATGGATATAATGGAATCAATCAAAATCGTCCCAAATTGAAATTTTTCTTCTAAAACGCTTTATTGATCAGTGTTCTAGAGACATGATTTTTGGGGTCAGACCCCAGGGAAGAAATATGGATAAATTAGAAACGAAAAAAATAAAAAAATTGCTGTTGAGCTTTATCATCGCCCTGGCCACGATCCTGGGCATTATCGCTTTGGCAGAGTCGATCAATAACGGACCTTTAAAAAAGATCCTCGGCGGCCTGCTTATCGCCGTGATCGCCTTGTTCGGGATCGCCGGTTTGAACGAATCAGAACCGATACTGGCGGACACGGCCGTCGAAACAGAGTCAGGTGTTTCCGTCGCCATGGTCACCAATGTCATCGATGGCGACACCATAGAAGTCGATGACGGAACAATCGTTCGTCTTATCGGCATCGATACCCCGGAACAGGGCGAGTGTTATTACCGCGAAGCCAAAGACAAATTAAAGGAACTGGTCTTAGGAAAGGAAGTGAGGCTGGAAAAGGACATTTCCGGAGCTGATCAGTTCGGACGCCTGCTCCGGTACGTGGTTCTGTCCAGCGGCAGCGCCCTGGCGGACGATCTTTTTGTCAATAATTATCTGGTCAGATACGGCTACGCAAAGCTGCTAACCATGGCACCAGATCACAAATACCTTTCCCTGTTTACCGCTTCCCGCGAACAGGCCATCAGCAACAAGGAAGGGATATGGAGCGAATGTTTGGACGGAATGCATAACACGGAGTTAGGGGAACTGGGAGACGAGCCGCTCGATCCGGATTGCCTGATCAAGGGAAACATTTCTTTAAAAGCATACGGCAAGACGTATTTTACCCCGGATTGCTACAATTACGATCAGGTAAAAATAAAATTCGACGAAGGGGAGAAGTATTTTTGCACTGAGCGGGAGGCCGTGGAAGCGGGATTTAGAAGAGCCGATACCTGTCCGTAAATAAGGAAACGGAAAACCAGCCAGCGGAAAATCGGGAACCCCTTGCCTATTTTAAACAATCTGTTAGAATAATCACCATGTTGTCAATCAAATTGAGCAGAAAAGGGAAAAAGAATCAGCCGTTTTTCAGGATGATTTTATTGGAGAACCGCAAAGATCCCTGGGGGAATTTCCTGGAGGATCTGGGCTTTGTCAATCCTTTGACGAAAAAGATGTCCCTTAAGGAAGAAAGAATCAAATATTGGATTTCCAAAGGGGCGCAACCCAGTGGTACGGTCCATAACTTGTTAGTCAATCAGGGAATAATCAAAGGTGAAAAAGTGAAAGTTACCAGGCTCTCCAACAGAAGAAGACAGTTGGCTGAAAAAGAGAAAGAAAAAGGGAAAGAAAAAGCGCCGGCTCAAAAACTGGCCGCAACTGAGACATCAAAGATACCGGCCGCTGCGGAACAGTCCGCATCAGAAGTTCCTAAAGAGGAAAAAGCGAAGGAGGAAAAAAGGGAGTAAAGGACAGAATCTTGATAAAAAGGGAAAATCCATTACAATATATATCAGATACAGTACCAGTCTCAAAAGAGGCCGTTACCAATTCGGTTTCGGAAAGGTCGTCAGACTGGAGAGAACATCAGTGTATAGGCTCTTTAATTAATAAGACTTTAGATCAAACGTATGGCAGAAAAACACAGAGATCAAGAATTCTTGGAATCGCTCATCAAAGCGCTTGTCACCCATCCTGAAGACGTTAAAGTGACCCGCGAAGTCGATGAAATGGGAGTTTTGCTCTCATTGAAAATCAATCCTGAAGACATGGGTCAAGTCATTGGTCGCCAGGGTTCAACCGCGCGGTCAATCAGAAGTCTTTTGCGGATCGTCGGCTTGAGGAACAATGCGAGAGTAAATCTCAAAATCGAAGAACCGGAAGGTTCCAAGAGAGCTCCTCGGATCAATGCCGATGAGGAATTGAAATTATAAATCTAACCCAAAAGGGTGGTAAGAATCGTTGTCCGTTTTGGGCGCGATTTTTACTTTTCTAACGGTTTTCATATAAAAAAATGCTCAGATTTGAAATAATTTCCATTTTTCCCCGTATTTTCGACTCGTATTTCAATACTTCCATTATCGGTCGGGCTTTAAAAAGGAAGCTGATTAAAATCAAGATCCATGATTTGAGAAAATGGACCAAGGACAGGCACCGGACGGTCGATGACCGGCCGTATGGCGGCGGTCCGGGCATGGTCATGAAAGCGGACGTTCTTTACCAGGCCATTAAAAGCGTCAGAGGCAGAATTTTAGGAAAAAGTAAAAAGAAAGTGATTTTACTGACTCCAGCGGGAAAACAGTTCGACCAGCGTATGGCGGAAAAATACGGCCGGCTGGACAGGATAATTTTCGTCTGTGGCCGTTACGAAGGTTTTGACGCCCGCGTAGAGAAGTTGGTGGATGAGAAAATTTCCACGGGTCCGTACGTTCTGACCGGAGGCGAACTGCCGGCCATGGCCGTCATCGACGCCGTCACCCGCCTGCTCCCCGGCGCGATCAGAAAAGAGTCCCTGGAAGAGGAATCTTTTTCCAAATCCATAGGCGAGGCAGAATATCCCCAGTATACCCGGCCGGAAATTTTAGTAATCAAGGACGAAAACAGTAAAATCAGAAAGTTGAAAGTCCCGTCAGTTCTTTTAAGCGGCGACCAGAAAAGAGTCAAGGAGTGGAAATTGAGACATTCGGGGTAAACAGTTGTCCACAAGAGGACGTTGACAATTATTTCCGGTCCGTTATAATGTTAGCGATTAATAAGTCGTTAATTTTCCAATTAATGAGATAAATCGGTTAATAATCTATCCATATTTCTATAGAAGAATAGCGGGGTTATTGACTCCGCTATTTTAGAAGCTCTTTACAAAACCTATCAAACACAGAGAATCAACCAGTCTATTCAATCAATCAATTATTACAAACTCTTTTAAGAGAGTTTGATCCTGGCTCAGGATGAACGCTGGCGGCGTGTCTAAGGCATGCAAGTCGAACGGTCCGATTTATCGGACAGTGGCAAACGGGAGCGTAACACATTAGTAATCTGCCGGAAAGAGAAGAATAACCCGTCGAAAGACGGACTAATACTTCATGTGATTGTCGGACGCAAGTCTGATAATTAAAGCGAGCAATCGCGCTTTCCGAGGAGCTTATGGCCCATCAGGCAGTTGGCGGGGTAATGGCCCACCAAACCGATGACGGGTAGCGGGTGTGAGAGCACGACCCGCCTCATTGGAACTGAGATACTGTCCAATCTCCTACGGGAGACTGCAGTCGAGAATCTTCCTCAATGGCCGAAAGGCTGAAGGAGCGACGCCGCGTGCAGGATGAATCTTTTCGGAGTGTAAACTGCTTTTCTGGGGGAACAAGTTTTTATTGAGTGTACCCCAGGAATAAGCCGCCGCTAACTTCGTGCATAAATATTGTCTTACTTAAGAGCGCGACCTTCCGCTGAGAAGCGGATTGAAAACTTGGCTTATATGCTGGAACCCTATAGGAATTTTGCTGCGTCCCGTTTCATGGGATGACTTATAGGCAATCAGCAGGGAAGTTGTTATGATAATAGACATGGGGAAAAAATTATCTCAGCGACAAAAGAATATTATCACCGGAAGTGTACTTGGTGATGGATATCTGGAATTTGACGGTTATAAGGGGACGCGTTTACAGATAAAACAGTCAAAAAGATATAAGGAATATGTATTTTGGCTGTATAAAGAATTACATGAATTATGTAAGAGCGCACCTAAAAGGAAAAAGAACACAGGACAATGGTACTTTAGTACCAGATATAAGAAAGAGCTGACTGATTTGAGAAACAAATTTTATTCTAAAGGGAAAAAGATAATCCCCTTGGATATCGCCGAGATATTGAAATCAGGTTTAAGTCTGGCAATTTGGTATCTGGATGACGGAACCATGGATTATAGAGAAAAAGATCATAGATCTTTTACACTGGCAACCAATTGTTTTACAAACAAAGAAGTTGAAAGATTAATAGATGTCCTCCATAAAAATTTTCGTATCATAGCCACATTGCAAACGACCACTTGTCGTGGTAAGAAATATCCCAGAATATATGTCGGCAAGATGGGCAGGGATAAATTCTTACGGATTATTAAACCTTATATTTTAAGTTGTTTTTCCCATAAATATCATAATTAACCCCTCAGAGACTGAATCGTTTTTAAACGATGAGATAATGGCCGCTAAACTAAGTTTAGCCTTTAAACCGTTATCATATGCCAAGGATCCCACATCAGAGGATCGTGATATAGTCCGTAGTGCTTGTATTTAGCATACAGCCAGCAGCTGCGGTAAGACGAAGGCGGCAAGCGTTATCCGGATTTACTGGGCGTAAAGCGTGTGTAGGTGGTTTAATAAGTTCCTAGTTAAAACTCTTTGCTCAACATTGAGGCTGCTGGGAAAACTATTAAACTTGAGGCCGGAAGAGGCAAGCGGAACTGCTAGTGTAGGGGTTAAATCCGTTAATATTAGCAGGAACACCAAAAGCGAAGGCAGCTTGCTATGACGGTTCTGACACTGAGACACGAAAGCGTGGGGAGAGAACGGGATTAGATACCCCGGTATTCCACGCCCTAAACGATGGATGCTGGACATTGGAAGTGTCGACCCTTTCAGTGTCGCTATAATAAAGCTAACGCGTTAAGCATCCCGCCTGGGAAGTACGGCCGCAAGGCTAAAACTCAAAGGAATAGACGGGAGCCCGCACAAGCGGTGGATCATGTGGTTCAATTCGACAATAAGCGAAGAACCTCACCAGGGCTTGACATGCTAGATGTATGTCTTCCGAAAGGAAGATTGACCGTCAAATCGGATTCTAGCACAGGTGCTGCATGGTTGTGCTTTTAAAAGCATACGACCCTTTTTCGAGTAATCGAAACTGAAAAACCAGCTCATAACGGCGAAGCCCTAATTCTTTATTATGATTATGTTATAATTAAAGAATGGGTAATACCGTGGGAAGTGCGAGTACTAATTTTTGCAATTTTTTCTCTAAAGAAGAAGATTCCTATATCCTTGGTCTATGGTGTGCCGATGGCTATTGGTGGTCCAGTTCAGTCGGCTTAAGCAACGTAGATAAGGATTTAATTGAAAGATTCAAAAAATTTCTGATAAAATCATTTCCGGAAGACAGAATAAGATTCAATAGGAATCACCTCTTCGTAAACAGCAGACCATTATTAAGAGAATTCGTTTCCGCCAGGAAGGATTTGAATAATTCAAGAAATCATAAAATTATCAAGTCCTACTTTGCCGGAAGATTCGATGGAGATGGTTCAATCGCCAGAAATCTGAGAAACGATTGCAGAATTGTTTACGCCAGAGAACAAGAAGCGGAATTGGATAAAATACTTTTAGGGAGAATAGGCATATTAAACGTTAAAATCTATTACTATCAGTCAGCAAAAACGTTTTGCCTTTACATCTCTCGTTTTCAAGCAAGGAAGTTTTTAGGAAGTATTTTACCTTATTCCTTAAAATTGCAGAAATTAGTACCCGCACCCCGTAGAGACTTAGTTTTCAAAGGTCAATAAGAAAACTAAATGGTGGCCTAACCCATCATTAAACGCTGGTTCCCATAAATAAAATGGGAAATGGTATAGTCCGTACTATAAGTAATTATAGAAAAATATGGTCGTCAGCTCGTGCTGTGAAGTGTACCGTTAAGTCGGAAAACGAGCGCAACCCCTATTTTTAGTTGCTACCTGATTTATCAGAGCACTCTAAAAAGACTGCCAGTGATGAACTGGAGGAAGGCGGGGATGACGTCAAATCAGCATGGCCCTTACGCCCTGGGCAACACACGTGGTACAATGGCCGGTACAAAGGGTCGCAAAACCGCAAGGTGAAGCTAATCCCATCAAAACCGGTCTCAGTTCGGATTGAGGTCTGAAACTCGACCTCATGAAGCTGGAATCGCTAGTAACCGTGTATCAGCTACGGCACGGTGAATACGTTCTCGGGCTTTGTACTCACTGCCCGTCACGCCAAGGGAGCTGGTAATACCCGAAAGTTCGCGTTTGCGGAAATAAGGTAGGACCGGTGACAGGGGCGAAGTCGTAACAAGGCATCCGTAGCGGAAGCTGCGGATGGATCACCTCATTTAGAGAAACTAACCCTTGCCCCGCAAGGGGTAAAGAGGTAAGGTCGTCTTTATTTAAGTTCATCTGACTTAAATAAAAAAAGGCTGATTCTCTGTGTTTGATGGGTTTTTTATTTTTGTAAAAAACCTTTTATTTGTCGATAAAAGGAAAGGGCATTGCCATATTTCGACCCAAAAACGACCCGGAACTGCGGAATTTCCGCTCTAAGACATTGACGGATAAGAATAATCAGTTAAAATTATTACCACGGGCCCGCTTCTGATAGTAATGATTTTCATCTTTAAAAGTTTCAAGTGGGCGTTTATCAAGGGCGTGTAGTTCAGCGGTAGAACGCTTCTCTGATAGTAATGATTTTCATCTTTAAAAGTTTCAAGTGGGCGTTTATCAAGGGCGTGTAGTTCAGCGGTAGAACGCTTCTCTGATAGTAATGATTTTCATCTTAAA
>Ga0172371_10005531_pt1 | contig 18704 bp, 14 predicted proteins | sample Lak12m_FD_114543 | JGI IMG/M metagenome (GOLD analysis project Ga0172371, IMG submission 114543) | Freshwater microbial communities from Kabuno Bay, South-Kivu, Congo - kab_022012_12m | ecosystem: Environmental > Aquatic > Freshwater > Lake | place: Democratic Republic of the Congo: South-Kivu...
CAGGGCTTGAACAGCAATGTTTTTGTCCCGGAGGGACAGCCGATAATAGCCCGGCACTTCAGTGCCGGGCAGACCGAAATACCCTTAAGTTAGCGCCTATGGGGGGCCGGGGAGGGACTTTTTACAAAGAGTCCCTCCCCGGTGCATTTTCATAGAAGTCCAGCCCACACGAACCCCGCGATCTCAGTCCGTCGAACTTTCCGACTCGATCCCAAATTGCCTGAGATATCGGTACAGGGAGTCGCGAGAGATTCCCAGCAGCCTTGCCGCCTGCTTCTTGTTGCCGTCACAACGCCGCAATGCCTCAACGGTAAGCGCCCTCTCGACTTCGCCGGTAAGATCATGGAGCGTGCGGCCGGGACTGAATTCCACGGTGAGTGAATAGTGCTCCTCTGCCTGGCCCGGAGTGGGGGGCGTTGCATCGCTCTTCGGCGCTTCCCCGAGAATGATGGCCCGTTCAACTGCGTTCCTCAGCTCGCGGATGTTGCCGGGCCACTGGTACTGTGTGAAAGAGCGCAACATGGCGTCGCCGATCTTCGGCCGATGAGCGAGATCCAACTCGGTAGTCAACCGAGAAGTGATTTCTTCGACCAGGGTCGGAATGTCCTCGAGCCTTTCTCGCAGCGGTGGTATCTCGATCACCATCACGTTGAGTCGGTAGAAGAGGTCTTGCCGGAAGCGGCCTGCCTCGACCTCCGCCTCCAGATTCCGGTTCGTGGCCGCCATAATTCGGGCATTGACGGAAATCTGCTTTTCGCCCCCTACTCGGGTGAAATTTCTCGTGTCCAGGAAGGTCAAGAGCTTTGCCTGCAATGCAAGTGGCAGCTCTCCGATTTCATTGAGCAGTAACGTTCCTCCCTCAGCCAGCTCGAGGAGCCCCCGTTTGCGAGCATGCGCGCCGGTGAACGCCCCGCGCTCATGGCCGAAGAGCTCCGACTCAGCCAGTTCCGGAGGCAACGCGCCACAATTAATGCTAAAATAAGGTCCGCCCGCGCGTCCGGAATGGTCATGAATGTACCGTGCAAGATAGTCCTTGCCACAGCCGGTCTCGCCTCTCAGGAGCACTATGCTGTCCCGTTGCGCAGCCCGCCGTGCCACGCGGAGGGTCTCCTGCATCACCTTTGACCGAGAGTGATCCGGTTCTCTGCCGGGTCGGGCCGATCTTTCTCCTCGTTCGGTGATGTCGCGGGCTATCCCGCAAAGACCGATAATCTCCTCGAGTTCGTTGCGGAGGGGCACCTTGACTTCGTGGAACTTGCGCGACGCGGCGTCGATCGGTCTGGTAATCTCCTCTTCTATGGTCTGGCCTTGCAGTACCCGGCTATCCACATCGGTCTCGTACGCGGCCCCTTCCTTGCCAAAGAGCTTTTCGAACGTAAGGCCCACAATCGTTTCAACCGGCCGGTCAAAGAGTCTTGCAAAAGCGGGATTCACGTGGGTATATCTCAAAGAGCGATCCTTGATGTAAATGAGGTCCGTGGCGCTCTCGAAGATGATCCGAAACCGGTGCTCACTGTCGCGCAGCGCCCGTTCCGCCTGTTTCAGGGCGGTAATGTCTTCCCAAACCACGACGAGGCTCTTTTTGCGGGAAAGATTGAGAACATTCACCCGCACCATTGCGTCGAAAGGCGCCCCATCCTTCCTGAGGCAGAGGAGCTCCCCTCGCCAGTACCCGTTTGCCAGCGCCTGATCAAATTCCTGCCGCAAGGTCCTCCCCTCCTCCTCGGGGACGCAATGTTCGAGCGTCGCCAAGTCCCTTCCGAGCAACTCATCCGAAAGATAGCCGACCATGTGCTCAAACGCCTGATTGACAAAGGTGATTCTCCGCGCTTCGTCACAGACGCATACGCCCTCCATCATGCTACTCAGGATCCGCTCTTGCGTGAGGACCTCTGCCTGAGCTCGTTTTGCTTGAGTGATGTCCGACACGGCAGCCCGGCAGAGCGCGGCCGCGCCATTCTGGCCTTGCGCCAGGGTTTCCATCCTCACCACGATAGGCTCGCCTTGTTGTGCAGCCAGCTCGATTTCGCAGGCTTGCCTCTCTTTGGTCAGGAAAACCGCTCGCAAGTGCAAATAGAATCGATCACGATCCTGAGGCGATACGAGGACAACGAAGGGTTTGCCAACTAATGAGCGCCTCTCGCGCTTCACCATGTGGGCCCCGTTCAAATTGACTTCCACGATCAATCCGTTCGGGTCGAGCGTGAAATATCCGACGGGCGCGAAGTCATAGAGATCCGCGTATCGGTCCCTCGCCTCCGTCAGTTCGAGTTGAGTGCGCCGAAGCTCCTCATTCTGTATTTCAAGCTCGGTTTGATGAACCTGCAATTCGTGAACGATTGTCCGCAGGCTCTCCGCCGTCAGCTTCGAGACATCCCGCTCCGGCGGTAGCCGCAGCATGAGATCTTCCGCTCGCCTGCGAAGCTCTGCGAAGTAGCCTTCCTTGGAATGATCGTCTCTCACGGTGTTACTCCGAACAAGAAAGAGCCGAGTATATATAGTATCTTCATGACAGCGCTGCCGGTAAGGGCCTGCCTCAAGGAATCATGCCGATCCCTCCGGCAGCCCGTCCCACCAGTGTTGGAAATACGCGACCGTATTTGGGGCACGGAGCGCCAAGTAATCAGCCGGACTCCGGAACGCGACTCTCCGGTTCGGCTCAGAGGTCGGTCAAGTCAAGGTTGACGCCTACCCATGAGGTGATTTCGCCTTCTCGATCTCTCACGGGTACCCCTCGTGCGAGGATCTTTCTCGTTTCGCCGAGCTTGTCGGCGATGGAGAATCGGTGCTTCCACGTTTCACCCGAAGCCGCGCACTGCCGCCATTGAGTGAGCAGCTCTTCCACCTCATCTACACCTATCATTGCGAGCCACTGGTATCCTTCGCACTCCTCCCAGGAGCAGCCCGCCATTTCCAGGAAGCCTTCGCTGAGATAGGTCAGGCGACCGTCGGGCGCGCACGTCCACACCCCGGTACCCAGCTCGCCGATGGTTAGGTAGCGCTGTTCGCTCTCCTGCAGCGCCGATTGCACGCGTTTCTTGTCGGTGACATCGACGAATGTGACCACGACGCCCTCGATGACGTTTTGAGTCGTGCGATACGGAAGGATGTGCATCGAGTACCAGTTGCCGGTCGTCGTCCGAACTTCCATTTCCTTGGAGTCCATTGTTTGGAGGACCTCCTGCACGTCCTCAACGAGCCCCCCATATTCCAGATTGTGGACAATGTGCTGGACCGGGCGCCCGAGATCGCTGTCGATGAGGTTGATGATCTTCTTCACCGGGGCCGTGAATCGTTGAATTTTGAGGTCCGTATCGAGGAAGATGGTCCCGATTTGTGTGGCGGCCAGCAGATTGTTCATATCGTCGTTGGCTTGCGACAGCGCATCTATCTTCTGCTGCAATTCGGCGTTGACGGTTACCAACTCTTCGTTGACGGATTGCTGCTCCTCTTTGGACGTCTCCAGCTCTTCATTGGTGCTCTGCAATTCCTCGTTGGCGGATTGTAATTCTTCGTTGGTCGATTTGAGCTCTTCATTCGACGTCTCCAACTCTTCTATGGTGGTCTGTAAATATTCTCTCGTCGAGGCCAATTCGTGCTTCAAGTGCTTCAGTTCTTCTTCCGCGCTCTCCAGGCACAGATCGGATGGTACGGGGCTTCCGTCTTCAGTTTGGTCTCGTCTGATCTGCTCGAACACCACCACGCACAAGCCGCGCTTCGACGGCGGTTCCCAGATGGGCTTGACGACAACGTTGATGAAGAAATCTCCGTCCTCTGACCTCACGTGTACACGATCGTGCCGCACCGTCTCTTTCGTTGACACGGCTTTTCGAATCGCATTGGCCAGTTCGAGCTTCAAACTCTCCCGCGCCATGGCCAGGGCGTTGAAACGGGCTTCTCCCACGGGAGGGGCAAGGAATTTTCCTGTGGGCCCATGAAAGTACAGAATTTCCGCCTTTTCGTTGATCAGGATCCCTGAAGCGGAGTACGTTTCCAGCAACGTCCGTTCGGTCAGTTCCTGGTTCGTGAGTCTCCCGAGCGGTCTGGCAACCCGTATGTCGGCTGGTGGAACCATGGTGAAGCCCCTGCCAAGGGCGGGAAGGCCCACCGGGATGCCTCCGACCGCGTCGGTGTCTTCTCGACGGAAAACCTTCCACTTTCTGTCTACGGTCGCGAACAGGTCAGAGAATTCTCCCACGGATTCCGAGGTACCCAGGAAGACGAAGCCGCCTCGGTTCAGACAATAATGGAAGATGGGCAGGACCTTCTTCTGCAGCTCGGCCCCCATATAGATGAGAAGGTTCCTGCAACTGACGAGATCGATCTTTGAGAACGGCGGGTCGGTAGCGACGTTTTGTACGGCAAATACCACCATGTCGCGCACGGTCTTTTTCACGTGGTACACATTGTCCTGCTTTGTGAAGAAGCGGCGGAGGCGATCGGGGCGGACGTCCACGGCGATTCCGCGAGGGTAGATGCCCGCGCGGGCTGCCTCGATGGCAGTGTCGTCAATATCGCTGGCAAATATCTGGACTTTGACCTCGCAGTTGATCTGGTCCATGTATTCCTGAAGCAATATGGCAAGCGAATAGGCTTCTTCACCGGTGGAGCAACCGGGGACCCAGACCCGAAACAGGGCGTTTTCACCTGTCTTCTCCTCGAACAATACTGGAAAGACCTTCTTCTTCACGCATTCGAACGCCTCCGGGTCACGGAAGAAATTGGTCACACCGATGAGAAGCTCTTTGAAGAGGACGTCCACTTCCTCGGGGTATTTTTGGAGGTACCGCAGGTAGTCGGGCATGTTCGCGATCTCGTGTATGGCTATCCGCCGTTCGATGCGCCGAGCGATGGTGCTGCGTTTGTATAAGGAGAAATCATGGCCGGTCCGGGAGCGGACGAGGATCAATATCTTCTGGACGGAATTCGTGGAATCGGGCTCCACTTCGGGGGCTTTGCCGGGCTCCTGAGTGAAAGGGTGCCGGGCATAGGCGATCAGTTGTCCGGGCATCTTCTCAGGAGGCAGGATATAGTCGACCAGGCCCGTGGTGATTGCGCTTCTCGGCATACCGTCGTATTTGGCGCTCGTCGGGTCCTGGACCATCACCATGCCGCCTTTGCCCTTGATCTCCCGCAACCCCTGCGTTCCCTCTGTCCCGGTGCCCGACAGTACGATACAAATACCCTTTTCCTCGCGATCCTCCGATAGGGATCGAAAAAAGAAGTCAATCGGTTGGCGCTGTCCCCGCGGGGCCGACGGTTCCATGAGGTGCAGACGACCCCGAAGAATTGCCATGTCACAATTCGGGGGGATGACGTATACCGCGTTGGGTTGCACCGTTACGCCGTCTTCGACCTCTGTGACGGTCATCCGGGTATAGGTTCTGATCAAGTCGGAGAGGATGCTCTTGTGGGTCGGGTCCAGATGCTGGACCAGGACAAAGGCCATGCCCGAGTCAGGCGGCATGTTGTTGAAGAATTGATCGAAGGCCTCGAGCCCCCCTGCCGAGGCGCCCATGCCCACGATGGGAAAATCAGTCCTCCTCGTGCCGGTTTCCGCTTCCTCCGTCGCCAAGTGGCCTGGTGCTCCATGCTTCGATGTGCCGGCATCCCCTTGCGCCCGGGCCTGGGGGTCTGCTTTCTTTCGCCTGGTACCGCGGTTGCTCTTCTTTACGACCATGTCGCACCATCCCTCGGAAACCGGTCAAGGCCATGACTCCGGATGAGGGTAACACCACGAAAAACTGCGGTCAATCAGGAATCCGGTCCCTCGGGAGACCCGTGGTGGTAATTAGTGATCGTTCACCGCGGAGAGCGCAGAGGACGCAGAGAGGGCAGGAGAAATCCAATTTGTTCCGATTGGTCACGTGATGAAGTCCCCCACAACATCGCGGATTCAGGATTGGACGCGATGCAATTCCCCTTCTCTGGGGCGAGGACCGCACCTCGCCAAGACTTCAAGAATTCTCCCTCTGCGCTCTCCCCGTTCTCTGCGGCGAGCTCTTCTTTCCCGCTGAACGGTCACGGTAATTTGAGCGGCACTGACCTGAACCGCGGGACCCCGGCCCCGTCCTTGCCAACGATCGACGGATCGATTATAGATTCATGGCTATTCATCCGCTGCGGTGAATCCCCATGAGCCGCTGATACCAATGCGCGGTCAAAGATAGTGACAATGGGTGGAGCCGGGACCGCCAGTGAACACGGCTCTCAGTGTTACTCGTATGAAAGCGCATTGGTAGGAACGCCTACGCCACCGAGAAACCGATGCACGACAAAATCCTCCGATCCGTGACCAGACTGGTGGGCAGGGCCATCGGGGATTTCTCTCTCATTGAAGACCGCGACCGGGTCCTCGTGGCCCTGTCCGGAGGCAAGGACTCGTGGTCCCTGCTCTACGCCCTCATCGAGCTTCAACGGAAGGCCCCCATCCGGTACGAATTGGCCGCGGTGACCGTCCATCCCGGGCCTGAGGGTTTCGATTGCGGGCCCATCGAGGACCGACTCACGAGAGACCGCATCCCGCACCACGTCATCGAGGGCAACATCGTCCGGGTGATCAACGAGAACCTCAGCTCCGGAACCAACCCCTGCTCTTTCTGCTCACGGCTCCGCAGAGGGATACTCTACAAGTACGCCATTCGGGAGGGATGGAACAAGATCGCACTCGGTCATCATCTGGACGACTTCGTTGAAACCCTCCTTCTGAACATGTTTTTCAACTCGTCCATCAAGGCCATGAGCCCCCGACTCATCGCGGATGATGGCCGGAACACCGTCATTCGGCCCCTGGTGTACGTTAGAGAGCCGATGACGAGGGCATGCGCCCGGAGTCTGGATGTGCCCATTCTCACCTGCTTCTGCTCGTATCAGGGAATGAGCGGAACACGCAGGCAGTGGACAAAGCGCCTGCTGGACCAGATCGAGAGTGAAGTCCCCCGTGTAAGAACCAATCTACTCCACTCCATGACGCGGGTTGATTACCGACATCTCCTCGGTGGGTCGACGGCCGCGTCAGAGGCCACGGAGTGATGTTGTTTCCCCACAACGGTTTTGCAACGGATCGGTCGCGGGGTTCTTTCCTGCGTACGGAAGAAGGTGTACAGTAGGGGGCGCGGTTGAAACAGGGAGTGAACATGTTCACCGGTATCGTCGAAGCTCGTGGAGAAGTGAAAGGCATCGAGGCCGCCGGCGGTTTCGTGAGGATCGCCATCGTCTCCGACCTTGATCTCGGGGACGTCAAGCCCGGCGATTCCATAGCCGTGGACGGCGCATGTCTCACCGCGGTTGTGGTGGAACGAAGTCGCCGTGAATTCAAGGCGGAGGTCTCTCCGGAGACTCTTCAGGTCACGACGCTTGGGGACCTGAAGGTCGGCGCGGGGGTGAATCTGGAAAAGGCCATGCGACTCGATTCCCGGCTCGGGGGGCATCTGGTGTCCGGTCACGTGGACTGCACGGGCCGCATCGCTGAAAAGAGACCCTCGGGCGTGGGATTTCTCCTGGGGTTCAGCGTTCCCTCGGCCCGATTGGTCATCGAGAAAGGGAGCGTCGCCATCGACGGCGTCAGCCTGACGGTGAACCGGATTCAGGGAAACCGCTTCCGGGTGATGATCGTGCCCCACACTGCGGCCGAGACGGGGTTGACCGGGAAAAACATCAATGATAGGGTCAACGTGGAATTCGACCTCATCGGGAAATATGTCGAAAAGCTCGTGTCCGCCCGTTCCGGCGGTTCCGGCGTCGACGAACAAACCCTGAGAACATACGGGTTCATGTGAAGGAGGATGCCCTCATGGGCGTGCTGGTAGGCGTAGAAGAAGCGGTCAAAGAAATTAGGCAAGGTCGGATGGTGATACTCGTCGATGACGAAGATCGGGAGAATGAAGGCGATCTGACCATGGCGGCAGAGAAAGTCACTCCCGAAGCCATCAATTTCATGACCAAGTACGGCCGGGGACTGCTGTGTCTCTCCATGACACCGGAAAAAATACAGGCTCTGAACCTGCGGATGATGGTTGCCAACAACAAGTCGCCCTACGGTACGGCCTTTACGGTTTCCATCGAGGCCGCGAGAGGGGTGACGACAGGTATTTCCGCGCATGACCGGTGTGTCACCATTCTCACAGCGGTGGACGAAGATGCCACGGCTGATGACCTCATTTCTCCGGGCCACGTATTTCCCTTGCGCGCCCGGACCGGGGGAGTGCTCGTACGTGCCGGACAGACGGAAGGCAGCGTCGACCTGGCGCGGCTGGCAGGCCTCAATCCGTCCGGGGTGATTTGTGAAGTGATGAACGAGGACGGCACTATGGCTCGTCTGCCGCAGCTCATGGTCATGGCCGAGCAACACGGCATCAAAATCTGCACCATCAAAGATCTCATCCGGTACCGGATGCACACCGAACTGCTCGTGCGCCGCGGAGCCGAGACGTTTCTCCCGACTGAATATGGGGGAGATTTCCAGCTCATCGTGTACGAGAACGATGTGGATCAGCACAATCATGTGGCCCTCGTCATGGGCGAGATCGACCCGAACGAGGCGGTTCTCGTGCGAGTGCATTCCGAGTGCCTCACCGGAGACGTTTTCGGTTCCCGTCGCTGCGATTGCGGCCCGCAATTGGAAAGGGCCATGCGCATGGTGGCTGATGAAGGAAAGGGCGTGATCCTGTACATGCAGCAGGAAGGTCGCGGGATCGGCCTGCTCAACAAGATCCGTGCGTACGCGCTCCAGGATCAGGGGTGCGACACCGTGGAGGCCAATTTGCGGCTCGGCTTCAAGCCCGATCTCCGGGATTACGGAATCGGCGCTCAGATGCTCCATGACCTCGGGGTTCGCAAGATGCGCTTGATGACGAACAATCCCACGAAGATTGTCGGGTTGGAGGGGTACGGTCTCGAGGTGGTGGAGCAGGTCCCCATCGTCATCGAGCCGTGCGCGACGAATCTCCGGTACCTGAAGACCAAACAGGACAAAATGGGTCATTTGTACGACCTGAAGAGCGTGCTCTAACCCGGATGGTGGAGGGTTCATGACCAGGATTCTCGAGGGCGGTTTCCAGGCGGCCGGATTGAAGGCTGCGCTTGTGGCGAGCCGCTTCAACGATTTCATCGTTTCCAGGCTGATTTCCGGCGCGGTGGATGCCCTTGTGCGCCACGGCGCTTCCGAGGAAGACATAACTATTGCCCGTGTGCCGGGAGCCTTTGAGATCCCCCAAGCCGTGGCGGCCATGGCTCGGTCGGGCAAGTACGACATGGTGATCGCCCTGGGTGCGGTAATTCGCGGATCGACCCCCCATTTTGATTACATTGCCGCGGAAGTGGCCAAAGGAGTCGCCCACACATCCCTTGAGGCGAAGATCCCCGTGGCCTTTGGGGTTCTGACCACCGACACCATTGAGCAGGCAATCGAGAGGGCCGGGTCCAAGGCCGGCAACAAGGGGGCCGAAGCGGCCATGTCGGCCATTGAAATGGCCAATCTGCTCAGGCAGGTCTAGAAATCCGGCCCGGCCGAAAATACGCCGTGGGGGGACTCTTTGCAAAATTCCGCCTTCGGTCGCAACCGAATCGGTTCGTAATAGCGCGTAGGATATGGTGACCAAAGGGAACCGCATCATTCAATTTTTTTCCGCCGGCCCTCCAGTTCACTTCGCGCACCGCATCCTACGCCGGCTTTCATGTGAAGTTGCGTGCCTCGTACCAAGCGCGAAAGTCGTCGATAACGTCAACAATAATGGCCTTTCGGACTAAAAATACCGTGAAATTAGAGCCGTGTTCGGCAATGGTGTGCGTGATTCGTGCCTTCCAGACGTAAGACCCGAGAATTTGTGCTTCAGGTGTTATTCGCCGCGGACGCCCGGAATGAGGACCCTGGAGATATGCTTGAATTTCTCGAAAAGCATTTCAGGGCAGACGAAGACGAAGAACTGAAATTGCACCGAGTGGTGGACGATTTCGCGCGCAACCTCGTCGAAGCGGTGGCCCGGGACCGGGATACGATCGACAAACTCATCGGAAAGATTTCCCAGCACTGGAAGCTCTACCGCATCAACCGAGTCGATCGGAACATTCTCAGGATGGCGATTGCCGAATTAATTACCTTTCCGGAAACTCCGGGAAAGGTGGTGCTCAATGAGGCCATCGAAATCGGCAAGAAATACGGGGCGGAGAACTCTGCCGCTTTCATCAACGGTATCCTCGACCGAATCCACCTCATGGAAAGACGGCCCGCTTCTGCGGTCGAATGCTACGAGCTTCTTTCCGCTCTTGACCAATCACCTGCAACGGATTAAAATATTAAAGCAATTAGCGGACGTTTTGTCATCAGGATCCGCGCCATGAGACCGCACACCACACCGCTCCGGAGATCGGCCGTCTCGAAAGTGGCTCGTGGGAACCGCTTCCGCGTCACGTGGAGTGGCGCGCTCATCTGCGCTGTCGGCGTGCTGGCCCTTCTTGTCATGGCTGTGAGCGGCAATGCGAGCGCCCAATCCGCACCCGTTGCCCCGAAGGCGCGGCCGCCCGCATCCGACCAGAGCTCGACGGCCATAGGCGACTCCGGATACCGCGTCCCTATTCCCGAAATCAGGATGCGGCGCATCATCGGAGATCGGCCTCCTGCCAAGGCCCCCGCTGAGCCGGAAGAAGAGCCCCCGGCCCCGGCCCCCCCGATAGAAGAGCCTGTAACTCCACCCAAAGACCGGCGGATCGAGCCCGGACCGGCCCCTCCACTGCCGGAGCGCCCGACGGCAGACCGGCTTCCATTCGAGCCTCCGCCGGTGGTCGAGCGGGAAAGACCGCTTCCCACAAGAGGCCCTGTCAAAGAGGGACCGGTCAAAGAGCCTCCCGCCGTCGTCGCGCCGAAGGAAGAGCCGCTCCAGGTGCTGCGGCCGCCTGCTGTTCCGGAAGTCTTGACCGAGAGCTTGCCCCAACCGAAGAAGCACGTGCTCCGGAAGGGCCCCGAACTGAAGATTCCTCCGTTGTTGGCGATCGAGCCCGCGAAAGTGACGCCCCCGAAGCTGGGGCTCAAGCCTGCCTCGTCGTCCAACCAACTGGACCGCTCTCAATGGATACCGCTGGCCACCCGTCAAGATCCCCTGGTCATACCCGCGGCCGAACCGGAGCCAGCACCGGTCGCTGCGCTGCCGGCTCCACATGAGCCAAGCCGTATCTCCGCCCTCGAACCTGAACCGGGCCCTGCGGCCGTGCCGACCCCGGAACCACCGGCGCCGCCTCCACCGCGTGAAACGCCCCCGGTGGTAGAGACTCCTCCTGTTGCAGAGCCTCCCGTGCCCATGATCCCGCCGGCGCTGGAAACCCCTCCGCCAGGGGAGACGCCCCCACCCGTGGAGACCCCTCCCGCTGCGGAGACACCGCCGGTGGAAGAGCCTCCTGCTCCAAGGGAGGCGCCTGAGCCAGTAACCCCGGCTCCCCCTCCGCCGGTCAGAGAGCTCGTCGCATCGCCGCTCCAAGATGATACCCTCACGAGCCGCGAGGTGAAGGACTACCTTCGGGAAACCGCGCCCATCCTGGAAGAGTTGTCACTTCTCATGACACGGACCCCGGCGTTGACCGTGGCGGATTTCGACCCGTCGGACCCGAACGCGCCGATCATCCCGAGGGACGTTTACCTGAAGATGGAATCCATCAAACGGGATTTGCAGGTGCTTGACGCCAAGACCTTCGCGATCATACCACCACCCCGTTACGTGAAGTTTCATGAGTTGATCCGCCAGTCAATAGCCCAGACCCACCAGGCGTGCGATGCCATCATCAATTACTTCGCTGAGAGTAAACCGGAGAACCTTCAGAAGGTCCAGCAACACCTCTCAAAGGCCCGAGAGCTCATCCAGAGGACCAGAGAACGGGCAGGATGACATGCCTCCGATGTTCGCACGTTTGGTGCTCGCCTTTCATAAATTCGGCGCCGGATTCCTTGTCCACAAGAGATTGCTTCGTCCCTTTGCTCCCCGCAATGACATTCTTGGAACGTGTCATTGCGACCCCGGTTCCGGCGAGGGAAGCAATCTCCGGAGACTGAATCCGTGACCGTATTAGTGAAACGCAGTACGTAGGTCAGGGAACACGATGAGAAGTGAGCGCTTCGGAGGGCAGGAGGAGAGAAGCCAGTCTGACTCAAGTGTTTCTGCGGCTTTTCCGTCCACCCGCTACCAGGGGAGTAAGGCAAAGCTGGCCCATCGGATCTGGGCGAGGATCTCCGGCCTGAAGTTCCACACGTGCCTGGATGCTTTCGGGGGCACCGGGGTGGTCGCCTATCACTTGAAACAGAAGGGCAAGGCGGTCACGTACAACGATGTGTTGACGTTCAATTACCTTGCGGGGTCCGCGCTGATCGAAAATGCCGGCCGCGTACTGACCGCTCGGGATCTTGAATGGATTGTCGGACGACATCGAGAAATCACGTATTCGAGCTTCTGCGCGGACACTTTCCACGACATCTATTTCACGGACGAAGAAAACGCGTGGATCGACCGGGTCATCACGAATATCAGACTCGTGCCCGACCCGTTCAAACGGGCCCTGGCCTTCTTTGCTCTTTGCCAGGCCTGCATCATCAAACGGCCCTACAACCTCTTTCACCGGAAGAATCTCTACCTCCGATTCGCGGAGGTCAAGCGCTCATTCGGAAATAAGGTGACGTGGGATAAGCCCTTTGAACATTGGTTCCGGACGTTCGCAGCCGAAGCGAATCAGGCGGTTTTCGACAACGGATCACAGAACCGGGCTCTCAATCTCGATGCCATGGCCGTTCCCGGCCGGTACGACCTCGTGTATGTGGACACACCTTATATTTCACGGCGGGGTGTGGCCGTCGATTACCTCGATTTCTATCACTTTCTCGAGGGCTTGGCTCATTATGACCAATGGCCCGATTCCGTGGATCGAAAGTGCAAGCATCTCCGATTCAAGAAGCGTCCCAGCCCGTGGACTGACCGGCATCGAATCCACGCCGCGTTTGATGAGCTTTTCAGGAAGTTCCGGGACAGCATTCTCGTCGTGTCGTACCGGAGCGACGGCATCCCGAGCCCCACGGAGCTCGCAGCCATCCTGGCCCGGTACAAACGGAACGTTGACGTGGAACGGTTCGGCCGGTACCGGTACGTCCTGTCTACCAACGGGGATTCGCAGGAGATGTTGTTGATCGGGACCTAACTCCCGCCTTTTGCAACCTTTTCCGGAAAGCCGCAATCAAAGAGGCAAAACTCCCTTTTCTCCTCAGGTGTCCCTTGCAGTTTGCCTCTGCACAGGGTGCCGGCAACCCGCCAGCAGTCCTGCCCGTGGTCCGGATATGCAGGACACTGGTTTCTGACATCGCCGCAGTTCTGCTCTTCCCAACAATTCTTGACTGCCATAATGGATTCCTCCTCTTCATTTCTCGTAATTCTCGTCTACATAAATCATGAAAAAATGGTTGACTAAAATCAAGAAAAAAGTCGTATCATCGTCCTCCATGGATGTACTTTCCCTGTGCCTCTTCTCGATCAATTTTCTCGACTACTACCGAGAACAACGGCCCACGGAGCTCATGCGCTGACCCGAAGACCCGCACGGGGACATAGTTGTCGCTGCGGGTGACGACGCTTCCCGTCGCGGGATCGAACTCGGATTCCGCAACCACCGAGAGCTTCCGACCGAGAAATCTCACGTAGAATTGATTCCTCAGTGACCTGGAAAGCTCTCTGAGCTCGTCCACTCGTTCACGGGCCACGGCGGACGGGACACGCGGCCGGAGCTCGGCGGCACGCGTTCCGGGCCGGGGCGAGAATGGAAAGACGTGGAGGTAAGCCGCGGCGGAAGAACGAATGAGCTCGACGGTGTTTCCAAAGGCGCTATCATCCTCTCCGGGAAATCCCACCATAATGTCGAAGCCGATACACGCGTCGGAAACCCGGTCGTGGATATTTTCCGCGAGCCTTCTGATGAGGGCGCTATCATACGGTCGTCCCATGCGACGGAGAACCCCGTCGTCGCCGCTCTGCAATGGTACATGGAAATGGCGGCACACCTGCCGGTCCGCTGCTGCCAACGCGATGAGTCCGGGGGTAATCTCCTGGGGCTCGATGGAGCTCAACCGGAACCGGGCAACCGCGCATTCCTTCACAAGTCGTTCCAGCAGGTCTTCGAGCGGCACACGGAGGCCGAGGTCTCGACCGTAAGCGCCGAGATGAATGCCGGTGAGGACGATCTCAGCGTATCCGGAAGCCTCGAAGGCACGGGCATGGGCAATGACCCGGTCGGGGGCCAAACTCCGGGATGGGCCTCGGGCCGTTGGCACGATGCAGTACGTGCACCGCTGGGAGCACCCGTCCTGGATCTTGAGAAAGGTCCGGGCCCGACCGCCGATCCCATGGGCGCCCATGTCGACGAAGGTCGTGCACGTCGCCGCGTTGCGGCCGGCACGGTCCGGCTCTGGTGCGATACCGCCGTCGAGGTAATCTCCGAACCGGTCTTTCCCGGAGGCGCCCAGGACAAGCGGGGCGCCGTGCAACCGGGCAAAGGAGGACGGATTCACTTCCGCCAGACATCCCGTTATCACGAGACGAGCCCCGGGAAACTTGTCGCGGAGCCTTCCTGCCAGGCGCCTCGATTTGGCCTCTGCCCGGGAAGTCACGCAGCACGTATTGACGACAACCAGATCCGGCTCAGGACAGGCCATGTCGACCTCATAGCCGTGCTCTTCGAGGATCCGGACCATGGCCGCGGCTTCCGCCTGATTGACCTTGCAACCGAGCACATGAACCACGGCCTTTCTTTTCGGGAACGAATCGTCCATTTTGATCGCTTTTGACATGATAGAGCATACATGCTAACAATCCACGCGACTGCGGTCAATTCTTCAGCGACGGCACCGGGAGTCGCACAACGGAGGGTCCCTTTTGAAGCACTGCAAAGCGCTCTGCGCATTTTTTTTCAGCATGGCCGTTCTCCTGGCCTGTTTTGGGGCCGGAGCGGCGGAAAAGCCCGAAAAACGGGATGATGCCCGGGAAGATGGACGGAACTTTCTCGAGCAACCGGGCCGCCTTTTCGACCTTCGTATCCCGGAGGGCTTCGAATCCGTCCAAATGGACGAACCCGGCATCATGAAATGGAAGAAGGACTCCGGCGAAATATATCTCGTCGTGGGCGACATCTTTGTCGATTCAAGCGACGGGCTTTTCAGGGACCTACGCAAGGCGCTCGACGCGAGCGACAAGATAGAAGAAGTCAAGAACATCCGAGTGGACGGCGGAAAGGCCATGCTCTACAAGGAGAAACCGGTCGATGACCCCAGCCGTCGCCAAATGTGGCGACTCATCGTACTGACGAAAAAGAAGATGATCAATGTGGACTTCATTGCCCCGGTTCAGGATTTCAAAACCTATGCCCCCGCGTTCGAGGACGCGGTGAAGTCCTTTAAGCTCAGATCATCCTCCTGAACGAGGTCTGCCGGCATGCAGGACGATATGGCCACATCGCTGCTTCGCGCCATCCCACCGGTGGACAGATTGCTGGAAGAGCCTCTGATAAGGGCTCTGAGAGGGCAATACGCGGAGGAGCTTCTCAAGCGCATGGTGAGAACCGCTCTGGACGAGCTGCGGCAGGAAATTCGTGCAGGACAGGCCGCACAGGGGGATTGTGAGCCACAGGCGGTGGCGGAACGGGTTGTCCGCGTGGCGCGCGACCGGCTAGGCTCCAAACTCCGGAAGGTAATCAACGCCACAGGAGTCATCGTCCACACGAACCTCGGGAGATCGCCTCTACCGCAGCGGGTCGTTGAGCGAATCGCACAAGCGGCCCTGTCCTACTCGAACCTCGAATACAATCTTGACCAGGGACGACGGGGAGAGCGAAACGCACATCTGAGACTTCTTATGCAAGAGCTCACGGGAGCGGAGGCTACCCTTGCGGTGAACAACAATGCCGCCGCGGTCCTCCTTGCGCTGTCGAGCCTCGCGGCAGGCAAGGAGGTCGTGGTTTCTCGAGGCGAGCTCATAGAAATCGGCGGCTCATTTCGAATCCCGGATGTCATGACCCGTTCCGGCGCCATTCTCCGGGAGGTGGGCACAACGAACCGAACCCACCCGCGAGACTACCTCGAGGCAATAAACGAAAACACGGCCCTTATCCTGAAGGTTCACACGAGCAACTACCGCATCGTGGGATTCACTCGCGAGGTGACGCTGGAGGAGTTGGCTGTGATGGGCCGGGCCAAGGGCATTCCCACGATGATGGATTTGGGCAGTGGATGCCTGATTGACCTCTCAGCATACGGACTGGAAGAGGATACCGTTCAGGAAGTGCTGGCATCCGGCATCGATGTGGTGAGCTTCAGCGGCGACAAGCTCCTTGGCGGGCCGCAGGCGGGAATCCTGGCCGGTCGCCGGGAGCTCATCGAAAAAATGCGAACCAATCCCCTGGCTCGTGCCCTGCGGATGGACAAGCTCACACTGGCTGCGCTGGAAGCAACCCTCGAGGAGTACGCGCGGCCGGAGGGCCCGACCGGAGCCATTCCCACCTTGGAAATGATTACAAGACCGCAGGAGAAGCTTGAACAGACGGCTTCGCATCTTGCCACGACGATTCGTGATCGCGTAGCGGACCTGGCAGAGGTGACGATAGCGGCGGGGGTAGGAAGAGTGGGGGGAGGCGCGCTGCCCATGAGCGACCTGCCCGGCCCGCGGGTCGCTATCCGGCCCAAGAGCACATCTGCGGCGCACGTTGAGCAGCGGCTCAGAACGGGCGTTCCTCCGGTAATCACCGTCGTCCACGAAGATCAGGTCCTGATGGATCCGCGTACTCTCCTCCACGATGATGCAGAGCTGCTGCCGGATCTCGTAAAACGTGCCCTCAGCGAGGATTGACCGCGGCGTCGCGGCGCTGGAGCCTGTCGCTGCCGTTGCCGCTGAAAATTGGTCCGGGCTTGAGCCATCCCGACGATACCGTTACGTGTTACGAGGGTGAAGATTGCCCCACTCTTCAACGCGGCGCACGACAGTCGCGGTGAATTGCCGTATGAATCGTCATTCCAGCGAACAGGAACGCGCCATGCAATGGATTACCTTAGACAAGATTGGGGATTACGCGGATCAGGCCGTGGAGCTCAGGGGATGGATCGCAAACCGAAGATCTTCCGGCAAGATCCGTTTCATGCATCTTCGAGAAGGTCACGGTGTCATCCAGTGCGTGGTCGTGAAGAATAGGGTCTCTCCGGAGGTCTTCGAGCTGTCGGACAGGATTCCCTATGAATCATCGGTGATTGTCCGCGGGGTCGTGAAGCAGGAGCCGCGCTCACCGATGGGTTTCGAGATCCTTGTGGACAACGTGGAGATGGTCTCCGAGGCGCAGCCGTACCCTATCGCCAAGAAGGACCACGGAGTTGGGTTCCTCATGGACCACCGGCACCTGTGGCTCCGGTCGTCACGGCAAACGGCCCTCATGAAGATCCGGTCCGTGGTGACGCAGGCGGCGAGAGCGTTTTTCGACGAACAGGGATTCGTGGGGATTGAGGCGCCGATACTGACCCCGACCGCGTGCGAAGGGACAACCTCCCTGTTCGAGGTGGGTTATTTCGATCGATCTGCTTATCTGACTCAGTCGGGTCAACTTTACGGTGAAGCATGCGCTATGGCCCTGGGCAAGATCTACGTGTACGGACCTACCTTCAGGGCGGAGAAATCGAAAACACGGCGGCACTTGACCGAATTCTGGATGATCGAGCCGGAAATGGCCTTCTGGGAGCTCCCGGAAACCATCGATCTCGCAGAAGGTCTCGTGTGCAGGATCGTAAAGGAAGTGCTCAAGAAGTGCCCCCAGCAGCTTCAGACGCTGGAACGCGATACTGCCCTCCTCGAGCGGATTGCCGGGCCGTTTCCCAGAATCTCGTACTCCGATGCGGTAGACATGCTCCGGAGCAAAGGAATCGAGTTCACGTGGGGGGACGACTTGGGAGCCGACGAGGAGGCCGTCCTGTCGGAGACCTTTGACAAGCCGGTTTTCGTGACACACTATCCCGCGGCCACCAAGGCCTTTTACATGAAGAAAGACCGTGACGACCCGCGTCTGGCCCTGGCGGTCGATCTACTTGCCCCTGAAGGATACGGGGAAATCATCGGTGGCGGACAACGTGAAGATTCACTGGAAACGCTCGAAGCAAGTATCCGACACCACGGTCTCGATCAATCATCGCTGGAATGGTACCTCGACCTCAGGCGTTACGGTTCGGTTCCTCACGCGGGGTTCGGTCTTGGAATCGAACGCACGGTGGCCTGGATTGCCGGAATTCATCACGTGAGGGAAACCATAGCATTCCCTCGGTTGATGGATCGGCTCTCGCCATGATCAGCAGCGGCCGGGAACCGCAGGAATGCTCGTGGGGACTTCTTTGCGGATGCGGTGGAATATTCAGAGTAATCGTTCAGCGGGATCGCTTCCACAACTGAAGAATGAGGCAACCATAAAGACACAGAGACACAAAGAAATCAGGGGAGTTATATAATGGTTTACCCGAGATCCAAAGAGACGAATCCGCCGATTACACCGATGGCCGCAGATTCAAAATACCATGGGACGGACGCGCTCATCGCTGCGGAGATCCGGTCCTCGGCTCGCCTGAAGCTCGAACTTCTTGTTTTCAGCAATCTGCGTGCATCTGCGTCATCTGCGGATAGTCTTTCTTCTCTCTCTTCGGCCTCCAGCCTTCGACTCGC
>Ga0172371_10005532_pt1 | contig 18702 bp, 11 predicted proteins | sample Lak12m_FD_114543 | JGI IMG/M metagenome (GOLD analysis project Ga0172371, IMG submission 114543) | Freshwater microbial communities from Kabuno Bay, South-Kivu, Congo - kab_022012_12m | ecosystem: Environmental > Aquatic > Freshwater > Lake | place: Democratic Republic of the Congo: South-Kivu...
TAAAAATCTGAGGATTGTTTTACAGAGAGAAATAGCGAATGCAAAGAGAAAGGAGGCGGTGGCTGCCTGATATGCAGCATAGGAGCTGCTATGGAATTTCAACTAAGGAAGGGATTGACTCGATTGAATTGTATTGCTGAGCCTAAAGGATAGACATGGAATTGCTTGATGACATAAAGGCGGCAAAGGAGATTGTGCAGGCGCTTCTTAAGGCCAAAAAGTCCTTCAGAATGTATCCTGAGACAAACCCTATGTTCGCCAAGACCATAGAGGACACTCACTCAAAATTCAAAAATTTTTTTGATTACCGGGACGAGCTCACGATTAAAATAAAGCAGAATGAACTGTTCTGCGATTCCGAGCAGATATACTCCAGCGCCCAGAAGGAAGATAATATAGCGCTTTTTTTCTTCAAGGACGGCTTGAGGGAGATTACCTTCAAGAAGGAATTTTCTCCGAAAGAGCTTGAGGACTTTCTGAAGATTCTTACCGTAGATTATGACAGGGATGTGCTTGACGATGACGTTGTAACGCTCCTTTGGGAGAGGGATTTTCAGGATGTTAAATACATCGTTGACGAGGCGTTCCTTACAGAGGATGAGGATTATGAGAGCGAGGCAATAAGCGAGGTAAAGGAAAAGACGGCAGGCGCTGATGAGCTGACAAAGGCATATGAGGACGCATTTACCGAAGAAGGCGTTAAAGATATATCAATAGTTCCGCTTACCGATAAGGACCTGCATACTGTAGTGAAAGAGATAGAAAGGGACGCTCAGGACAAAACGGGCAAGCTCATCACTATTATTTTTGAGATGCTTTATCAGGCTGAGACCAAAAGCGAATACGAGGATGTCGTGCATTTTCTCGACAGTATTATAGAGTTTTCAATAAGGCACGGCAATCTGGAAACGGCCCTGGATATTCTCACAAGGACAAAGAATGTTATGAATACGCCCTCAGTTGCCGATGAAGCAAAAAAACATCTGAATATGGTTTTTTCTTTTCTGGGGTTCGACTCAACGATAAAACTCCTTGGCGAGTTCCTTGACAGCGGGATTGAGATAAACGAGGGCATATGGAATGAATACGTGGCATTTCTGGATAAAAATGCGATTCAACCTTTCATCGCAATATTAGGAGAACTTAAGAGTATCCCCGCGAGGAAGAACGTGATAAGCGCCTTAATAACCCTCGGCAAGAAGGATATAGGGGGTCTTGCAAAGGGGTTGCAGGATTCAAGGTGGTATGTAGTCAGGAACATTATTTATATTCTTGGAAAGATAGGAGACAAGGCGTCCGCGGATTATCTTCTTAAAACGGTAAATCACGGCGATATTAGGGTCAGAAAGGAGACAATAAAGGCGCTTGGCGAGCTTGGTACGCCGGGAGTTTTGCATACATTAAAGGAATGCTTCGGCGACCCGGAGGTCCAGATAAGGGCGGCTGCCGCGAGGGCCCTGGGGAGTATACATTCGATAGCCGCCAAAAATATAATACTGCAGCGGATGACGGACGCCGCTTTTGCCAAGACAGAATTCAGCGAGAAAAAAGAATTTTATGAGGTTCTTTCCCATTGGAAAGACAGCGATGTAGCTGATTTTTTGATAAAAACTCTGAAGAGCACATCCTTTTTCAAGAGGGCGTCGAATGATGAGAACAGGGCATGCGCGGCGTACGGCCTTGGACTGCTCGGCAGCAAAGAGGCTCTGCCGTTGTTGTACAAGGCAAAAGAATCAAAAAATAAGATACTCAGGGAATATGCGTATTCTGCCATTAAAAGGATAGAGTATGGCCGATGACGGAAAGGGAGATTTTTCCGCAGAGGCAAAGGAAATAGTAAACCAGCTTTCGGTTATCATAAGGACCGCTGCCATACATGACCCCGGCAACATCGCGGTAACTTCGGCAATAGATAAATTCATCGTGATTTTAAACCCTGAAATTGCATCGGAAAAAGAACTGGTGCTTGAGCTCGGCGGTGAATTTTTCTACCTCAATCAGTCAAGGATAAGATATCCTCTTGAATACCTCCCGAATTTTGAGTTTCTTGTGAAAGAATTCAGAAAGCGGGGATTGGGAAGCATTGTCTTTAAAGACGCGCTGAAATCTCAGGATTTACAGGATTTTTTAAGGGCCTTTATATCTTCATCTTCCTCTATCGAACCCTTTGAAGCCCTTGCCGAGAGCGTTGCGGATATAGGGAGTTTAGGAGTAGGAAAATTAAGAAAGGTAAGAGAAGAAAAACAAGCCGAGGGCGCAGGCGATGTGCGCAGGATGGTGAAGAAATCGTATTTTAACGCGGTTTCATATACACGCGGCGTGATAACCAAGATAAAATCAGGCGAAAAGACAAACATAAAAAAGGCTAAAAGGGTAGTGGAGTCAATGGTAGACCTCATACTCGATGAAGAACATCTCCTTCTGGGCATGACCACAATTAAGGATTATGATGAGTATACGTATCATCACTCGGTGAATGTGAGTATACTGTCGGTCGCCCTCGGGCAGAGGATGGGCCTTAGCAAGCGGGCGCTTACAGAACTCGGCCTCGTCGCGCTTTTTCACGATATAGGCAAGGTGGAGATACCGAGCGAGGTGCTGAACAAACCCGCGGGTTTTACGGATGACGAATGGCATATGGTTAAAAAACATCCGTTCTGGGGCGTGAGGGCTGTGTTAAAACTGAGGGGATTTGATGCTACGGCTGCGAGGACAGCCATCGTAGCCTTTGAGCACCACATGTATCACGACCATTCGGGGTATCCTAAGACAAAAGAGAAATTCGAGTTAGACCTATATTCGAAGATTATAAGTCTCGCCGACCAGTATGACGGAATGACATCATCCCGTGTTTATTCGAGAATCCCGATGCCTCCGGACAGGGCGTTAAGCCTGATGCTGGAGAGGGCGGGCACCCAGCTGGACCCGATTCTTTTTAAGTTCTTTATCAATATGATAGGCGTATTCCCGGTTGGAACGCTCGTTATGCTTGACACAAGGGAACTGGGGCTTGTCTATCAGAGCGATGCCGTCTTTTTGGACAGGCCGAAGGTTATGGTCATTATCAACGGCAAGGGAGAAAGGGTTGAAAGGCATGTTGTTGACCTTACGGAAAAAACTCCTGACGGGAAATTTTTGAGGACTATTGTCAAGACAATGGACCCTAATAAATACAGGATTAATCTTTCCGAATATCTGCTGTAAAGAAGGGGATTAGGACGCTTGAGAAGAGACGTTTGGATTTTTATTTTTGCAGTCGGGCTCATCCTTTTCGGTTGGCCCATCGTAGGCATATTTAAACATAACCTGCCGGCATATTTTTTCGCGGTCTGGTTTGTTTATATCGCGCTTATCTTCATAATCACAATATTCCCGCGGAAGGGGGATAAAAGAGACTAATTGTTTCCTATCCCGCTTTTAATCCTGATTATATTTTCTTATCTTTTGCTGCTTTTCTTTGTCGCGTATCTCGCTGAAAAGAAGGAGCAAAAAGGCCGCAGCCTTGTTTCTAACCCTTATGTATATTCGCTTTCGCTGGCTGTCTATTGCACGTCATGGACTTTCTACGGAAGCGTGGGCAAGGCCGCCAATACGGGTCTTAATTTTCTCACGATTTATATCGGCCCGACAATAATGGCGTCTCTCTGGTGGGTTGTACTGAGAAAGGTTGTTTATCTTTCAAAAGAAAACAGGATCACCACTATATCGGATTTCATAGCATCAAGGTACGGCAAGTCCCTGTTTCTTTCCTCTCTTGTGGCAATTGTCGCGGTTGTAGGAATCACGCCGTATCTCGGGCTGCAGCTTAAGGCGGTAATGACGACCTTTTCAATTTTATCCGGAAGGCCTGAGGGAAGCCATTTCGCGGGATGGTTTATCGCCCTGATGCTCGGCGTTTTCGCGATAATATTCGGGGCGAGGAGGCTCGACGCTTCTGAGAGGCACGGAGGGCTTGTTTTCGCCGTAGCCTTTGAATCGGCCATAAAGCTGATAGCCTTTATGGCTGTCGGCGTATTTGTCACGTACGGGATATTTAACGGTTTTGGCGACATATTCAGCAGGATAGGAGATTCTCCATATGCATATACCATGCTGCTTGGTGAAGGCTCAAGGGTTAGTTTTCTTGAGTGGACATCGCTTACTTTTCTTTCGATGATGGCAATAATGTTTCTGCCGAGGCAGTTTCATGTCGCTGTTGTGGAGAATTCCTCTGATGAACACATTAAAAAAGCCATGTGGCTTTTTCCGCTTTATCTTTTCTTAATAAACATTTTTGTTCTTCCCATTGCGTACGGAGGACTGCTCCTTGGCGGCTCTCAGGAAACCGCCGACTATTTTGTCCTAAGCGTTCCGTTAAAGCAGGGTTATCCGGCACTCGCGCTTCTTGTTTTTATCGGAGGCTTTTCTGCTGCTACCGCGATGATAATTGTCGAGTCTCTTGCCCTCAGCACGATGGTTATGAACAGCCTTGTAATGCCTACATTGCTGAACTGGAGCATGAACACGATGAAAGGCTTCCATCATGTGATACTTAACGTAAAGAGGGTTGTAATTATCGGATGTATATTTCTGGGATATGTTTTTGCCATTTATATAGGCGAATTTTACAGCCTTGTTGATATCGGGCTGAAGTCTTTTGAGGCTGTTACGATCTTTGCTCCTTCCTTTTTTATCGGTCTTTACTGGAAGGGAGGCAACAAAAAGGGCGCCTTTGCCGGAATCATCGCCGGCTTCACCGTATGGTTGTACACACTGCTTATGCCCGCGCTTACAAGAGCAGGCATTATTGAAAAAAGCGGTTTCATAGATACCGTATTCAACTCAAGGCTTTTGAATCCTACGGCGCTCTTCGGCCTTGAGGGGTTTGACCGATGGAGCCATTCGCTCTTCTGGGGGCTACTGTTAAATGTTTTATTTTATCTCGGTTTTTCAATATTTGGCAGGCAGAGCGAGGAAGAAGAAAGACAGGCATTGCTTTTTGTGGAATCCTATTCGCCGAAGATGCCGCACCCCAAAGGCAGATACAGCGTAAAACAGATACAGGATATTCTAGGACAGTACATGGGAGGAAGAGAAGCAAGGGATGTTGTGAATAGTTTTTTATCAAAAAATGAGCTGCAGATAGATTCAATATCTCAGGAGGACCTTATCAGGCTGAGGGACGAAGCCGAAAGGGTTCTCTCCGGCGCCCTCGGCTCCGCAATAGCAACTATCATCTTTGAAGATAAGCTGACCATAACGGAGCAGGAGAGGGGAGATATATCAAGCTCCATTAAACAGATGGCTGATACCCTCAGGTTTTCAAGGCAGGAGCTTGCCGAGGCAAACAGGAATCTGGCATATCTGAAAGAATTCAGTGAAAATATAATTGAGAGCGCGCCGGCCGGGATTGTAACGGTTGATTCTACGCTTCGGGTTAAGTATTGGAATAAAGAGATGGAGGCTATTACGGGCATAAAGAGGTCTCGGGCTTATAACAAGTCTATTACACAGCTCCTTCCGTGGATTACTAGGGAACTGCTCTTGCAGAGCGCGTTAAAAGAGATGACTGTTCAGCTTTCGTCGCAGGTGTTTAAAATAAAAGTCAGCCCGTTTAAAGACCCGTCAGGGGGATATGTTGTAATACTTGAGGATATCACCGAGAAGAAGAAGATGGAAGAACAGCTTTTACAGACGTCAAAACTCGCGAGCATAGGCAAGCTTACCGCTGGCATATCTCATGAGATTGGCAACCCGATAGCCTCGATCTCATCCCTTGTCCAGGAGCTTAATTCATTGAAGATGGATACTTCGGAGGATGTAGAGTTCACAGGGAAATCGCTTGTTAATATCAATAATCACATTGAGCGGATTGCAAAGATTGTAAGAAGTCTTGGTGATTTTGCAAGGATTTCCTCAGCGGAGAAAATATCATCGAGCATTTCGGAAATTCTTGACCGGACCCTCAACCTTGTAAAATACGATAAGAGATTTAAAGATATACAAGTCACAACCGATATAGGGGACTTGCCCATGATAAAGGTGAATCCGGATCAGATACAGCAGGTTTTCCTTAATCTTATGCTTAATGCTCTTGACGCCATGCCTGACGGAGGCAGGCTTAATATATCGATGAAGAAAACCGGTTCTTTTATAGAGATAATTTTTAGCGATACTGGCGTTGGCATGGACGAATCCGTATTAAGCAGGATATTCGACCCCTTCTTCACGACTAAGCCGTTGGGCAGAGGCACCGGGCTTGGGTTGAGTATATGTTATGGTATAGTGCGCGAACATGACGGCACAATATCCGTTAGGAGCAAAAAAGGAGAGGGAACCACATTTACGATAAGGCTCCCTATAGAATAGAATGGCTGAAAGACTTCTAATAGTTGAAGACGAGGAAACTCTTTGTGAATCGCTTGGAAGGGTTTTTTTGCGCGAAGGTTATGAAGTGGAGACAACCGGCAGCGCCGAATCCGCAGTTAAAATTATCGAGAATGCGTCTTATGACCTTATAATCACGGATATAATTTTACCGGGCATTAATGGAATCGAATTCCTTAAAAAATGCAGGGAGCAAAATCCGGAACAGATAGTCATAATCATCACGGCATTTGCCTCATTGGAAACAGCTGTTGAGGCCTTAAGGGCAGGCGCGTATGACTATGTAATAAAACCGATAATACACGAAGAGATAAAACGGGTTGTAAAGAACGCCTTGCGGGAGAGGTCGCTTCGGATAGAAAACCTTTTGCTGAAAAAGCAGATAGAAGAAAGATATGATTTTGAAAAAATAATAGGCCAGAGCAGCGGGATTACGGCATTGTTAGGTGATGTAAAAAAGATTGCCGGCTCAAAGAGCAATGTTCTTCTCCTCGGGGAAACAGGCACAGGCAAGGAATTATTCGCGAGGGCAATACACTACAACAGTTTAAGACGGGATAAGCCCTTTATCCCGATAAACTGCAGCGCGATTCCCGAAAACCTGCTTGAATCAGAACTCTTCGGATATATGAAGGGCGCCTTTACCGGAGCTGCTGCCGCAAAGAGAGGGCTTTTTGAGGAGGCTGACGGCGGAACGGTTTTCCTTGATGAAATAGGAGATTTAGGCCAGCCCCTGCAGGCGAAACTTCTCCGTGTTATAGATGATCGCGAGATAAGGCCCTTGGGAGGTGTTCTGACAAGGAAGGTGGATATACGGTTCATTACGGCGACCAACAAAAATATAAATGAAATGGTAAAGAGTAACGCCTTCAGAGAGGATCTTTATTACAGAGTTAATGTTGTGACACTTACATTGCCATCGTTGAGAGAAAGAAAGGACGACATAATCATACTTGCGAGGCATTTTCTTCTGAAATATTCTTTTGAGATAGGCAAGACCGTGAAATTTATTGACGATGAAGCGCAAAGGCTGCTGATGAACTATAATTGGCCCGGCAATGTAAGAGAACTACAGAACATTATTGAGAGGGCCGTGCTTATAACCGATAGCAATACAATTTTCCCGGAGCACCTGCCTGAGGGGCTGAAAGCTTCTGCCTCGTTTGTAGCCGAGTCACTTGATAAAACTTTTTCCATAGAAGATTACACCAAGGAGTTTATATTGAAGTATGAGAAGAAATTCAATGAGCAGAAACTTGCGGATATGCTTGGTATTACAAGAAAATCATTATGGGAAAAAAGAAAAAGATGGAATATGGAGAGGAAATAGGCTAAGAAAATCAAGATAAAGGATCTGAGCCTCTGCCCCCTATTGGAAATTCCAGGAAATTGCGAAATCTTTAATCTTGCGTTTGCTCGGTTCAAGCTGGCGGCTTCCACGAAAATGCGACATTAAGCTCTTTCAACATAGCGAAGGTATCTACGTAAGGAACACCGAAGGCTTTACAGACGTTTGGGATCGGGACTTTTCTGCGGGCATCCGGCGTGAATATCTCATGCGTTACCAATATAATATCTTTAGTCTTGGCATAGGCAATTAACCACCCGTCTGTGCTGGCTGCAAATTCTGCTTTCGCTTCTGGGGAAAACTGCGTTTGCTCCTGCACCCACGTTACCATCTGTCCGAATACGCTGGTAACGGACGCATCATCTGTGGAAGCAAAGCATGTCCCCGGCATGACAGATGCTACCCAATTCGATAGGTCATCTCCGCCATTTTCCAACTCCTGTTTTACTCTATCGATACTTTGAATCTGATTGGACCCATGATGCCAAATTAAACAATTCCAGAATCCGGGACATAGATTAAATGCGTAATAGCGTCTCTTTGCCTCAATAAATACGTTAGCGTCAAGCAGGAATATTCTCGGCATTATTGACGCTTCTCCTTGAAACCCTCGGAGTATCGATCGAATGTTTCACTATTAAGGCCAGTCAATTGATATGCATCCCGATAAAGAAGATGACCCTCTACTGCGGCGCGAACAACTGTTTCGGCAAATCGCCTGCCAAGTCGCATATCGAGATTTGTATAAAAATCCCCTCCGCCTGCATGGGCAGCAGCCCTTCGGCGGCTATCTTCCATATAGTCATTATAAAAATCAAAAAAAGCGGATTTACTCAAAAAAGCAAGATCAAGCGCCCGTCTTGCTGCAACCAGCGGGCTGACCTTAAAATGTCTTGCCAGATATTGGAAGGGCTCATATTCCTGTTTTACCTTTGTCCAATAGGCGGCGAACTCCTTTTCGGGTACGAGGAATTCGGCAGCAACCGTGTTGCAGAATTTTTCCACATCGTCATCTGCGGGTTGCAGGTTGCGGAGATTGAATACGCCATCCTTTCCGAGCCACAAATGAGCAAGCTCATGCACTACCGTAAACATCTGCGCGGCCTTCACGTCAGCGCTATTTATAAATACAAGTGGAGCATACTCGTCGCATAATATAAACCCGCGAAACTCATTAACATCCAACTTGCGATGAGTATTGTTGCCTACTACTCCATTGAATACCGGCATTATTCCCACCCTTTCCATGACCATGCGCAAGTTGCGCAATGCATCTGTCCAAGTTGGATGGTGCCGCGCCCAATCAACCGCCAAATCAAGAACTTTCCGAATATCCGCTGCAACATCTTTTGGATCGTCTTTAATCGATGCGGAAGAGACAAAAGAGAGAGGCTTTTCCCCTTCCTCTATCAGATATTCCCGCATCCATTTCTGTCTTCGCTGCATCGTTTGCACTGTTTCAAGCAGATTGGGGCTTGGACGTTTAATGGTTTTATCCAGAACTGTGCGAAAATCAGGAATAGGTAGCTTGTCTTCGGGAGGTTCGGGAAGGAAGAAATAGCCGAGAGGCGTCAATGTCTTCTTCGCGAGATTTTCGAGTTGCTTTAACGTTGGACGCAATTCTTCCCGCTCCCACTGTTCCAACTTTGGGAATCGCTTTAGTAAAACGTCCGGCGTTATTCCGGAACGCTCACGCGCCCATCGAATCAATTCAGGTTTAACATCTACTCTGCTCATAGCCCTATTATATACTGTTCTGGCATTCCAATCAGGAAATTTTCTTTCTCATAAAATAATTTAGGGAGGTTTTAACGGTCAGTTTTTCTGGTATCCACCCTCCTGGGGGGGATTCAACTTTCGCCTTTGTCGTCCAGCCCTCCCGAGCACCATATCAATCGCCTTTAAAACATTCGTTTTCCCTGCGCTGTTGGACCCGATTAAAGCGCATAGGTTTTGAGGTTCTATAGTCAAATCCTTTATTGACCGAAAATTTTTAATTTGAATTTGCTTAATCATTTTTTCTTTAATTTAAACCATTGGAACTCGATCGCCTCGAGTTTTTTAGCTCTTTCTGAAAATAATTTATCGTCCCTAAAAGCTATCCTTTGATGCCTTTGCCACTTCCCGAGAAAAAATCCGGTCGGTGATACGTAGTGCGTAGGCGCATTAGGATTTCCGAATTGTTCTTTATATTTCACCGTTTCATCTATTCCTCTTTCAAATGCTGCCTCATCTTTGTTTAGACGCTTCCATTTAAATCCTATTTCCTCAAGCCGCTGAATTTTTTCGGCAGAAAGATGGCCGTTCTTATATGCCCGTTGTTGTTGGGCTTGCCATTTACCGAGTTGAAAACTGTCAGACTTCTTATAAATATCGGGTGCATTAGGAAATCCAAATTGTTCTCTATATTTAATCGTTTCGTCTATTCCTCTTTCAAATGCTACCTCATCTTTGTTTAGACGCTTCCATTTAAATCCTATTTCCTCAAGCCGGTTGATTTTTTCCTTGTCGAGTTTTCCCTTATCATAGGCTATTCGTTGGTGCGCCTGCCATTCACCAAGAGAATACCCATTGCTCGTTATATAGTTTACGAGCGCGTTAGGATTACCAAACTCCTCTTTATATTTCAAGGTTGCAATGTATCCTATTGCAAATGCGTCTTCTTTACTGACTCGTTTGCAAATAAATCCTATTTCCTCAAGCCTTTGAATTTTTTCCTTATTGAGTTTCCCTTTGTTGTAGGCTTTTCGCTGATGAGCTTGCCATTCTCCAAGGGGATAACCATTAGATGTTTTATAACTAACAAGTGCATTTGGATCGCCAAATTGATCTCTATATTTAAGAGTCGCAGAGAAACCTCTTTCGAAAGCCTCTTCGCTTTTGCTGCCGTTATTCACTTCCCATTTAAACTCTATATCTTCAAGCCTTTGTATCCTTTCTTGATTTAACTTGCCTTTTTTATAGAGCCACCTTTGAAGCTGCTGCCATTTCCGAAGGGGGAAGCCATCATCAGTTTTGTAGCCTTCCGGCGCATTTGGATTGAAGAATCGCTCATAATATAAGAATGTTTCAGCAAACCCGTTCTCAAATCCTTCGGCGTCACTTTTCGGTTGCTGCCACTGAAATTCTATTACTTCAAGCATTCCGATTCGATTTTGAGACAACCACCCCTTTTTATAGAGTTGTCGTTGACTGCTCTGCCATATCCCGAGCGGATAACCCTCTGCTGTTTTATATCCCTGTGGTGCATTGGGATTTCCATGCTGCTTTTTATATGCATAAGTTTCTATAAGTCCTTTATAAAATTTATCTTCGCTGAAAGTCCACTTGAATCCTATATCTTCAAGTCTATTTACCCTATCTGAAGTCAGTAAGCCTTTTTTACATAGACTTCTTTGTGTTGTCTGCCATTTTCCAAGCGAATATCCCGTATCTGTTTTATAGTTATTAGGAGAATTGGCATTCCCAAATTCCTCTTTATACCTCAGCGTCAACCCATACCAAAAATCCCATGTCTTTGCGGTCAGCTCAATTGTTTTGGTATTGAGTTTTTCTACGAATCGCTTATGCTCTATCTTCTTTGTCAGGGTGAATAATTCAACTTTTTCAGAATACTTCTGCATTGTGTCATCCCATTTATCCGTGCCTTCCTTTTCCGCGCCCTGCATCGTCCTCAACTGCGAGACTATGGATTCAAGCCTTTGGTCTTGGTCCATCATCGCCTGAAGGACTTCCCAAACAGTATCAAAGTCTGAGCTTTTTATAAGGTCTTCAGGATTGGCGTACTCATCAACTACAACAGGAATAAAAATATAGCCCTTCTCTTTCCATTCTGCTTTTCTCAATGCCCTGCCTGTTGCCTGAACAATATCAATGATGCTCCTCTTGGGGTCAATGAAGGCAACTGTATCAACGGTAGGGACATCAACGCCCTCAATCAGGCATCTTGCGTTGCTCATAATCCCGATTTCTGATTCCCTGAATTCCTTCATAAGGCTGTTTCTGTAGCCGGAGGACATTGTGCCGTTTACGTGAAAGAGATTTATTTTGTCATTTGGCGTTGAACCTGCTATCTTTAAAACTTCCCTTATCCCATAAGGCGAGTCTGTTTTTGTGAATGCCTTTGCATTTGGGACTCTCTGATGGAAAGTAAAAATCTTTTTGAGCTTATACGCCTCTATTGCCTTAACCAATGCAACCTGTTTTGCAAATGCCTTTGCATCCCATTCCTTGTCATCTGTGATGACCTTTCCGCCTTGTTGTATTATCTCCCTGACTTCTCTGTCTGTTACGCAGATGATAACTACCTTGTAATCTGTAATCAGGTTTTTTTCTATCGCCTGTCCGAATGTCATCTCATAAAAAGGCTTGGCGTAAATCTCATGGTCATCCATGCTGTAAAGGAGAACGTCGTTCTCTTTTGCCTTTCTTGAGATATGAGGCGCATAGATTCTTGGAGTTGCCGTCATAAAGATTCTATTTTTAACCGGCACATGCTTGTCACTTAGAGCCAGATTCCAGACGCCCACATCTGAGCCTGTTGTCCTGTGGGCCTCGTCAAAGATTGCGGTATCAAAATCAATCCCTGCCTTTTTTATAGCCTCTGAAAGAACCCTGCTTGACTGATATGTGGAAAACAGGACAGATGACATTGAAGGTTCATTTTTAAGAAATTCCGAAACAACATCCGCATCTGTTGTAACAGGGACATCCATTTCATATAGGTGCTCGACAGGCGAGTCTTTGCCCAAATCAACTGTCGTATCGCTACAAAGGCATAAATAGCGGAACGGCCTTAATGATGTATTAGCTGCCCATTCCCTTAATGCCTGAGACATTAAGGAAAGGCTTGGAACCATGACAAGAATGCGGCTGCCTCCGAGCCTTTCTGCAATCCACATTGCAATAAGTGTTTTTCCTGTCCCGCAAGGAAGGATGAGCTGGCCTGTGTTATTTTCGCTGAAATGAGAGAAAGCCTTTTCTATTGCGTCAGATTGGAATTCACGCGGAGTCTTTTTCATTTGGGGTTCGATACGCTGTTCTTCAAGATAGAGCCTGAGGCGGTCAAAAAAATCAGAATCAAGCTGGTCAAAATGGTCGGCAAGGATGCGGCTCTGATTAGTTCTGTCATTTATGGCAGTAGGAAGGCTGTTTGCATTCGTTATTGTTATTCTCCAGTTAGCCCTATCTGAGACAGTGAGGAAGGTTGAAAGCTCCCTTAAAGTCGGAGTATCGTTTCTGTTACTTCTGAATTTACATTGATATGCAAAAAGTTTTCCATCAATGGTTATAGCAAGGCCGTCTATGCCTATGTCCTGAATTCCCGGATATCCAAGCTTCTGCCTTAAAGATTGCGGAATTTCATTATGGCGATAGACTTTTTCGAATTGGAATACTGGGTCAAGGACAAAGAAGGCATGGCAGAATTGCTCGAAGGCATCGCCTCTTTCCCACTCTGAAGAAAGGCCTATTATACGGGTTTCTAATTCAGCCCATGAAGAAACGCCTTCTGTGAATTTAAGAAGATCGATTCTCTGCACAGAGAAAGTTTAGCTTAATGCAGAAAAGAGAATCAACTCTTCAGCAAATTGAAGATTGGTTATTAAAGATTCAAGAAAATGTTTTCGGTCGCTTTCGTTACTTTTCTTCCCTACAACTTTGAACCTGCGTTACTTTTTGTAGCATGGCATAACTCTTTGAAAAATAATTAAAAATCTGCTAAATACTGACCCATGTTACTTTTTGTAACCAAGGCAACTTTGCCCCCAAATTAAGACTTTAGATTAGCGGCTTTTAAAATCAGGTATGTCCTTATTTTTAAAGCTTTTTTATTGTCTTGCCAACTGGTTTTATTCAGGCATGGGAGTTGCTCAATAACCTTTGATGATTATTGAAGAAATAATAGATTTTCTTAAAAATGTGCCGCCATTTCAGGTCCTTGATGAGGCTGCCCTAAGGCGCGTTGCAGGTGACATCTCAGTAGAATTCTATCCCAAAGGCCACACCATACTTCATCAGGATGGCCCGGCAAGTGAGTATCTCAAAATTATAAAGAAGGGCGGGGTAAAGGTATTTATCAAATCCGATGAAGAAGAAATTGTTATTGATTACAGAAGCGAAGGCGATGCCTTCGGGTTCCTTTCGCTGGTCAGCGGCGACAGGTCAAGAGCGAATGTTGTTGCGGTTGAGGATACGATTGCCTATCTCATAAACAGAAAAACAATAACCGGACTGCTTGATTCAAATCCCGCATTCACGGAGTTTTTCCTTAAATCATTTCTTAACAAGTATATAGACAAGACATACAGGGAAATGCACAACAAGAGCCTTCTTTACGGCGGTGGAGACAAACTGCTCTTCACGACTCCGGTCGGAGAGCTTGCTACAAAAGACGTTGTAACGGCATCGCAGGACATAACCATAAAAGAGGCTGCCGAAATAATGTCCGAAAAGAGAATAAGCTCGCTTGTGCTGGTTGATTCGGAAGGCGTTCCCGTTGGAATAGTCACGGACAGGGATTTACGGGACAAGATAGTCTCCAAAGGCAGGGATATTAAAGACAAAGTAAGCAGTATTATGAGTGTTTCCCTGATAAAGGCAGAGGCTCGCGAATATTGTTTTGAAGCGCTCCTGAAGATGATCCGTTACAGTATTCACCATCTGATTGTAGTCGACGAAGGAAGGCTGAAAGGCATAATAACAAACCATGACCTGATGATGCTTCAGGGCACTTCTCCTATCTCTATAGCTCGTGAAATAGAAAGCCAGCAGACCATAGAAGGGCTTGTCCCTGCGGCCGGAAAAATAAACGCGATTATAAGGATATTGCTTAAGGAAGGGGCGAAGGCAAGCAATATCACGAGGATAATCACGGAAATAAATGACAGGCTTGTAAGAAATATACTTGAGATAGCAGAGAGAAAATACGGCAGGCCGCCTGTTGAATACTGCTGGATAGTGCTTGGCAGCGAGGGAAGAAAAGAGCAGACATTCAAGACAGACCAGGATAATGCAATCATCTATGATAATCCCGCCTCTGAAAAAGACGAAGCGGAGATCAGAAAATATTTCTCCGAGTTTACGGGTTTTGTCAGAGACGCTCTTGTTTCATGCGGTTTCCCGCTATGTCCTGCCGGCTATATGGCGAGCAATGCCAGATGGTGCCAGTCCTCTAATTCATGGAAAGAATATTTTTCAAGATGGATAAGCAACCCGACTCCCGAGGCAGTTCTCCTGTCGCTAATATTTTTTGATTTCAGGCCGATACACGGGAACCTTAAGCTTGCTGAAGATTTGAGGGTGCATCTTGAAAATAACCTTAAGAACCAGAACATATTTTTTGCAAAAATGGCAGGAGTTATTACTAAAAACAGGCCTCCGCTCGGATTTTTCAAGTCATTTATAGTTGAAAAAAGCGGCGAACATAAGGACGAACTTAATCTTAAACTCAGAGGCATAGGCCCCTTGTTGGACATCGCAAGATTATTTGCACTTGAAAGAGGCATCCGCGAAACTTCAACCCTTGAGAGGATAAAAGCATTAAGAGGAAAGCATCCGATAATTTCGGAATTAGGCGCCGAGCTTGAGCAGGCATTTGAATTCATATCCCTTCTCAGGGTGCATCACCAGATAGAGCAGATAGAAGGCTCGGCCTCTCCGGATAATTTTATTAACCCCGACAGGCTGTCAAATCTGGAAAAGAAATCTCTTAAGGAATCCTTCCAGCTCATCTTTAAAGTTCAGGACGCCATTATTGAAATTTACAGGCCCGGGATGGTGAACCAATGATGAATTCTTTAGTCTCTTACAGGGAAAAGATAACAGGCATTTTAAACAGTAAAAAACCGTTGGCAGATGCCGCTGCGGGTATAGAGAACGGTCATTACGTTGTAGTGGATACCGAGCTAACAGGGCTGAACCGGAAAAAAGATTCTATAGTTTCCATTGGCGCGGTGAGAATGAAGGGCGGGAGAATAGACCTTGGCGACATATTTTACCATCTCGTAAATCCATCCTCGGCTATGAAGCATGAGAGCATTATTATCCATGGTATTACCCCTTCCGAGGTGGCGGAAAAGCCTTCTATAGACAGAGTGTTGTCCGATTTTATCGATTTCTGCGGCGAGGATGTGATTGTCGGGCACTTCATAACCCTTGATATGGATTTTATAAACAGACAGGCGAGACGGATTAACGGAACTCCGATGAAAAATCCCGTCCTTGACACCGGCAGCATACATGAATGGATAAGATTTAATGATGGAGATTTCAGCAGGCACTATGGCGGACTGGCTGAGGAGCTAAATCTTTTTTCGCTCGCAAAGAAATACCGCATTCCTTTCAATAATGCCCACAACGCCGTGAGTGATGCATTTATAACAGCGCAGCTTTTCCAGAGGTTTTTAAGTTTTCTTCCGCGTTTTGGCGTTAAGACTCTGAAAGACCTTATTCGGATAGGAAAACCATAGATAAAGGAGGTGGCGATAAAAAAGAATCGCAAATTTCAAATCGCAAATTTCAAGTTTAAAAACAGGAGGAAAGATGGCAGAGGAATTAAAAGGTTTGGATAAAGAAAAACTCCGGCAGTACTGGAGTTATAACAAGAAGCTCACAACATTTACGATGATTATATGGTTTGTGGTCACTTACGTTGCAGCTTTTTTTTCGCCGCAGCTTAACGGCATTGTCATATTCGGATTCCCGTTCGGATATTACATGGCCGCGCAGGGTTCGTTAATCATTTTTGTCTGGCTTATCTTCAACTATGCTTTCAAGATGAATAAGGCTGACAAGGAATACGGCGTAGGGGAGGAAGAATAAATGGCAAAAGAAAAATCAGCATTTCTCGATAACCTTGGGAGGATATACCTCATATACACCGGAATATTTATCCTCTTTGTCATAGGCCTCGGCATAGGTGAAAAGCTGGGCATGTCGAACAAGATGATAGGTTACATGTTCATGTTTGTTACGATTGGCGTTTACGCCCTTATAGGCATTATGTCAAGGACCGCAAAAGTATCAGAGTATTATGTTGCGGGGCGTTCGGTGCCCGCATTTTTTAACGGCATGGCGACGGGCTCTGACTGGATGTCGGCAGCGTCATTCATAGGTATGGCAGGCACGATATTCGGCCTTGGCTATGACGGCCTCGCATACATTATGGGATGGACAGGCGGCTATGTTCTCCTTGCCGTATTCCTCGGCCCTTACCTGAGGAAATTCGGACAATATACGATCCCTGACTTTCTAGGTGCAAGGTATGGAGGCCACGCCGCCCGTACCATTGGTATTATAGCAGCAATAACAGCATCATTCACCTATCTGATAGCACAGGTTACAGGCGTCGGCATCATTATGGGCCGGTTCCTCGGGATAGACTTTGCAGTCGGTGTTTTTGTAGGTCTCGCCGGAATTCTTGTCTGCTCAATGCTTGGCGGCATGAAGGCTGTTACATGGACGCAGGTTGCTCAGTACATAATCCTGATTGTTGCGTACCTTGTTCCTGTTACGGTTCAGTCTTATAAGCATACGGGAGTGCCTGTCTCCGAAATAATGTACGGGCAGGTTCTTCAGAAGATTGACGCAAAGGAAAAGCTGATCAACCAGGATGCGAAAGAAGCTGAGGTTCGAGATTTATGGAAGCAGGAGGCTGCCAAGGTTGATGCCGACATAAAAGGGCTCCCGGGCAGTCTTGATGCGAAAAGGGCAGGACTGCAGGCAAAACTTGCAGCTTCGGATATTCAGGCTGCTGATAAAGAGAAGCTTGAAAAGTCCCTGAAGGCGCTTCCTAAGACACCTGAAGAGGCAAAGGAAAAATGGACAGAGACAAAGAAGAAATATGAGGCAAGTTCAAAACCAATGAAGCCTTATCTTGAGCCGTTCGCAAGGCTTGATATGAAGAACATGCTTGCGCTTACCTTCTGTCTTATGGTCGGAACAGCGGGGCTGCCGCATATACTTATGAGATATTATACGGTCCCTTCCGTTAAGGAAGCGCGTATATCGGTGGGGTGGTCGCTTTTCTTCATATTCCTTCTCTATTTCACTGCTCCAGCATATGCCGCGTTTGCGAGATACGAGGTGCTTAACTATGTTGTAGGCCTTCCTATAGATAAGCTGCCCGCATGGATGGCAAACTGGGGAAAGGTCGGGCTTGTCTCTTTCAAGGATTTAAATGCCGATGGAATCCTGCAGTTCTATGAACTTTCAATCGGTGCGGACGCTATAGTGCTTGCAATGCCTGAGATTGCGGGCCTTCCGTATGTTGTATCAGGACTCGTGGCAGCGGGCGGTCTCGCGGCAGCTCTTTCAACAGCGGACGGCCTTTTGCTCACAATATCCAATGCGCTTTCTCACGACCTCTACTACAAGATAGTAAATCCGCAGGCATCTATTCTTAGGAGGCTTACAATATCAAGAGTTCTGCTTGTGGTGGTTGCTATTATCTCGGCATACGTGGCGACATTCAAACTGACGATTATTGTTGAGCTCGTTGCGTGGGCTTTCTCAATAGCTGCAGCGTCATTCTTCCCGGCGCTTGTTATGGGCATCTGGGACAAACGCGCTAACAAGGCAGGGGCCCTCGTGGGAATGTGGGTGGGATTCCTCACATGTGTTTTCTACATGATCGGAAGCCGTTTCTACGGGCTTAACTGGTGGGGAATAAAGACCATTTCATCCGGTCTTTTCGGTATCCCTCTAGGGTTCATTACAATATACATAGTATCAAGGCTGACTGCCGCTCCTTCAAGAGAAATGCAGGACTTTGTTGAATCAGTAAGGATTCCGAAGGGCGCGTCGCAGGCAGGAGAACACTAAAATAAAGCAGGCAGTCCCAGTCCCGCTAAAGCGGGATTCGGGATTGCCTGCTATTCTTTTACAATGGAAATAATAATATTTCAGATAATTAACTACACACTGTCCTTTGCCATGTGGATGGTTCTCGGAAGAATCATTCTTACGCTTATAATCGGCAACAGGCAGAA
>Ga0172371_10005533_pt1 | contig 18696 bp, 16 predicted proteins | sample Lak12m_FD_114543 | JGI IMG/M metagenome (GOLD analysis project Ga0172371, IMG submission 114543) | Freshwater microbial communities from Kabuno Bay, South-Kivu, Congo - kab_022012_12m | ecosystem: Environmental > Aquatic > Freshwater > Lake | place: Democratic Republic of the Congo: South-Kivu...
GAGGTCAACTTTTCCTTTAAGGTCTAACGCATAAAAATCTTGTTGTGAAATTTTAACGGTTTCTTTTGCGGAAAAAAATTGCAAAAGATGCTTTGGATATTTTGGACAAAATCGGAGAGAGTTTCCTCCATCAACAACTGTTTTACCCAATCCCAGAGCTGCCATAGCGATACCGTCTTGCGATTTTTGCGGAGCGACAGGATAAAAATTATATGATTTTGCAACTCCCGCAAAATCAGGATAGAACTTATCATTCCTCGAAGTTCCGATTAATTTTTGAATAACCACAGCCATTTTTTCTTCTTCTAAACGGTATTGAGTTGCTTTCATATAATTTTTTGCCGCTTTGAAAAATGTGGAAGCATAAACGCATTTAATACTTTGAAGAAGTTCTTCGAGCCGCTGTTTACTATCGTCAGCGCTGTTCGGAATCATGTAAGTTTGGTACACTCCGGCAAACGGTTGAAATTGAGAATCCTCTAACAGACTTGATGACCGAACCGCAAGCGGAGCGCGAACGATTTCCAAAAACTCTTTTAATTGTTTAATGATTTCATCGGGAAAATATTTTGCTTCTGAAAATATTTTGATGAGGTCTGCATCATCAACGGCGCTAAGGGATAAATTTGTCAGTTTGTTTTCTTCCATAAATTGATCGAAAACGTCTGTGCCAAGCACAACTGCCGAAGGGACATAAATTCGCACGTCATCAAAGCGGTTCGCAATATCATAGTTTGTAATTAACATATTTACGAATCCAAGACCGCGGGCTTTACCACCAAGCGAACCGCCGCCAATTCTTGCAAAACTGTTTTCAGGGTCAAATGTATCTTTTGAAAAATCAGTAATAATTCCTTTTTGCCGGATTTCTAAAAAGAGATTAATTGAGTTGATAAGGTCTTGCCTCAGTTCTTCTCCTGAAGCAAAATCAGTAACTTTTCTTGGGCGAAGACGATGCGCCAACCAAAACTCTGTGCGGGCTTTCATCCAGTTTGAAAAGTGATTTCTTTCCGCATGAAATTTTATACTTTCTTCCGGAACAATTTTTAGCATTTCTGCAAGTGCAATTAAGTTGTTGGCAATGCCAACTTGCTTTCCTTCGGGGATGCGAAAAATAAAATCGCCGAATCCAAAATTATTCATCATAAACTCGCTCACTTCGTGCAATAATCGAGGCGAACCTTTTAGGACGAAGGAAGCTCCAATTTTTTCGGCATTTTTTTCGTATTCACCGTTGCTTGATTGAAGGAGGATTGGGATATCGTTTTGAACTGCCAAGACTTCTTTGGCAAATTTTATTCCGGCTTCAGAATCTTTTTCACCTCCATAGCGGAAGTTTATATCGGTAATTATTCCCAAAATATATTCGCGGTATTTCACAAAATTTTGCCAAGCCTCTTCATAAGTAGAGCAGAGCAATATTTTAGGGCGTGCGCGCATTCTTAAAAATTTATGAGTTAAGTTCACTCCTTCGGAAATAAGGCGCTGTGATTGTTTAAATATTTCGGCGTAAATTAAAGGTAAATAAGATGAATAAAATTTTACATTATCTTCCACCAAAATTATGACCTGAACGCCAGCCAACTCTGTATCGTTTACAACATTAATTTTATCTTCTACATATTTTATGATGCCGATGAGAATGCGGTAATCTCCCTGCCAAATAAAAATCCGCTCAAAAATTGAAATGTCGTAGTTAGTAGTTAAATCTTTTCGCTCTTGATTATCATAGGCTAAAATAATTATCGGAGTATCCGTTCCGTTTTGCCGAAGCATCTCGGCAAATTTGGTTACGTGCATATCTTCTACGTGCAACGTAGTAATAATCAAATCGAAATGGTTTTCTGAAGCAAGTTCAATTGCCTCAGCGCCGGTTGAGACGTGTGTAATTTCCGGAGCGTGGCTTAAATTAAAAACTTGATATTCCCGGCGGATAATGTCATACAGGCGGCCATCTTCCTCAAACAAGTAAAAGTCGTACAAGCTTGACACAAGCAAAATATCGCGCACTTTGAAACGCATAATTTTTTGAAAATTTTTAATCCGATTTCCAAAAAGTTCATTTGAGCTAAGATGAGTTAGTTTATTCATAGGTATTACTTATTTTTCTAAAGAGAATTTTACTTACAAAATAAGAAGTTTTTCTGAAAAGCAAGAACGAAGTTTTCTCTTAAAAAAAAAATTATTTTTATCCTAAAAAGGAAATTGTATGAAAGAAATGTGGGACAAGAGATATAGTGAAAATACATTTGTTTACGGAACGAAACCAAACGAATTTTTCAAACAACAAATTGACGCGCTTCCTTCGGGTAAATTATTACTCTTTGGCGAAGGAGAAGGGAGAAACGCTGTTTATGCCGCAGCAAAAGGATGGGATGTTTTGGCGTTGGACTGGAGTGAAAAAGCCAAAGAAAAAGCTCTTGCCTTTGCCAGAAAAAATAACGTACTCTTTAGATATGAAGTTGGGAATTTTTTTGATATTCCGGTTGAACATTATTCATTTGACGCCGTCGCGTTAATTTATATTCATCAGAAAGAAGAAGCGCGCGTTCAGCTTCACAAGAAAGCAATTACTTCGTTAAAACGTGGAGGCATAATTATTCTGGAAGCATTTGATAAAGATCAACTCGGGAAAACTACCGGCGGACCACAAGATAAAGATATGCTTTATTCCTTAGAAGATATCGTAACTGATTTTCAAGATTTAGAATTCACTTATTTCGCCAAAGAAACTCTTCACCTTGATGAAGGCGATGGGCACAACGGAGAAGCGAGTGTTATTCGATTTGCCGGAATAAAGAAATAATGAAGAAAGTTTTGTTCATCACCTATTTTTGGCCTCCTTCAGGAAAAGCATCGCTGCATTTTCCACTTCAATTAATAAAGCATTTACTTACGTTCGGATGGCAATCAACTGTGGCAACCGTGGCGGAAGATACTTTCACACAAAAAGATGATTCTCTGCTTGGCGAAATTCCACCCGAAGTAACGGTACATAAAATTAATACGATTGAACCATTCAATTTGTACAGAAAATTTATTGGGAAGAAAAACTCGGAGCCACTCATCGCTTCCGAAACTATTTCAAAAGAGAAAAACAGCCTCTCCCATCGTATTTCCATTTGGATACGGATGAATCTCTTTGTGCCGGATGCGCGGATTGGTTGGTATCCATTTGCAGTTTACTTTTTAAAAAATCTTTTAGCGAAAGAAAAATTTGATACTGTTGTAACTGTGGGACCACCGCATTCAGCTCATCTTATCGGCTGGCGATTAAGCAAATTATTTAACCTTCCGCATGTGCCAATATTGATTGATCCGTGGGTTGATATTATTTACTACAAAGATTTTAAAAGAAGTCGTTTGACTGTTGGAATTGATAAATATTTTGAGAAGCGCGTATTAGAAAATGCGAGTAACGTAATTTTCGTAACGAATTCAACGAAAGATGATTTTATTGAGAAGTATTCCTTTTTAGAAAAAAAAGCAACAGTACTTTATTGGGGGTATAACGAAGAAAACTTTTCTGAAACTGTTACGGCGTACTGTAACCGGGAAGAGAAAATATTATTGCATGCGGGAAATATTTTTGATTATCAAAATCCAAAACAACTCTGGACGCACTTAAAAAAGAAGTTATCGGAAGGAGAAAAAATAAAATTGCAATTTATCGGAACAGTTAGTCCCGGCATTAGAGAATCGCTTGCGCAAAACGGATTAGAAAGCGTTACGGAGTTTTTGGGATTTTTACCTTACCAGAAAGTTATAACTAAAGTACAAGATGCCGATTATTTGCTTGTTTGTACAACAGAAAAAAGACACGTTCCGGGAAAACTTTTTGAATATTTACGCTCGCAGAAACCAATTTTGTGTTTCGGAGACGAAAATTTGGAAGTTGCGCAACTGATTAAATCCGGTAATGCCGGAATGTTTTTTTCTTATGAAGAAAGCGGCGAAGAATTTTTCAAAAATGCCCGGTCATTTAAAACTGACTTAGCCTTTGCGCAAAGTTTTGAGAGAAAAATATCAGCTTCAAAACTTGCAGAGCTGCTCAATGCTCTTTGCTTATGAGCAAGCAGACTTAGTTCGCTCAAATTTTACAAGGGTTTGAACGGGTAAGAAAAATAAAAATAAAAAAAATAATTGTTTCATTTAATAAAAAATATTTTTAATTTTCTATTGAAATAACTTTTTACTAACATTACAAGAGGTACTGTATTATGGCAGAAACAAAATCAATGACAAAGGCTCAAGTTCTTGATCACCTTTCAAAAAAGACCGGGACAACAAAAAAGTTAGCCGGTCAGTTCTTAGATGAATTGGTAGCGCTTTCTTACAAAGAAGCAAAGAAACAATTCATTCTTCCGGGATTAGGGAAATTAGTAGTTTCCGCTCGTAAGAAAAGAATGGGTAGAAACCCACAGACAGGTGCATCAATCGTAATTCCTGCAAGGAAAGTTTTAAAGTTCAAAATTGCAAAACAAGCAAAAGACGCAGTGTTAGGCAAAAAATAAACTACTCCTCTTGCGAGAGTTAGTAAAAGGCATACAAGAATTGTATGCCTTTTTTTATTATGATTCTAATCGAGATTTAATTTTAGGTTCGACTTGATGATAAACGTCTTCAGGCACTCGCTGAAGTATTGTAGTAATAAAAATATTTGCATCAATAAGCTGATGAAAAAATCCAATCACAACATTCTTCCCTTCAATTTTCATTAATCCTTTTGATTTTCCTTCAAAAATTCCTCCGCTAAGTTTTTGAATTTCAGAAAGATTTATCACAACGATTTTATTTTTGCTGAAGTATTGAGAACACACAAGCTTGTCTCCCTCAAAAGCAATAAAAAACGGGAGAATTTTATACAACCGGAGATATAATTTATTAACGTAAACAGCGATTACCGAGAGCGAAAAAAGATAGACTATCTCTCCGATACCATACGAAAAAGTCAGTATAGCCGGAAGCATATACAATAAAAGAATCGGCGTTACAAGTAAATTACCAAACCGATAAACAAAACGGTAAAAAGGTTTGTAGGTAAAATTAATCATCTCTAAAACTTGTTCAGCACTTCTACTACATTGTATATCTCTTCTTCTTTATGATAGTACGAAATGGGCAAACTGAGCGTAGTGGCGTGAATTTCTTCGGAAATCGGAAAATCACTTTCTGTTATGATTCCTTCCATCGCCTTTTGTTTATGCGGTGGAACCGGGTAATGGATATCTGTTTTGATGTCATGTTTCAATAAATATTTTTTTAACTCATCACGTTTGGGGTGTCGAACATTGAAAATATGGAAGACATCATGATAATTTTCATCAACTACCGGTTTGATGAAGTCATCTTTCAAATTATTCAAGTATATCTTCGCAAGGGATCTTTTGTGGTTATTTATTTCATCGAGATGCTTTAATTTAATTGAGAGAAAACCAGCTTGCAATTCATCCAAACGAGAATTAAAACCGACGATCTCATTATAATATTTTACATCAGAACCGTAATTGCGAAGCCGATGTAAAGTCTGCGCAAATGAATCATCTGCAGTCAATACAGCTCCAGCATCACCGAGAGCGCCTAAATTTTTTGTGGGGTAAAAACTGAACGCGCCGAAATCGCCAAAGGTACCGGTCAGTTTTCCAAAATATTTTGCTCCATGAGATTGAGCGCAATCCTCAATCAAAGCGAGATGATATTTTATTTTGAGTTCAACAATTGGATCCATCTCGCATGATTTTCCGTAAAGATGGACAGCCATTATTGCTTTCGTTCTGGAAGTTATTTTTTCTTCAATTTTTTTCGGGTCTATATTATATGTTCTAAGATCGGGCTCAACTAAAACCGGTTTTAATCCGCAATGCAAAATTGATAAAATAGTTGCGATGTAGGTGTTTGATGGAACAATAACTTCCGAATCCTTCTCGAAATTGAATGCCTTTAAAGAAAGTATGAGGGCATCTAAGCCAGAAGCAACACCAACGCAATATTTTGCTAAATGGTAAGCTGCAAATTCATCTTCAAATTGTATTACATTTTTCCCTAAAATATACCATCCGGAAGTTAAGGTGTTTTGGAATGAAGTCTTATATTCTTCATAGAATGGTTTGTTTAGCTCACCAAGATTTTCATATTCTGTCATTGATAATCCTCATAGATATAATCGGTCGCGTCAAATTTTGTTGATGCAAAGACAAGAAGCACGGCATCCGGTGTAAAATGGTGCATCGCATGCCAATCTTCCGGCTCTAAGATTAAGCATTTACTTGGATGGTCTAATTGGAAATCCACATGCGATTTGCCGTTATGGTTTGAAACGATGCAACTTCCATGTATGCAAATTGCCGCTTGAACCGTTTTTTTATGGCGATGACCGCCTCTAACCGAATCATCAACCCCATAAATGTAAAATACACGTTTAACCTCAAAAGGAAGTTGCTCTTCGATGACAGTTAAGTTACCGCGTTTATCAGAATATGTTTTCAAGTTAATTAAATGTGCCATTTAGCCTTCGAGATAATTTACTTTTTTGAAAATATTATACGTCCCTTTTAGATGCCTATAAATATAGAGCAGTGGAGTCTTCCACGACAACGGCTTTTTAACGGAGCCATGGGAATCAAAACTGTCATCAATTTGCTGAATGCGATATTTTGCTTTTTCCAATTGACGAATATATGGTTTATAAAAATATTTGTGAACTTCAGGCGAAAGATATCTTCTTCCTAATTCAATTTCACCATTTGTAAAAAATAAAAGGTAATGAAAATGATAAAAGATAACATCAAATTCTTTATTGGAAGTTTTTTCTCGTCCGCAATATTTACCATCTTGTAAATAGAAATTATATTGTTGAACATTCCACCCCGCCAGCCCTCCACCTAATTGGCGCATTACATGAACACCTTCAAAACGTTCTGTCCAATCTTCCAAATAAAGCTGATCTCCAAACTTGCCATCTTCATAGTAAGCAAAACACCATTCCAAGCATCGTTCCCGCCACCACCGCAGGGCTTTCAAACCACGTTCATCGTTCTTAAATGTTACAAACTGAACGCAGTATTTACCAGCTTTCTTTTTTTTATTATACTGCTCCGTGTAACGATGTTCGGTTAAAAGAATTGAATTATTGCCAAGTTCTTCAAAGATTGGTTTTGGCGAAGTATAAAAAAACAAATCGGCATCAAGGTAAGTACAACTTTCAACATTATATTTTTCTAGAACGTAGAGAATTGTTGAAGATGTTGATGTCCAGCAATATTCGCCTATGGAACGTGTGGGTTTTACTTTGAGCAGCTCTTTATCCTCAAATTCTTTCAGAGAGATAATCGAAGCCTTCTTGAAATTTAGAGCTTTCAGAATATTATAGCATTGCTCATTAAATGCGAAGATATAAAGATGAAAATCCTCACATACGCTTTCCAGCGAATAATAGAGGGTTACTCCCCGAGAAATATAGTGGGTATCAAATAAAGTACAAAAGTTATACATCGGTTATTTTTTTTGCTAAAATAATATTATCGAGATACAGATCATTGTTTTGTGGTAAAATTCTGGATAGAAGAATGCCTCCCACCGAGATGAACGACATAAAACAAAAAGTAGAAAGTCTCTTAATTACTTTATTTCTTTTGACAATTTTATAGATGAACGCGTTAAGTAACTGGGCAAATATTCTGAAATCGTTACCACTTTTTTTATTTTCAATGATTTCGAAGCCATGCTGTTCAAGAAGATATTTCAATCCGAATGAAGAATAACGAGCATAATCATAAGGCTGCTCATGTTCGTCCCAAACAAAAGGAACCGAAAGTAAAAGACATCCTCCCACTTTTAATACACGATTTATTTCAGTTAAAAATTCTGTCGGGTTAAACACATGTTCTAAAACCTGGTTTGATAATACAGAATCAAATGTTGCTTTCTCAAATGGAAAAATTTTTCCATCATAATAAACATCGGCTTGCTTAACTTGATTGTTGGTTTGTGTTTCTATTTCAAGTCCAACATACTCACTAGAGGCAAAATATTTTTGGTATGGCTTGGTACCGCATCCCACGTCCAACGTTTTTCCTTTAATATTATTCCCTAGTTGTTTTATTTCTTTTAACAACGCAGTGCGGGCAAGATAAAATGGATTTACAAAAACACCAATATAAGAAGGGTCAAACATTTGGTTGTTCAAAAATGCAATCAACTTATCGTGCATCAATTTTTTCCAACAAAAAGATAGGAATGTGCTGAAACCAATTTGGAAAAACCCTCATTAAGAAATTTTTCCATTTAATTTTAGAAGGGAGAAATAATTGAGAAGAAATCTTGAGTCCGCCAACATTTGTAACCAACTCATAAAAATCATCAATTGAAAGTTGATGAATATGGCCTGTTGAGTACCAATGATAACCAAACAACATTGGTCGAGGCATTTTACCGTTGAATACAAAATCAATACGATTTTTGTAGTATGCAAAATTAGGAAAGGAGACGATCTGATACCTCGCGATCCGTTTCATCTCCGCAAGAAGCACCTCGGGATACATTACCATTTGAAGTGTTACATTACAAACAGCATAATCAAATTCATTTTCTGAGAATGGGAGTTTTTGGTCGATACTCCCTTTGATAACATCAAATTTTTTAGATTTACAAATTTCTATCCCTGAATCGGAAAGCTCAACACCCTTTCCGAAAATATTTTTTTCTTCTCTTAATTTTTCGAGAAGCGCCCCATTACCGCAAGCTAAATCAATGACCGAAGAATTTGGGGTAATCCACTCGGTAATTACCTCGTATTCTTCCCGCTCGGCGGTTTCAAAACCGGAATAATTATAATTTCGATTATCATTAAAATTAGGGCTGTCTAAAATATCTTCTTTCATCTAATTCCTTGAGTAATCTCTCAATCGTTCTTCCGCAATTTTGTCCCAGCTGAATTTTAGAAGAACGTTCTCAACACTGCGTAACCCCATTTTTCTTCTTGTTTCTTTTTCTTTTAATGATAAGATTTTTTCAGCCAAATCGTCGGAGTTTCCTTCTTTAAAGAGGAGACCGTTTCCATCAACACGTTCCAAAACTTTTATTCGATCGCTAAGAATAATTGGCAAACCACATGCCGCGGCATCCAATTGGCTGGTAGATTCTTCACGGGGCCAAACTCCGATATCTGAAGCACGGTAATACTTTGCAAGTTCAGTTACCGGAACGAATGGATGGACAATACATCCCGTTTTTGATGACAATTGTTTTATTTCTTCATCTGTTCCATTACCAACGAACAAGCCCTTTACGCAGATATTTTTCCCCTGCAATACCTGTATTGCATCTGCCAAGACGGTTGGGCTCTTGCCAACAGAAAATCGTCCCGTATAAATTGCTACGAGGTCACTCTCTCCCAAACCTAATACTTGTCGCAATTGAATTCGCTCCAGTTCCTCAGCCTCACTTTGAACAGGTTTAAATAAATCTGTATTTACGCCGAGTGATTGGATTTTAATTTTATCCTTTGGGACTTGAAAAAATTCTATAGCCAGCTCGGCTACATCTTCCGCAATGGGAAAGCATTTGTTTGTGGTTTCATTAATAAGCTGAAGAGATGAACGAAATTTATTTGCGTATCTCATCAAATTGGTTTTTATATCGTATCTCCCTTGCACTTTTAAAACGGAAGCGTGCACATGCGATTCGGTAAAAAATTTGATGCCATTGTTTTGTACATATCTTGCGGCTTCAAAAGTAGCAAACTCATCAATGTTAAAAACTTGAATAATATCCGGTTTAAGTTTTTCTAAGTAGTCATATAACCCAACTATGTGAATTCCGAAGAAGCCAAAAGGATTGAGAAAATTTTTCCTCACTTCTCTAAAAGGAAGTCGATGGAGAGTAAAGCCATCGATTTCTTTTGTCCCTTCTGCCACAACCGCCGATCCGAGATGATCTTTATAAGTCGAGTTATAATTCGGGGAGTTGTAATAGACCTGTGCAGTTGAAGTTACTACGTGCACTTCATTCCCGAGTTTTGCTAATGCACGAGGTAAAAAATTTTCAGCATACCCCATGTTCTCAGAAAACCAGCAACTAATAACTACTATTTTCATTTTCTTCTACAGTCCATCATCAAATTATACACCCATTTCAACGTAGATTCTTTTACCACGGACAGGGTAAATGGTTTTTGTTTCTTTATTCACAAAATATCCATCTTCATAAAACATCGGAAACTTTCCGTCCGGCGTTGACAATATTTTCTCCATTAGTTTTATTTCATTTTCAGAAAGAGATGGAATACTGGTGGGTAATTGTATCTCTGGAATTATTTCCCAAACTGAAAGTTTTTTTACTTCACTATTTTGTCTTCTTTGTACATTACAGTCGAACTTCTCTTCCCACAAAACCCAAGCATTGAAAAGGTCTTGCCGCTCCCAAAAATATTTCTGCCAAGGATGAAATCTTTTTCGCATCCATAATTTCATTACGGGAGAAGCATTCCAATTAGCCTCCTGCTCACGTTTTGAGTATTCAAAAAAATTCATAGCCCCTTCAAACGCAACAACTTGCCACTTGTGCATGTAACCGGTTCCTATCAAAATATCTTTTCCATATGCGGGAGTTTCGACATATCCCCTGTGGGCGATTCTTTGCAATTCACTACATGCAAGAGAAGGATTATTTACATGTTCTAACACATGTGAGCACAAGACAAAGTCTATCATCTTTTCACGGATCGGAATTCTTTCAACTGAACACACAATTACGGGTCTATCTTCTTTCAAATTCCCACTTCGATGAAAATTATCATCGGGAGAAAAATCGGCTAAAATGTTAGCCCGCTCAATTGGATTATTACCGCTACCGATATCAAGAACAATGTCTTCAGGTAAAATCCTTTTTAAAACAATTTCTTTTTGATACTCCCATGATGGTAAATTGAAATAACGATTTAATTTTACCGAGGAAATTATTTTTTCGCCAAGAACCTTAAGTATCCTTTCAAAAGTAATTTCTTTTTTCATCTTACCTTATTTTCTTGGCTAATAGAGTCATTGAAAAATGCGTGATATAAGGAAACAAACCGTAATACCGTACAATGGACCATTCATCTGGATTTAAGAGCGACATCGAATCTCTGTAATACGTTGTTTCAACATTGTCATAAAGAAGATATCCGCCAATTTTTATTTTAGGCAATGCATGCTTACAGCAAGATGGTCTTGCCCTTCCATCAACAGAAACTAAATCGAAATACGCATCGGGATATTGTTCTATGCTCTTTACATATTTCTCATAATTTTTACCGGCGGAATCTTTGTCGCCAGAGATGTAATGATTAGGATCAGCAATATTTTTTTTGACAAATTCAGTATCAATTTCAGCCTCAAATAATTTGTACTCAATGTTCGTTAAATTCATTTCTTTTAAAAACAAATTGACCTTTTCGAACCAAAGTTTATGATGTTCAACTGAAACAACCTTCTCAACTCTTTTTGAGAAAAATAAAGTAGACCCCCCAGATCCAAATTCAAAAACCCGCATTTTCTTCGTCAAATAATTTTCAAGTGATCTTATTGCAGTGAAAGAGATCCACGGAGAAGCATCAACGAGCGAATTGCTTGATTGTGCTAACGACTTCCACCAAGGGCTAAAATATTTCAAAGTTTCGCTAAAACTGAAATAATTCGGATAGAAGATTATTGCCTTAAGAATTTCTTTTTTAAGGGAAAAAAACCTTTTAAAGAATGTAATCATAATTAAACTAATGTCGTTTTTTTCTGTATTAAATAAGTTGCAATGAAGTAATACGCAATTAGGTAAGCAAAATTAATTAAAAAAGATGAAATGGCTGCACCGTATAGTCCGTATTTGGGGATCAACCATAAATTAATAGCGATACTTACTACCGACAACGGAACACCGATGAGGAGCGTAATATATGTTTTTTCAAAAAGTATGGTATAATTACTGTATAGAGGTGTTATCGCTGAAGCAATTTGGGTTACAAGTAAAATTGGTAAAAGGGAGAGAACTTTACCATATTTCATATCAATTATCTGGAAAACGAGTAGAAACTTAAACGCTATGATAATCAATAATGATACAAGTAAAAAGAAAACCGCCATCTTTAAAATAATCCCAAACGTCTTTTTCTTGTTTGCTATTAGATTTTTTTCTCTAAAAAAATGAGGAAGCCAAATATTTTGAAAGGTCATAAACATCATTGGAATAATACCTGCAAGCGTGAAACCCAGATTATATACCGCCAAGTCTTTGAAGTTTCCGTACTTTTCAAGAAAAAATTTATCACTAAAGTTTAAGACGAGCCCCAGCATCGCCGAAAGCATAACCGGCAAAGCTAATGTTAGAGATTTTTTAGCAAACGCCCGGTTGAACTTTTTTTTCATCGCTTTAATATATATTGGACCAAACACCAATAAGAAACTAAATTCCATCAAATATGTAAATTTTAATCTAATCATCACTGAATCGGCTTTATAGAAATAAAGCAGCGAGATCACGATTCCGTTAACAAAAATCAATCTGAGAAAATTATACAACTGAACATGTTTAATGTTTTGGCTGGTGAGAAAATAATTAAAGAGCATGAACGAATAAACTGAAACGGTAATTGCCAAAAAAACAAAATTTCTATAACTGGCATAATCAATCTTGTTTTTAAAGAGAAGCGAAATGATTTGATAATCTAACCCCGTAAAGTAAGTAAGAACTAAAGTGGCAGATATGAAAGTTAAGAGCATAAGATTGATTGTATAGAGCAGACTTCCCCGTTCTTCGGCATTATTGAAGTCTTGATAGAGTTTGCTTTGCGCTACATACAATCCAAAATTCATTACTAAAGAGAAAGCCGAGATTATTGCAAGCAGGTAGGTATAAAGTCCATACGCTTCTTGTGTCATCAACTTTAAATAGACGGGAAGTAAAATGAAACTTGAAAGTTTAACTAAAAAATCGACACTAAAGACTTTCGCATAATTTTTTACAAGAACATTATGTTTGTACTTTTCAAATGTGGTAAACATTTACCGTTCGTCTCGTTTCATATTATGCGGCGTTTTCGACTTTTCTCTTTTTAAGCAATTCCAAAACTGCTGCTATGACTAATCCAAGAACGACAAACGAACTTAACGATAGGGCAAGGTATTTAGAGATTACAAAACTTTTAGGTTCGTATTTAAATTCAACGTTATGCATTCCTTTCGGCACAACAATTCCCATAAGTGCGTGATCAACACGATAGATATGTACTTCGTCATTATCAACGGTTGCATGCCAGCCTTTGGGCATGTACGTTGTACTGAAAACCAAAAAATTGCTCCCGGAAGCTTTTACTTTTAACAAAATATTTTCGTCCTGATATTTTTCAACAGTAATGAAAGTAGTTGAATCGGGTCTCTCGGTTACAACTTTTTCATCTTGAATAAATGCGACTTCTTTTGGATCAAACGCATCGGTTTTCATTGCTTTTAGGACTTCAAGTGCCGGTTTTTCTTCAACTTTATTTGCAAGAAAAAATCTAGGAAGAGCCGCTTCATTTCTATAAACAAACTCTTTCCCGCTGCCACCGATTAATGTTAAACCGGAGAACTGTCCTTGCTGATCCATAACAATGTATTTTACATTTGCTAAACGCCAAAGAGTCTGATTAACCGGTCCAACTACATCAAGGTAATCCTGATAAGCTCTTGGTTTTATACCAGAATAACCATAGAAATCTTCCAACAAGAAATAAGCGTTCGTGTTACCGTTCTGATTAAATGAACCAATTGAACCATCCTGTTTCATGTTGAAAATACGAAATGGTTCTTTGTCGTTCTGCGCTTTAATAATTTTTGCGTACTCGGGTGTTTTAAATTGAGTTTCCATATTTGGATTTTCGACATACTTAGCCCCTCTTCCGTCTATTCTCCAAAGATCAATCACTACAACAGTAATAAATAAAATTGTCAAAACATCTTTACTGATTTTTTTATTCAGATAAAAGACTGCAGCCCAAAATGAAACTGTTAGCAAAGCAAATCCGACAATAATATCTCCGGTAAACATCTCGGATGAATATTCAGCTAAAGCCCGAAATTGCTGCGCCAACTGTCCGCGCGATGCATCAATACCAGCCGCGTATTCATTAACTCTATTTATAAACCAATCACCTATCGGTTTATTTAACAGAAGAGACAACGCAAAAATAACTGAAACTGCATAGGCAAAATATCTTAGAATTTGCTCTGCGGTTTTGTTTGGATTTTCTCTTAGAGAAATAATTTTCATTACTCCCAATCCAGCAAGTATCGGAACGCAAAGCTGTACCAATACTAAAATCATGGATGGAACTCTAAATTTATCAAAGTAAGGCAGGTGGTAAAAAAGAATATCGAATACTACCGAAAAATTTTTTCCAAAAGAAACAAGAAGAGCAAAAAGTGAAAGTATTGATAGAAATTTTATAACAGGTTCTTTCCATCGTGTAAAAACTGCGAACAATGCCAAAAAGAAAACTAACACTCCCATGTACATCGCAACATCAACAAATGGCATTTGTCCGAAATACGTATTTACTTCTGTCGGTTGATTTTCTGTTAACGGACCCTTGTAAACCGAATTTCCGAATCCGAAGTACGATGGAATGATGAAGGTCATCACTTCTGCCGGAGAAAAAGACCAACTCGTATGATATTCATAGTATTCTGAAGCGGATTGATCCGTATTTCCGGCGGTTTCTTCTACTAAACTTTTTGTTCCGCGAGTTGAGTAAGGAGTATATTCATAAACTTGGGTTAAGCTATCGGACTGTATCGCCACAGCAATCAGCCCAGCAGCGCCAACTATCAAAGCCGATCTGACTAATTTTTTTTGAAGCTCAACTTCTTTTGTCCTAAATGAATGGACGAAAAAGAGGAGGTAATAAATTGCAATAGTTAGGATTGTATAGTAGATAATTTGAACGTGGAATCCCTGAATGAAAAGTTGGAAAGCAATTACAAGAATGAAAAAGTCAAGTAGCTTAATTTTTTCCTGGAACCTGAAAAGAAAAAGGAAGATAAGCGGAACCATGCAAAGAGCTGTTAGCTTTGTTACATGCCCGATATAAAGAAAGACGATTATTCCCGTGCTGAACGAAGTTGCGATCGCAGTGAACATACTAACTAACGTGTTCTTCGTTAAATGCTTCATCAGCAAATAAGAAGTTGACGCCAACACGATTAAATAGAAACTCCACATAGTATATTGGACTGCAAAAAAACTCGTAAAAAAATTTCTTATCGCGGTAAAAATTACATAAATAAAATTAAACCATGTTGATTCGGTTCCAAGAGCGTAAGCCGGCATACCGAGGAATATGTAAGGATTCCATAACGTAAATCCCTCTCTCGCCTTCTCAATATATGATTTCATGCTTGCGGAGGCAACAATATCACCTGAATAAAATGTTTTTCCTCCAAAGTAAAGAGGATTGAGAAAGATTAAGAAGAGTAGAAGAAAAACAACCAGCGCTGCCGGCAGATGATATTTTTCTGGCAACAAATTTTCCAAATGAAAAGTTGCCAGAAGTCCTGTTTCATTTTTTTCTTTTTTGACTACTCTTTTTGTTTTTGCCATGGAACACCAGAAGTTTAAATTATTTTTTTGCGATGAATAAAATCCCAGACCCGACACTATTTTTCGTTATAAAATCGGCGTACATCATTACCGTTGTGAAGGGAAGTGTGAACAAGTAATAAAACGGAAGAAAGACGAAAAATAATTTAGAGAAATTCAGCATTTGCATCGGATATTTTATTTCAATGCGCCATGCTTTATCGCCCCAAAAGCCATATGTATATTTTGATAAATGGATTGAAAATCCGATTGGTTCTAACTTTGCCTTTAAATCTTCAAAAGAATATCCTTGCCGCGCATGTTCTCCGATAAAACTTTCATCTTCATCATCATGCACATCGCTTCCGCCAAAGATTGAAGGGGTGTTTATTACAACAAAACCACCTTTCTTTAATGAGCGGAAAAAATTAGCAAAAACTTTTTCATCTTCCTGAATATGCTCCATAACATCAACACAGACGATCAGATCAAATTTGTTTTCGTGTTGAATGTTCGTTAAATCTTCAACAGCAAACGAAATGTTTGTCATTTTATTTCTGCCAAAAAATTGACGGCAATCGTTAATCCAGTTTTCTTTTACATCAACTGCATAGATTGCATTTGGCAGAAGATGTTTCTTCATAAAATAAGAATATTGCCCGTAACCGGTTCCTGCATCCAAGATGGAAATTTCTTTTTCTCCGAAAATTTTTCTGAGGTTTTTCAATTCGCGTCGAACATACCATGAACGCAGGAACATTAAATCCAAGGTTCGATAAAAAATTTTCCTTGTAAAAGGGAAACGTTTTATTGTGGCGGCAAAAACATCTTTAACGGGATCGTAATGCATGTAAATCTTATAGTAATTATTGCTTGAAGCGCATGATTAAATGTTTCGCTGCTTAATTGTGTACTCTTTGTCGCTCTGGGAATTGTGTACCATCATTTCGCCTAAAAGACCGACAGAAAAAAACTGCACGCCGACAATTATTAAAAGCATTCCTAAAAACAACATTGGGCGGTTGCTCAAAGGTTTGCCGTTTATCCATTCTAAAGTTAAATAACCGTTTACTAAAAATCCGACGAAGAATGAGAACGCTCCGAGAAATCCAAAAAGATGCATTGGGCGTTTGATGTAGCGAGTAACAAAAGTTACGGTAACAAGGTCAATAAATCCTTTAAAAAATCTTGAAACACCAAATTTCGTTTTGCCGTATCGTCTTGCGTGATGCTGCACCGGAATTTCTGTTACCGTAAAACCTTGCCAACGAGCTAACACCGGCATGTATCTGTGAAGTTCGCCATAAACTTTTATTTGGCGAACAACGGCTCTTTTGTATGCTTTTAAACCGCAATTAAAATCATGCAGGTTTATTCCGCTCATAATACGAGTAACAAAATTGAAAAATTTGGAAGATTGCCTTTTTATAAACGGATCGTAGCGAACTTTTTTCCAACCGGAAACTAAATCATAACCTTCGTTTAGTTTTTTGAGAAGGTTGGGAATTTCTTTTGGATCATCTTGAAGATCGGCATCCATAGTAATAACATAACCGCCGGTAACTCTTGCAAATCCCACTTGTAAAGCTGCCGCTTTTCCGTAATTTTTTTGAAAACTGACATATTTGAAATGAGTATCTGCCCGACAAATATCTTTTATAACGTTTAGCGAATTATCTGTGCTTCCATCATCAACAAAAATGACTTCAAAGTCTATTCTGTTTTCGCTACAAACTTTTGTAATTTCGGTTGAAAGGGGCTGCAAAGATTCTTCTTCATTGAAAAGGGGAATTACCAGTGAAACTTTTGAAGCAATAATTTTTGTTGGTCTTTTAGCAAACGGTCTGGGTTTTCTATAACTTCCGGGTTTTCCGTTTTGCTTAATATTTTTATTTTTGGATTGATCTTGTTCCGATTCAGCCATGCAGCATTTCCTAAAAGTGTTTTTTTGGTTCTCTTTCAAATATAACTTTTAAAGATTTAACTTAATAGAGGAGACCTGATTTTTTCCCGCTTATCAGATTATTTTGCCGACGATGTAGAAACGAGAATGGCTTGGCTTTCGTTGAACTAATTTTTGCCTGAACTTTTTTAACAGAATAATAATGTTTCACAACCTTCTTAAAAACAGAAATAAAATCTACTGGGTCTGCCAAATTTGTGGGTGGGGCGGCTTTTTTATTTTTAACTTTCTCATCTATTTAAGTTTCGATGGCTTTCACTGGAAACGTTTAGTTACTTTCCCTTATTTTGCGTTTGTCGGAATTACTGCCACGCATATTCTTCGCGCCATAATAAAAAAGCGGAGATGGATAGATAAATCGCCCAAAGAACTCGTTTATAGCGTTTTAATTTCCACTTTTCTAATTTCTTTTGCAATGGTTGTAGTTTTTATGGCGATAAATTACGGCGCGGGAATTATGAATAGAGAACAATTTAAAATCGCCGGATTTTTTGCGATTTTATTCAATACGGGCATCTTAATTTTACTTTGGGCGATAATTTATTTTCTCGTTCATTATTTTGAAAACTATAAAATCTCTGAAATTGAGCGCTTGGTTTGGGAAGCTGCCGTAAAAGATTTTGAATTGAAAACTTTAAAATCCCAGCTCAATCCCCATTTTATGTTCAATGCATTAAACAGTATTCGTGCGCTAATAGAAGAAAACCCTTCAAGAGCAAAAACAGCTATAACTCAACTTTCAAACATTTTTAGATATTCATTGAAAATTGAGCGGACAGAAACTGTTCCGTTTGAAGAAGAAATAACTACAGTTGAAGATTATCTTGGTTTGGAACAAGTCCGTTTTGAAGAAAGACTAAAATATAAAATTGAATACCCACAGGAAGTTAGAAATATTGAAATTCCCCCAATGATGATACAAACATTAGTGGAAAATGGAATTAAGCACGGGCTTTCAAAACTTCCCGAAGGAGGATTCGTAAACGTAACCGCAGAAAAAACAAGAAACCTTTTAGTTATTGAAATTGAGAATTCAGGCTTTGTTGACCTTGACTCCATTACCAAAGCAACGGGATACGGAATATCGAACACAAAACAACGGCTTCATTTATTGTACGGAAACCAAGCTACATTTTCTATCGAAAATA
>Ga0172371_10005534_pt1 | contig 18696 bp, 13 predicted proteins | sample Lak12m_FD_114543 | JGI IMG/M metagenome (GOLD analysis project Ga0172371, IMG submission 114543) | Freshwater microbial communities from Kabuno Bay, South-Kivu, Congo - kab_022012_12m | ecosystem: Environmental > Aquatic > Freshwater > Lake | place: Democratic Republic of the Congo: South-Kivu...
GAGCGGGCCGTCAGCGAGAAATCCGCCACCTGATTTATGTCCACCCGTCGTCGCGTTGTCATCACCGGTTTGGGCGTTGTCACCTCGCTTGGCTGCAAGGTGGAGGAGTTGTGGACCCGCCTCTGCCAAGGCGAGAGCGGGGTGCACCCGATCGAACGCTTCGATTGCTGCCGCTTCCGAACGCGATTCGGCGGCGAGGTCCAGAACTGGTCCACCGAAGGCTACATGCCGCCCAAAGAGGCGAAGCGCCTGGACCGCTTCACCCAGTTCGCCGTGGTCGGGGCCGTCGAGGCCGTGCGCGACTCGGGCCTCGATTTCTCCAAGGAGGACCCTTACCGTTGCGGGGTGATCTTCGGGTCCGGGATCGGCGGACTGCAAGAGCTCGAAGACCAGCACCGGCGCTTGTTGGAGAAGGGGCCGGACCGGGTCTCGGCGTTCACCATTCCGAAGCTGATGGCAAATGCCGCCAGCGGGCAGATCTCGATCGAGTTCAACTTGCGGGGGCCGAGCGAGGCCGTGGTGACCGCCTGCGCCAGCGCCAGCAATGCCATCGGCGAGGCGTTCAAGATGATCCAGCGCGGAGACCTGGACGTGGTGATTACCGGCGGGAGCGAGGCCGCCGTGACCCCGCTGGGGATCAGCGGTTTTTCGGCCATGCGCGCCCTCTCCGAGCGCAACGACGACCCGACCGCGGCCAGCCGCCCCTTCGACGCCGGGCGCGACGGCTTCGTGCTCAGTGAAGGGGCCGGCGTATTGGTCCTCGAAGAGTACGAGCACGCCAAGAAGCGGGGAGCGACCCTCCATGCCGAGATGCTCGGCTACGGCGCCAGCGCCGATGCCGGCCACATCACCCAGCCCGACAAAGACGGGACCGGGGCGGCAAGAGCCATGCTGCGGGCCTTGCAGGATTCCGGGTCGGATGCCGCCGACGTGGGCTACATCAATGCCCACGGCACGAGCACGTCCCTGGGCGACGAGTCCGAGACCGCGGCCATCAAGACCGTCTTCAAGGAGGCGGCCCGAACGGTCAGCATCTCCAGCACGAAAAGCCAGCTTGGGCACCTGCTGGGCGCCAGCGGCGGCGTGGAACTCGTGGTCGCGATCCTCGCGATCAATCGCGGCGTGATTCCCCCAACCATCAACTACGAAACCCCCGACCCGGCTTGCGACTTGGACTATACTCCCAACCATGCCCGCCAACGGAAGCTGAGTGTAGCGATGTCGAACAGCTTCGGGTTCGGCGGCCACAATGCTTCGCTGATCGTCGGGCAGTTGCGCAACGGGTCCTAAGGAGTTCTTGTTGCGGAGACATCCGTAGGGTGGGTCGAGCGCAGCGAGTCCCACCAATTACCATTCGGCCAATCCTACACGAGTACACGACTTCGGCAAGGAGGCTGGAGCATGTCGATACGACCTATTCTGGCCGCAACGTTCGTCCTTCTCTCGGTTTTCGCGGCGCATGCCCAGCAGGCGTCCGCCCCGCCCGCGGCCAACGGCACGCAGCCCGCTGTGCGAGGAAACGGCGACGCCGCCGGCGCCACCGCGACGTTCGTCCCTCCCTCGTCGGCTGCTAGTCCCGGCGCCGTCGCGTCGCAGGCCCAGCAGCCGGCCAAAGCGTCGCCCGATGCCGCGCCTCGCAAACCCATTACGCGGGTGACCTCCGGCAACGGCTCGCTCCCCAACGAAAGCGGGCAGCTCTACCGGGAATACGACATCAGCCCGTACACCGCTCGGATCACGACCACCAAACGCCCCGAGCAGGCGATCGTCGACTGGATCCTTCGTGAAACCGGTTACGAGACGTGGCACGGCGAGCCGCTGGCCATCCTTAGCGCCGGGGCGAAGACGCTTCGCGTGTATCACACCCAGCAGGTGCAGTCGGCCGTGGCGGAGATCGTCGACCGCTTTAATTCCACCGATGCCGATACCCAGGCCTTTAGCCTCCGCGTGATCACGGTCGATAGCCCCAACTGGCGCATACGCGTGCAGCGGCTCTTGAACCCGGTGCAGGTTCAGACCCCGGGGACGCAGGCTTGGCTGCTGGAGAAGGAGGCCGCGGCCGCGCTCCTGGCCGAACTGCGGCGCCGCAGCGACTACCGCGAGCACAATTCCCCGCAGTTGCTCGTCAACAACGGGCAGCCCACGGTCGTTTCCGCCACGCGAGGCCGCAACTACGTCCGAAACGTCAAGCTCCGTGCCGACGCCTGGCCGGGCTTCGAGCCGGACGCCGCGATCGTCGACGAGGGTTTCACGCTCGAGTTCACCCCCCTTCTCTCGCTCGACGGCAAGGCGATCGACGCGGCTATTCGCTGCGACATCGACCAGGTGGAGCGAATGATCCCCGTCACGCTCAACGTCCCCACCACGGTTGCCCCCCGACAGTCGACGAAGATCGACGTCCCTCAAATGGTCCATTTCCGCTTTCACGAGCGATTCCGCTGGCCGGTCGACCGGATCCTCATCGTCGGGATGGGCGTGATTCCGGTTCCCGTGCCGGGGGAAGCCAAACCGCTCGTGCCGGGCTTGCCCCTGCCGATCTCCAACGGGCCGCCCCGCGCCGAACTGCTGCTGGTGGTCGAGAGCCGCGGAAAGGCAACGCCCCAAACGCCGCAGGTCTCCAGCGGCATCTCGCCCACCTCCGGCTACTATCGCGCCAGGTGAAACGAAAAAAACGAAAAAAACGAAAAAGGGGTGGGAGTAGGTCTCGATGGCCGTGTAGCCGTAGGTCTCGGTGCTGGTTTCCTCCAATCAAAAAAGAATCAAAAAAGAGCTGCGTCCCCTTTGTCTGCCTTTGCGTCACGAAGGGGTCGAGCCGACGAACAATGCAGGCGAGCGGTCGTTGCGTCACGCGGTGATTTGGCGGAAGCTCTCCTTTGGGACGCAGAGCGCCAGCGGGAGTCGTTTCGTCGAGGCCATGCTGACGGTGATCGAAACTTGCCGCCAGCGGCGCCGCAATGTCTTTACCTTTCTGACTCACGCAGTCGAAGCTCATCTTGCCCACCAACCTGCCCCTTCATTGCTCCCCGGGGTGTGAACGGTTGCGCCCGCTGACCGTAAAGCCGATCAGAAGAACAAAAAAAGAACAAAAAAGAACAAAGGAAGAACAAAGGGGACGCAGCTCTTTTTCTCAGCCTTTTCGTCAGTTGATCTTCTTCGGGCGGCCCCGTGGCCGGAGCGTATGTTGGAGGCCAAGGCGGACCGCCGTATTCTTGCACCAGCGATCGGAACCGAAGGGACAACCTCGGCGCAGCGACCGGCGCACGGCCTCCAACTCCGCATCCGTCTGAGGGTCTTGCAGCATTCGTTGCCAGTCGGCCGGCTGCGGCAACGGCCAGCGAGAGAGCAACCGCCTCGCTTCCGCATCGCCACGGTCCCGTAGCCACACGCTCGACCATCGCCACTGCTCCGCACGCTTGACCAGGCCCGCACGCAACGCGTTGCGTTCCACATAGCGCACGACCGAGTAGAAGTGCTGATCCCCCTCGACGGGAAACGACTTGAATCGCCCCTGGTACAAGTGGCCCGTGCCGCCGGTGCCGTGGTGCGCGTGCCATCGCATGGTGTGGGTGTGCGTCAGCCAGCGAAAGAAGCCAGTGAGTTCCCCGTCCTCGGACGGCCACACAACGAAGTGCCAATGATTCGGCATCAGGCAGTAAGCCAGGATTCGCGTCGGATGTTCCTGCATCGCCTCGGCGAGTACCCGCTCGAATGCCTCGTAGTCCGCTTCCTTTTCAAACAATGGCAGCCGGGCCACCGCGCGATTCATCGCGTGGTACACCATTCCCCCAGGGGCGAATCGTGCGGTTCGTGGCATGCCGATACTCTAGGTCCTTTGCCCTTCCGCCACAAGAGAAAAGAGCTGCGTCCCCTTTTTCTTTTTGCCTTTTCCTAATCGTCACAGCCCTTTAGAATGACTAATCGGTTCTCCTTCCCTAGGGGCGGGGATGATCTGTCGACACGTGGTGCCTTGATGAGTGAAACATCGCGCAGGGTCGTGATTACAGGGATCGGGCTGGTGAGCCCCTTGGGCAGCGACCTCGACGTGTTCTGGACCTCTCTCGTCGAGGGTCGGAGCGGAGTGGGGCCGCTTTCCATGACTCCACCCGGCGCCCTTCCCATCGCCTTCGGCGCGGAGGCCCGCCAGTTTCGCGGCACGGTCGAGGACTTCGGACCGCTATCCAAGGAGCAAGCCAAAGCCATCCGCAAGGGGCTCAAGGTGATTTGCCGCGAGTGCCAGATGGGGTGTGCCGCGGCGCAACGGGCCCTGGCCCACGCCGGCCTGACGCCCGGCAGCTTCGATCCCGAACGCGTGGGGATCAGCTTCGGCGCGGACCACATGCTCACCATGCCCGAGGATTTCAGCGACGGCATTCTTTCGTGCTTGGACGCGGCGGGCCGATTCGATTTCTCGCGGTGGGCCACCGAGGGGCTCCCCAAGCTCAACCCCCTGTGGCTCCTCAAGTACCTCCCCAACATGCCGGCATGCCACCTGGCGATCTACAACGACCTCCGCGGGCCGAGTAACTCGGTGACCATCCGCGAAGCTTCGGCCAATATCGCGATGGCGGAAGCATTCCAGGTCATCGCCCACGGTCGAGCCGGTGTGATGGTCGTCGGGGCAACGGGCACACGCATCCACCCCATCAAGGCCATCCATACGCGGCAGCAGGAAGAATTGGCCGTCGGCAACGGGGATCCCACCCGGGCGAGCCGCCCGTTCGATCGCGACCGGACCGGCATGGTCTTGGGCGAGGGAGCGGCGGCCGTCATTCTGGAAGACCTGGACCGGGCCACGGCCCGCGGCGCCACCCTGTTTGCGGAAGTGCTGGGAGGAGCGTCGAGTTCGGTGGCAGGACCCGATCGGCTGGCCCACCCCGAACAGGCGTTGCGTAACGCCATCGAGATGACGCTCCAGCGCGCCGGCCTGGCCCCGGAGGCTGTAGGATTTGTCAATGCCCACGGCCTGAGCACCCGAAGCGCGGACGCGGGGGAAGCATGGGCAATCAACGAGGTGTTCGGGGGGCGCGATTCCCACATTCCGGTGGTAGCGCCGAAGAGTCATTTCGGGAATCTGGGAGCAGGGAGTGGCCTAATCGAGCTGATTGCCGGAGTGCTGGCCCTCAACCACGGCCGGCTCTTCCCGGTGCTGAATTACGAGACCCGGGACCCTGACTGCGCGATCGCCGTGGTGGCTGCCGGCCAGGAGCGGCCATCAGGCAGCAGCTTCGTGAACTTAAGCTTCACCCCCCAGGGGCAGGCGAGCGCGGCCCTCGTCGTTTCCCCCCCATCCGTGTAGGTCAGACCGAGCGAATGGGGTCAGTAGGGTGGGACAAGCGAAGCGCCAACCCACCAAGTGAATGCTTGGCGCGAGCTTGTCTTTATCTCTCCCTGTTCGCCCAGCCCCTCTCCGTTTGGGTGGAACGTTTCCGGACAGCGCCGCGGACCACTACCTTGACACCCCATAGCGTGTCCGGTATCTTTACGCAGTTGCGGAGTCCGCTAAGTCGCGGCCAGGGAATGGTATTGGGCCACTTCGGTGCCCTTTTTTTTCAGGGCTCGGGGTGAGCGTGGGTGTTATTGTTGCCGAACCGCGCCAATATCGCCCATAGGCCGGCTTAGTCGGCGTTTTGGCCTCCGCTCGGTACGGTTGGCAGTTAGATGGCAGTCCCCTCCTAAGAGGGAAAGCGAAAATCGATGAACCCCAGCGAATTGCTGCGGATCGTAGACGCGATCCACCGCGAAAAAAATATCGATAAAGAGATCGTCTTCCAAGGGATCGAGGCGGCCCTGGTTTCCGCTGCCAAGAAGCACTACGGGGAAGAACAGGACGTTGTCCTGTGCATCAACCGGGAGGATGGCTCGATTTCCGGCACCCACAACGGGGTCCCGCTGGCCGCGAACGAAATCTCGGAACGCGTGGCCGCCCAAACCGCCAAACAGGTCATGATCCAGAAGATCCGCGAGGCGGAACGCGATGCCCTTTACGACGAATACCAGGAAATGAAAGACCAGTTGGTCACCGGGGTCGTGCAGCGATACGAGGGGGGAACGGCCACCATCACCCTCCCCAACGCGGAGGCCATTCTCCCCAAGAGCGAGCAGATCCCCGGCGAGAGTCACCACACCAACGAGCGGGTCCGGGCCACGGTGTTCGAGGTTCGCAAGCAGGGATCGAAGGTGCGGATCGTGCTGAGCCGCACCCGCCCCCAATTGGTCCGCCGTCTGTTCGAGCAAGAGATCCCCGAAATCACCGACGGAGTCATCGAGGTCCGCGCCATGGCCCGCGAGCCCGGCTACCGCACCAAGGTGGCGGTCTCGAGCACCGACCAGCGAGTCGATTGCGTCGGGGCGTGCGTGGGGGTGCGAGGCAACCGGATCAAGAACATCGTCGACGAGTTGGGCGGCGAGCGGATCGACATTGTCCGCTTCAGCGACGATCCGCAGGTGCTCATCCCCAACGCCCTCCAGCCTGCCGAGGTCGACGAGGTGATCCTCTGCAAGATGTTGGGCCGGGCCATTGTCCTGGTGCGGGAAGACCAACTCTCGCTGGCCATCGGGCGGCGCGGGCAGAACGTCCGCTTGGCCAGCAAGCTCTGCGTCTGGGACATCGAAATCATGACCCGCGAGGAACTCGAAGAACAGCTCAACGAGGCGGTCGTCGGGTTCAGCTCTCTCGACGGGGTCGCCGATGAGTTGGCCGAGCGGCTCGTCGGGGAGGGGTTCCTCTATTACTCGGACCTCGAGGTGATCGAGCCCGACGACTTGATGGAGATGGGCAGTCTGACTCCGGAACAGGCCGACTGGATCATCAAGCAGGCCGAGGAGAAGGCCCAAGAGGCGGAGAAGGCTGCGGCCGACGAGCGCCGTCGGCAGCGCGAGGCGAAGATCGCGGCGATCGAGGAGCCCGAGCCCGTCGCGGACGCGGGTCCGGAGTCGGCCGATGCCGAGCCGGCCGCAGAATCGCAAGAAGCAGCATCGCAAGAAGAGGCGGCGGGAGAAGCGATCGTTGGTCCGGCAGCGGAGTCCGAGGGCGCGACCGCGGAGGCGGAGGCGACGCCGGCTGCGGAGGACCTTTCGCTGCCTGATCCTTCTCCACCGGACCGGGCGCCGGCCGAGCCGCCCGGCGACGACCCGAGCCAGGAAGGAGCGACCTGAGCTGACCGTGGGACAGCGACCCAAAGCAAGGAGCGTGCCCATGTTGCCATAACGTTGCGTTGGGGATCGCGGCGCGAGCCGCCGGTCCCGGGGAGAAAACTGCGTTGCCCATTCGCATTTACGCCTTAGCCAAGCAGCTACGAATCGAGCACAAGACCCTGGTCGATATCTGCACGCAGATAGGGATCACCGGCAAGGGTTCCGCGCTGGCGAGCCTGACGGACGAAGAAGCGGCGGCCGTGAAGGCCCACCTGGAACACCGTGGGAGGTCGGGGCGTTCGCTGGCTTCGGGTGTCGCGGGGGCGTCTGGAGGCGGGTTGGATCGTGGCGGGGCGGGGGGCGCGGCCGTGCGTCGCGAGGACTACGTTCCCCCGGGCGGGGCTGCTCCGCGGAAGATTCCGGTGCTGGGCAAGAAGCAAGAGAAGGCAGCCCCGTCCAAGAAACCGCCCGCCGAGGGCGAGGCCCAGCCTGAGAAGGAGAAAGAGAAGACCGCCCCGTCGATCAAGCTGGCCCCGATTCCCGTGGCCCAGCAGCCCTCCGCGCCGGCCGAGCCGGCCGAGCCGCCCCCGCAGAAGCCCGAGCTGCGTCTGCCCGCGGACGTGATTCGGGCCTCGAAGGCCGGGCCGAAGCCGCTTTCCGAGCACCTCCGCAGGCACGAGAGGCTGCAACGGCAAGGGCCGGCGGCCAAGGCTCCGCCCGCGGACCGGGCCCCGGGCGCCGAAGAGCCGCCGGCGGCCCTGGCTGCGGCCAAGGAGAAGGATCGCGAGAAGGACCGGCCTCGCCGCGGCAGGGAGGCGGCTCCTCGCGCCAAGGAGCCGGCTCCTCCCGTCGTGGAAGAGGAAGCGGGGGCAGCGCTGGGAGGGCGCGAGCATCGGCAGTTGAAGCGGAAGCGGGCCGCCGTCGACAAGACGCGGCAAGGGCCTGGCGAAGAGGAAGAGCCCGTTCGCGTCGTCCCCCGCGCGCCGCGCCGGCTCAAGCGAACCGGTGTCTGCACCGCAGCCCCGCGAAAGACCAACGTTGTGGTGGAATTGCCCTGTACCGTGCGCAGTTTTTCCGAGGCCCTCGGGGTTCCGGCCCAGAAGGTGCTCCAAGAACTCTTGAAACTGGGGGTCCCCGGCATCATCACCTCCACCATGGCCAGGGAAACGGCCGAGCTGGTGGCGTTGAGCCTGGGGGCCGAGGTCGATTTCCGCCAGCCGGTCCCGCTGGAGGAGCGGCTGCTGGCCGAGGCGGAGAAAGACGACGATCCGGCCACCCTCCGGCCTCGCCCGCCCGTGGTCACGTTCCTCGGTCACGTGGACCACGGCAAGACCTCGCTGTTGGATCGGATCCTCGGCCTCGACGTGGCGGCGCACGAGAAAGGGGGCATCACCCAGCACATCCGCGCCTATCGCATCGAGAAGGAGGGACGCCCGATCGCATTCGTCGACACCCCGGGGCACGAGGCCTTTACCGCCATGCGGGCCCGAGGCGCCAACTGCACCGACATCGCCGTCCTCGTGGTCGCGGCCGACGACGGCGTGATGCCGCAGACCGAGGAGGCCATCAGCCATGCCCGGGCTGCCGAGGTGCCGATCGTCGTGGCCCTGAACAAGATCGACCTGCCGGGGGTGAACCTGGAACGCGTGTTGCAGCAGTTGGCCGTAGCCCAGTTGTTGCCGAGCGAGTGGGGCGGCGACACGGAAGTGGTGAGAACGAGCGCCACGACCGGCGAGGGGATCGACGAGTTGCTGGAGACCATCCTTACCGTCGCCGAGCTCCGCGAGTACAAGGCGAACCCCGATCGGCCGGCCGCCGGGGTGTGTCTCGATGCCGAGGTCCAGCAGGGCCTTGGCGTCGTGGCCAAGGTGCTGGTGCAGAAGGGGACGCTCCATGTGGGCGACGTGCTGGTGTGCGGCGCGGCCCATGGCCGCGTGAAGGCAATGTACGACACCCTCGCGACCCGCAAACGGTGCAAGCAAGCCGGGCCCTCCACCCCGGTCAACCTGACCGGGCTGGACGTCGCTCCCGCGGCCGGCGACCGCTTCCACGTGTTCGACGACATCTCCCAGGCCCGCCAGCTCGCCGAGAGCCGGGCGGCCGCCAGCCGGGTAAGGGTCCTCAGCGGGGCTCGTCCCAAGGTCACCCTCGAGACCCTCCACGAACGCCTCGGCGAGATGGGCGAGAAGCAAACGCTCAACATCATCCTCCGCGCCGACGTCCGCGGCTCGATCGAGGCGATCCAGAAGGAGTTCCTCAAGTTGGAGCACCCCGAGGTGCAGATCAAGGTGCTCATGGCCAGCGTGGGCGGGATTACCGAGGGGGACGTCCACCTGGCCGACGCCTCGGACGCCGTCATCATCGGCTTCAACGTGGTGCCCGACGAGAACGCCCGGACCCTGGCCGATCGCTGCGGCGTGCAGATCCGCCGCTACGACATCATCTACCAGGTGACCGACGACCTGAAGGCCGCCCTGGAAGGAATGCTCAAGCCGGAGCGGCGCGAGGCCGAGTTGGGCCGCGCGCTGGTGCTCCAGGCCTTCCGCATCACCCGCGTCGGCACGGTTGCCGGGTGCCGCGTGCTGTCGGGGAGCGTGCACCGCGATGGGCGGTGCCGCGTGATCCGCGACAGCCGGATCATCGGCGACTACGCCATCGGCTCGCTGAAACGCGAGAAGGACGACGCCCGCGAAGTCCGCGATGGATTCGAGTGCGGGATCAGGCTGGCCGGTTTCGACGACGTCAAGGAAGGCGACGTGCTGGAAGTGTACAAGATCGAGGAAATCCGCCGCACGTTTTGACGGGGAAAAAGTCCGAGAACGCTGATTCTCGCTGATTTTCGCGAATGATCCTGACTGGTGTCGATTAGCGTTCCTCCGCAAGTGGTCCAAGTGTTTTCTACGCGGGTCCTCATCGCCATGACCTCTCGCCGCGCCTTGAAAGCCGCCGAAGCCGTCCGGGAAGTGGTCGGCATGGCCATCCTCGCCGAACTGAACGACCCGCGGATCCGCGACGTAACCGTGACCCACGTCGAAGTCTCGGCCGACATGCGGCATGCGAAGGTCCACGTGTCGGTGATGGGGGACGAAACGAGGCAGCGGCTCAGCCTGCGGGGTTTGCAGAGCGCGGCCGGATTCCTCCAGTCGAAAGTGGCCAAGCGGATCGAGACGCGGTACACGCCGCGGATCGAGTTTGTCTTGGATCAGGGGGTGAAGAAGTCGATCGAGGTGGCGCGGATTCTTCACGAAGTGCTCCCGCCGCCGCCCGCCGAGCCCGACGTGGAAGGCGACGAGGTCGAGTCGGAGGAGGCGGCCGAGCCCGGCCGTGCCGAGAGCGACCCGGCGTCGCCGGAGGGCGATCCGTCGGGCACGCCGGACGAGCCGCCCGGTGCGCCCGCCCCCGAGACCGAGGGTCGCCACCCGCCCTCGTAGGCGTCGCGTTGCCCGACCGGACCCATCCACGCAAACCCACGCGAACGAGCGACACTATGGCAGCTCCCAGCCGAACCGCCCAATTCTCCCGACTCCACAAGATTCTCAAGAAGTACTACAGCCCCGTTGCCCCCGCACCCAACCGTTCGCTCCTGGAGCACCTGCTGTTTGCGTCGTGCCTGGAGAACGCGCACTACCGGATCGCCGAAGAATCGTTCGCCGCTTTGGTGCACACGTTCTTCGATTGGAACGAGATCCGCGTGAGCAGCGTGCGGGAGTTGTCGGAGGTCGTGGCGGGGCTCCCCGATCCGCCCGCCGCCGCCCACCGCGTCAAGAGGATCCTCCAGAGCGTCTTCGAGGCCACCTACTCGTTCGACCTCGAAGAGTTGCACAAGCAGAACCTCGGCCCGGCGGTCGAGAGGCTGGAAAAGATCGCGGGAACCACGAAGTTCTCGATCGCCTACGTGGTCCAATCGGCGCTCGCCGGCCACGCGATCCCAATCGATTTTGCGACGCTGGAGGCCCTGCACCAGGTCGATCTGGCCACCGACGAAGACGTTGCCGGAGGGGTTGTCCCGGGGTTGGATCGGGCGATCCCGAAGAACAGCGGCGTCGAGTTCGGTTCCCTCCTCCACCAGCTTGGGGCGGATTTCGCGGCCTCACCCTACTCCCCCGCACTCCATGCCATCCTCGTGGAGGTCGAGCCGAAGGCCAAAGATCATCTCCCGTCGCGGCGTGGAGCCAAGCACGCGGTGCAGGCGACCCCCGTGTCCCATCGAGGCTCCGACGACGCGAAGGGGAAGAGAATCGCTCCGGAGACCAAGGCGCCGGCCTCCAAACCCGGCAAGCCGGCGGGAGAGACCAAGAAGGAACCGCCCGAGGGGAAGAAGGAGGCCGGCCAAGAGAAGGCCGCCGCCGCGGCCAAAGAGCGTCCCCTCGAACCCAAAAAGAAAACGGCTCCGTCCAAGAAAAAAACGGCCGCGGAAGTGCCCGAGTCCGCGCCCCTCACGCCTGCCGAGTCCCCGCGGAAAAAGGAGGACGAGAAGATCGAGGCCGAGCCCGCCCACTCCGGCAAGAAGAAGCCGTCGGCTCCGCCCAAGAAAGCCCCTCCGAAGAAGAAGCCGGAAGAGGGCAAGGGCAAGAGCCAAGTCGACCAGGGGACGGAAGCCTCTGGCCCGGACGCAATCGCCAAACGAAAACCACGTTAGGAAACAGTCGGCGATCCGCTTTCAGCAGTCAGCTTTCAGCAATCAGCTTTCAGCTTTCAGCAGTCAGCTTTCAGCAGTTGGCCATGAGCGTTTGGCGAACCATGAGACGGACTTCCACAATTCAGGGACTTCCGAGCCGGGCCGACACGGCCCGGCTCGGAGTCTCCGATCTGTCCGCTTGTGCGGGCACCACCCCGGTCCGTCGGAAAAGGAGACAGGCACCGTCGCCGGGGACCTTCCTTGCAGGGACGCTGCTATCGTGGCGACGGAGCCAGTCCCCTTTTCCGACTGCCGCGCTCGTCTTGCTCTGCGCTTTGGGATCCGCGGCGAACTCCCAGAGCGCATCTCCGAGCGCCTCCCCCTCCCCAAGGAAGTCGGAAACCGCTTCTGGGCCGGCCTCCCGCGGGCAGGCCCCTCCCCTGATTCTCGACGAGAAGCCCGAGTGGCTTGTGCCCGCCAAACCGCGGAGCGAAGCCGAGCAGGATCGCGTCGAGGCGCTGGCGATGTTCTCCGCCGCACGGATCCGTGAAAACCGGCAAGACTACGCCGGCGCGTTGCGGTTGTACCAGCGGGCGCTTCGCTGCGATCCGCAGTCGGCGACGATTGCCCGGGCGATCGTCCCGTTGGCCGTTCGCCTGGCCCGCCACGCCGAGGTGGTCCGCTACGCGCTCAAGGTAGTGGAGATTCAAGAAGCCGATCCCCAATTGCTCAAGCGTCTGGCGGTCTACATGACCGAAATCGGCGACTACCCGAAGGCCCTGGCGCTCTACGAGAAGTCGGCGGCGGCCCGCAAGGAGGCCAAGCCCGCGGCGGACGACGTGGTCTTGTGGATGGAGTTAGGGCGTCTCGATTACCTCACGGAGCAGTACGCCAAGGCGGCAGGCCATTTCGAGCGTGTGCTCGACGCCCTGGAGCATCCGGACCGGATCCCGCTCGATGGCGCCGCGAAGAAGGCCCTCTTTTCCGAGCCGGGACCCGCCTACGCCATGATGGGCGACGCCTTCCTGCTGGCCGGTCAGCCCCAGAAGGCAGTGGCCGTGTTCGAGAAGGGGCAGAAGCTGGCCCCGAACAAGGGGCTCTTGGGATACCAGCTTGCCAAGGTTGACCTGAAGACCGGCAAGCCCGACAAGGCGGTCCAGGATCTCCAAGCCTACTTCGACGCGCGCCTGGCGACCGAAGAAGCGGCCCCGTACCAACTCCTGGCCGACGCGCTCAAGGCCCTTAAGAAAGAGGGCGAGCTCGTCGGGCGTCTGGAGAAGCTCCGCACGGCCGATGCCGACAACGTTTGGCTGGCCTACTTCCTCGCCGAGAAGTACTTCGAGGCCCAGCGGCTCGATGAGGCCGAGAAGCTCTACCGCGAGCTCGCCGCCAAGAGGCCGGCGGTGATCGGCTACCGCAATCTCGTGCAGATCTACCGCAAAGGCAAGCGCTTCGGCGATCTGGTGAAGGTGCTGGGCGACGCCGTGGGGAAGCTTGGAACGCTCGATCCGCTCTCGCCCAAGGGGAAGTCGTTGGCCGACGACGGCGAGCTGGTTCGCGGGGTGGCCGAGGCCGCGCGCAAGCAGCTCAAAGCCGATCCCAAGGGGCTGGCATATCAGGCCCGGCTGGCCATCGGTCTCCTTGCGGCCGACGCCAAGCAATGGGATTTGGCGGGGGAGTTTTTCGACCTGGCGATCAAGGCGCAGCCCGACCAGGCCGCCAAGGTGTTGCTCACCTGGGGATTAGGGCTGTTGTTGAAGGAGGAGAACGCCCGGGCGGTGAAGGTGTTCCAGCGCGGGATCGACGACAAGGCCCTGCCGGCCGACGACCCGACCTTCCCCTATTACCTGGCTGGCGCGCTGGAGATGGCCGGTCAAACCGAGCCCGCCCTGGCTGCTGCCCGCAAGGCCGCCGAATTGGCCAAAAGCCGGGCCTCGGGGCCGAAATCCTCCGGCCAGACCAAAGAGGCGAAAGAAGAACTACCCCGCTACCTGAGTCGGGTGGCCTGGATCCTGTACCACGCGAAGCGGTACGACGAGGCGATCCGGGCCTACAAGGAACTCGTGGCGAAGTTCGGCCGGGATTACGGTTCGGGGGAGATCCGCAAAGTGGTCCGCGAGACCCGCCTGGTGCTCTCCAACATCGCCGTGCTCAAGTCCGACCTGCCCTCGGCCGAAGAATGGCTGGAACAGGTCCTCGACGAATTCCCCGACGATGCTTCGGCCCTGAACGACCTGGGATACCTTTGGGCCGATGAGGGCAAGCACCTGGAGCGTGCCCACCGGATGATTCGCCGGGCGATCCAGCACGAGCCCGACAACGCGGCCTACCGCGACAGTCTGGGCTGGGTCCTCTTCCGCCAGGGCAAGGTCGGCGAGGCCCTGCCGGAGTTGGAGAAGGCCGCCGCCATGGAGCCCGATCCCACGGTGCTGGAGCACCTCGGCGATGCCTACCGCGCCGGTGCCCGGGCCGACAAAGCCAAACAGGCTTGGCGCAAAGCGGCCGAGGCCTACCGCAAAGCGCACGAGGAGCCGAAGGCCAAGAAAGTGGAAGAGAAGATCAAGTCGTTGCCGTAAGATAGGAAGAAGAGGGTTCAGGGTTCAGGGTTCAGGACTTGTGATCTGTCTCGTCCGCAAGTTCTGAGCTTAGACCCGGAATTCTGAACCCTGAACTCTGAACCCCAGTCTAGAAGTCCCGAGAGAAGAGAACCCATGTCAGGTCACTCCCATTGGGCCGGCATCAAACACAAGAAGGCTCTGGTTGACGCCAAACGCGGAAAGCATTGGAGCAGGCTTTCCAAGGCCATCATCGTGGCCGCAAAAATGGGCGGCGGAGACCCCGACGCCAACATACGCCTCCGCGTGGCCGTCGACGCGGCCAAGGCCGTGAGCATGCCCAAGGAGAATATCCAACGGGCGATCAAGCGCGGCACGGGGGAACTGGACGGAGGCTCGATCGACGAGGTCCTCTACGAGGGCTACGGCCCGGGCGGCGTGGCCGTGCTCTGCGAAGTGCTCACCGACAACCGCAACCGCACCGCCCCGGAAATCCGCAAGGTCTTCGAGATCTCCGACGGTAAGCTCGGCGGCGCCGGTTGCGTCGCCTGGATGTTCGAGAAGAAGGGGTTCTTCCTGGTCCCGGCCGGCAAGGTCGATGAAGACAAGCTCATGGAGATCGCCCTGGAAGCCGGGGCCGACGACGTGCGTCCCAGTGGCGACAAGTTCGAAGTCGTCTGCGCCCCGGACCTCTACTCGGCGGTGTCGAAAGCCCTGACCGACGCCGGCATCCAGCCCGACGTGAGCGAAGTCAGCCGGCTCCCCAAGAGCACCGTCGACGTCTCCGACCCCGACACTGCCCGCAAAATCCTCAAGCTCATGACACGCCTCGACGACCACGACGACGTGCAAAGCGTCTCCTCGAACTTCAACATCCCCGACGCCATCATGGCCCAAGTGGGCGAGGAGTGAGGGGGCGACGCGGAGACGCGGAGAATAGCCGACGCTCGCTGAAGTCGTTGGGTGGCATGGTCTCACGACGCGAAGCGTCGGGTGAGCATGGGAATGCCGATGCGTCATTCCATGCCGACCCTCGGGTGCGCCGAGTGACGGCATGCCACACAACCGGCGTCGACCACGGGGCAGGGGCACGGTGCCGCGTCAACGACCGTCGGACAGGGGCCCATCGTCGAACCGTGCCGCCGGGGCCGAAGGCGGAGCCGCCGGCTGCGGCACGGCCCTAGGGGCTGCATGGGGCACGGGCACAGGCGGGATCGTGCCCCGCGGGGCATTCGGCTGGCCTCCCAAGCCGTAGGGATTGCTCCCCGGCCCGAACGACGTGGTTCCCGGCCCTTGCAGATTGCCCCATGGTCCTTGCAGATTGCCCCATGGTCCTTGCGGACCGTCCCAAAGCCCCTGCGGGGTAGGCCACGGCCCGAACGGCGTGGCCCCGGCCCGGTACGGATAAAGCCACTCCCCGTAGGGACGAATGCTCTCGCCCTGGCCCCACGTTTCGACCGTGTGCATGTAGTCGTAGCTGCCGTCCACCTCGAAGCCGCTTCGGCTGTGGCGGTAGACGCTCTCCTGATAGGTTGGATCGGTCCGCACGTAGGCAGTCTTCTCGGGGGTGAACTGGTTGACCCGCTCCCCCGTGGCGGGATCGTGCGAGTAGCACGACGTGCGGAAGATCCAGCTCGTTTCGGCCATGGCCGCGGACGTTGAACTCGTCGCGGCCAAGGCAACCACTAGAACAAGGTGCCGTCTCATGGAAGTCAACCTGGTGCTGCGGAAGTCAATGACCAAGTCCCAATGTCTAATGTCCAATGACCTATGACCGGCCATCCGGCGTAGGGTGCCGCTGGCGGCTTGTCCGCCAGTGTCGCTCTCGGAAGGCACGCGTTCGCTAGCCCCTTGGTGCTTGGTCCTTGGTCATTCACACTACTGCGGGTGTTCGACAAACAGATCCTCCTGATCCGGCTTGTACACGTACCGCTGGCCCGCAGGCAATTGCGGTAATTGAATCCCATGTTCCTTGATGATCTTTTCCATGAACTCTTCCTGAGTCTTGGGGGCGGAGCCGTTGAGGGCTTTGTAGTTCTTCATGGCCCCGGGGATCTGAATGCGGAAGGCAATCATCTCCTTAGCGGCGAAGTAGGTGGCCACGGGAGTAGTCACCACCCCGGCCCCGTAGCCTCGGCCCTGCTTTCCGGCGCCCACGTCGGCCTTCTGTGTGGTGGTGCTGGGCTGCGGTGCGGGTTGCGCCGGTCTGACGGGCTGGACCCCCTCAGGCCCGCCCATCAAATCCAAGGGCGCCGCGCCCGCCGCCCCTGCCACGGCCGTCATGTTGGTCGTCATCCCCGATTGGGTCGGCGCCGAGGCTTGGGCCGGCCCTGGGGCAGGCGTCGACGCCCTCGGCGCCTTGGCCTGCTGCGTGCCCGGCGGGGCCGGCTTCGGAGGAGCCGGCTCGTAGCCGCATCCGACCATCGCCCCCATTGCCAACGCCAGTGCTGTCACGATCGCTCGCATTGCACACCTCCTGCGTTCGTTCCGTTGCTTCTCACCCCAGTGGCAGACTTCCGAGGTCTCGAAGACCTCGGAAGTCTTAAATACAGTCTCAAACTCGTATCTCGTCCGGCCCGAAGCCCGCCCGGACCCTCAAGTTGTCTTGGACTCCGCTCGTGCCGCGGCGACAACCGGCCGACGGATCGGGCCGTTCCCATCCCCATCGCCCGCCGTAACGCCCTCCCAGCGGAACTGCCACCGCTGCATGTCCGCCAGCGCCGACCTCTTGGTCATGTTGTAATCCAGCGGCGTCAGCGTGATGAACCCTTGTTTCAGCGCGGTCAAATCGGTCTCTTCCCGCCCCAGCCGCGGCGGCGGCTCGCCGGTGGCCCAGTAGTAGGGCCGGCCCCACGGGTCGACCCGCCGCTGGAATCGCTCGCCGTAATGGGTCACGTCCATCGGCACCGTCCGCACGGCCGGCGTTCCGGACAGGGCGGCGGTCGGAATGTTCACGTTGTAAAGCTGCGGCTCGGCTCGTTTCTGCTGAAGGACTTGCTCGATGATCGCCCGGGCAAGGGGGGCCGCCTTGTCGAAGCGGGCATGTTCGTCGAACTCCAGCGAGACCGCCACGCTGGTGATCCCGAAAAAGGCCCCTTCAATGGCCGCGGCTACCGTGCCCGAATACAGCACGTTGATCCCTGCGTTCAGTCCGCTGTTGAGCCCGCTGACGACCAGATCGGGCCGTTGCGGACACAGTTCGGAGATCGCAATCCGCACACAATCGGCGGGGCTCCCCTCGACGGCCCACCCCCACCGCCGATCGCCTTCATCTACCTCTTTGACGATCAGCGGAGTCAGATAAGTAATCGCATGCCCCACGCCGCTCTGCTCGGTCGCCGGAGCGACCACACTCACTTCCCCCAGTCGCCGCAGCTCACGTTCGATTGCAGCCAATCCGGGGGCGTAAATCCCGTCATCGTTGGTAAGTAAGATGTGCACCCAAGCTCCGTCAAACTCAAAACGGTTAAGGACCGGCGATCTTCCCTCCGCCACACTTCCACTATAACCAGGGAGCTTTGCGCGTACAATCGTCGGCGACGTAACTGCTTGGTATAAAGAGGGTTACGACATGACGTGACGCGGGCACGATTTCTCGTTTCCGCGCTCTGCGTGGGAAAGCACGCTCCGGCCGCTCTGCGGCCTGGGCGAGGAAGGACGCGGAGCGTCCCCAAACGGACGTTCCCACGCAGAGCGTGGGAACGAGGAAACGAGGAAGGTGCCACCCGGCCGGGCGAGGTCCTGGTGATCGCCATCCAACGGGCCTATAATCACTCCTTTTCCCCAAGGGAAACGCGATGCCACGGGTCGCCGACGAGAAGATCCTGGTCCTCGACTTCGGCTCGCAGTACGCCCAACTCATCGCCCGCCGGGTCCGTGAGCAACAGGTCTACTGCGAGATCGTCCGGCACAACGTTCCGGCCGAGCGTCTCCGCCAGTTGGCCCCGCGGGGCCTGATCCTTTCCGGCGGGCCGGCGAGTGTCTACGAGCCGGGCGCCCCTTCCTGCGATCCGGCGATCTTCCACCTCGGCATTCCCGTGCTGGGGATCTGCTACGGGATGCAGTTGGCCTGTCAGGCGTTGGGGGGGCAGGTCGAGAGTACCCCGGCCCGGGAATACGGCCGCGCATTCTGCCGGGTGCTCGTGGAAAACGACTTGTTCCGCAGCCTCCCCGCTGAAACGCAAGTTTGGATGAGCCACGGCGACCAGGTGTCCCGGGTGTCCGACGACTTTATGGCCCTGGCCGAGACCAGCACCTGTCCGATCGCGGCCGTCAAACACCGGCAGCTCCCGGTCTACGGCCTGCAATTCCATCCGGAAGTGACCCACACCCCGCACGGCGCCGCGATCTGGCCAACTTCCTCATGCAGGCGTGCCGCTGCTCCGGCAA
>Ga0172371_10005535_pt1 | contig 18692 bp, 27 predicted proteins | sample Lak12m_FD_114543 | JGI IMG/M metagenome (GOLD analysis project Ga0172371, IMG submission 114543) | Freshwater microbial communities from Kabuno Bay, South-Kivu, Congo - kab_022012_12m | ecosystem: Environmental > Aquatic > Freshwater > Lake | place: Democratic Republic of the Congo: South-Kivu...
CTGGTTACAGTGGAAATTCAGGAAATTCGGGATGGTCCGGATATTCTGGATGGTCGGGTTACAGTGGAAAATCGGGGTACTCAGGGGAATCAGGAAATTCAGGATGGTCTGGTTATAGTGGAACGGGTGTTCAATATTGGAGTCGAACAGGAACAGTTACTTATCTTTCAAATACTGAAGACACTGTTAGTATAAATGCCGGAACATCTCCTGGCGCCAAATTGCATATCAGTGCTAGTTCTACAACATCTCCACTTCAATTACAAAAAAATGAAAAGGATGACACTACACCATTAATTAAGATATTAGGAACATTTGACAATACTGCACCAATTAATTCTGGAAACTTATCTTCGTTTATCGGACAAAATTCAACTGATGCTAATTTCCCTTTAAGAGCTAATGTACTTGGTAATGGATGGATATTTACTGGTCTAATAATGATTAACGTAAATGGTGATGATGTGTGGATTCCATATTACTATAAAGAATAAACTATATAAAAATTTTATTTAAACTTAAAAAAAATTAAAATCGAAAATATTTATTTTATTAATCCTTAAAAATGTTTTATATGAAAAGAATTCGAAATTCCGAATTATTTAGTACATTTAATGTATTAAATGGTTTTACACAAATTAAAAACACGTTGTTTCAGTGGAAAATATTAAAAAATCAACAAACATTAGAAGCAGATTATAAATTACTTCAAAAATTCTTAGATCCAACAGAAGGATTTAAAGAATATTTACAAAAAAGACAAGAATTGATTATTGAGTATTTTGAGCAATCAAAAGAATCAAATGAACTTATTATATTAAAAGATGAAAATAAAAAAGATGAGTTCCAAAAGAAATTAATTAAACTAAAGAAAGAATATAAAGAAGATATTGAGAAGAATAAAGAACAAGAGAAGAAATTTCAATCTCTTCTTAGAGAATATTCTGAAGTCAATATTACAACTTTTTCTCGAATGGACCTTCCTTTATTTAATTTAACTTTGATTCAACTTCTTTCAATTATCGATTTAATTGAAGACTTATCAAAAGAAAATGATAATAAAATAGAAAAAGAATATAACATGATTGATATCATGAACTTCGAATCTGTTTTGTCATTTCTTTCATCATCTGAATTAAATGATATTCTATTAGATTCATTTAAAAAAGATATGATTGAAAATATACGGTTATTTAAACAAAAGAAAATTGAGTTATTAGAAATGGAAGTGGTAAAAGATTTTCAAATATTTGAAGATGAAAGATTAAAACTTATCCAAAAATATAGTGAAAAGAATATTATGGACGAACCAATTATTCTTCAAAACCAATCATATAAAATTTTAAACCCAGATCAATTTCAAGAAGAAGTAAAAAAATTATCAGAAAAAAATAAAACCATAATTGAAGAATATGAAAAATTACTTAACGAAAAAGTAATTCTATCAATTAATCCAATTAAATTTGAAGATTTACCTGATAATCTAGATAGTGATCAAGTGAAAGTAATTTCATTATTTATGGAATGATAAAATGGACGAATGTAATTTTTTATTTGAAGTTACTAGAGATATTGTTTTAATATTGGATTCTAGTAACTTCAATATTTTAAGGGCTAACCCAACTGCAATTAAAACATATGGATATAATGAAGAAGAATTTTCATCATTAAATTTTAATGATTTGATCAAAGATAAGATCATATCTAAATCAAATTTAAATGAACTTCAATTACATGTTAAAAAAAATAACGAAACATTTCCAGTTGAGATTGTTAGTAAACAAATAGATAATAATATCATTCTTATAATTCGAAACTTAGATTATTCTATTAATTTGGATCGATGTTTTTCATTCGATTTTAATAACAATCTTCTATCTTTATTTGATTCTCTTTCATTCTATATTTTTTTAAAAGATGTTGATAATAATTTAATCTGGATGAATCGAGGTTTAGCGGAAACTCTTGGAATTAAAAGATCAGATGCATTAAATTCTATATTTGAAACAGAAGAAAATAAAGAGAATTTATTAAAGTTCAAAAGAGATGATTCTGAAATTATTAAAAATAAAAAACCAGTTTCTAATCTTATTGATGAATTTGTAACAACAAAGGGAGAAACTAAATGGGTATTAACATCTAAAATTCCATATTTAACAGCTAAAAATGAAGTTATTGGAATTATTGGAATTTCATTTGATATTACTCAATATAGAAATCAAAATCTTGAATTTGAACTACTTCTGAATTCAACTTCTGATACTATTATAATAATGGATCATAATGAGAAGATATTAAAGATGTATGATGAAAAATTAAAGATTTTTAACAATCATGAAAATATAATTGGCAAATCTTTATTTGATTTCTTTTCAGATAATTTTTACTTATATGAAATATTTCATAAATCTGTTCAAAATTTAGTATTTGATAAAAAAGATATTGTAAGATTTGAATTTAAACTTAATAGTCGAACTTTTGAAGGGTATCTTGATTTTTTTAATCACTCGAAAATGGTAGCAATAATAAGAGACATTTCACTCAGAAAAAAATTAGATAAATTTGATATCTTGTTAGATGAAGTTAGAGATATAAAAACATCTTTCATAAAATCACTTGCTTAAAATGACAAATCAAGAAATTCAAAAGAAAATAATTGAAATCGAATCAAAACTCGATAAAATAGAAGAAGAAACTACGAAACTCTTTTCACTCAATGTCGAATTAGCAAGTCAAGGAAAAGCTAATATGGAGATTATTGAAAAATTACAAAAGTACATAAATGAAATTAAAAATATCTCTATAACAGATTCAAGTGGAGCAATTTTTTCAATGACATTAAATAATTTTGCTAAATATGTTCTTGAAAGAATTAATCCAGATAAACAAGTCAAAAAATGGGTTTCACGAATAAAAGATTATGGGTTTCTTTTTTTAGTTATTATTGTAATTATACTTTTAATCATTCAAAGCATTTTTCAAGGAACAGAAATTAAAGAAATATTAAATACGTTAAAAACACTTAAATAAATGATATATACTAAAAAAGCTTTAATTGTTGATGATGATGCTATTGACGGTTATTTAATTGAAATTCATTTGAAAAAACTCGGTTTCGAATGTAATATCGTATCATCTGGATGTGAAGCAATTGAATCCCTCCGTCATGAATCATATAATTTAATTATATTAGATGTAATGATGCCAATTATGAATGGGATTGAAACTGCTAATTTTATACGAAGAATTTCATCTTCGGTTCCTATTGTTTTAATAACAAGCATAAATGAAATAATTTCATCAAAAGATCTCGAAGAAAATAATATAAGTAACGTGATAATGAAGCCAATTTATGGATCTTTATTAAAAGATACTCTTTCTCAAATTTTTGATTAATTTCTATGTTTTCTGAAAAAATTTCATTAAATTCAATTTAAATAACTCAAAAAATAGAAATTCATGATCATTGGCCTTTCAGGAAAAATAGGATCTGGTAAAGATGCCGCGGCAAATCTATTTGCAGAAAATTTTAGTGAATATGTTCCAATTTATAAAAAATCATTTGCATACAAATTAAAACAGATTATTGAAATTCTTTCTGGGTTTAAAATGCAAACATCGTTTGATAATAGTTTTTTTGAAGGAATTACCGATTTCAAACGAGAAGATAAAGATGTATTTATAAAAGTATTTAATCAAACAATTGGAGAAATGCTTCAAATTGTTGGGACAGAAGTTTTTCGTGATAATTATGATAAAGAGGTTTGGATCAAATCATTATTTAATGATTATGGACCATATGAGAAGAAAAATACAATTTGGGTAATTTCTGATGTAAGATTTACAAATGAAGCTAATTATGTTAAAAACTTAGATGGAATATTGATTAGAATAAATGGTGATCCACTTAAATTAACTGAATATAGCAATCGTGATATAAATCATCCATCTGAAACGGCGTTGGATAATTATAAAGGATTTGATTATATAATTGAAAATGATGGATCTATGGAAGAACTCAAAGAAAAAACAGAAAAGGTTACAGAAAAAATTATAAAAAAATGGAAGAAAAATTTGATTTAATGAAATTTTTTCTTTAGTTTTATGCACAAATAACAAAAAATGACAAACAAAGACGAAGTTATACTAACAGATGATCAAAGAAAAGCATTTGAAAGAATTAGCAATTTCTTTAACTCGCCTTTTTCAAATATATTTTTGCTTCAAGGTTATGCAGGAACGGGTAAAACATTTCTATCAATTCGTTTAGTAGAATATCTTAGTGAAGATTTTTCCAATAAAATTATTATCACTGCTCCAACACATAAAGCATTAAAAGTCTTAAAAGATGAACTGAATCTTGAGTATTTAAATGTTGATTTTGCAACTATTCATTCTGCATTTGGATTGAGAGAATTTATTGACGGATATGGAAATCTTATTTTCATTCCTGATAAAAACATCAAACCGAAGATAAATAATTTTAATATTTTAATTGTCGATGAAGTATCGATGCTCGAAGACGATCTTTTTTATAGAATAATAAAAAGAACTGAAAATAATAAAAATTTTAAAGTTTTGTTAATTGGAGACCCCGCCCAGATCCCACCAGTAAATAGACTTGATAGCTTACCATTTGATATAAAATCTCAATCTATATTTAAGATTGAAAAATATATTTTTACTGAAATTATTCGTCAAAAATATGGACATCCAATTATTGAAATTGCAACAAACGTTAGAAATAACTTGCTTGAAGAACAAGTTTTTATTTCTTCCCAAAATAAAAAGACCAAATTAGGCAATGTCCAGTTTCTTGATTTTAAAAAGAACGAAGAAGAATTCATCTCTTTATTACATGAAAAATTCACTTCGACAGAATTTGAAAATGATTCTGACTATTCAAAAGTATTAGCGTGGACTAATCAAACAGTTGATAATATGAATGATGTTATTCGTTCAATGATTTTTAATGACCAGATTGGAAAACTCCTTCCTCGAGAAAAAATAATTATGGATACACCATGGGTTGTAAACGATAAAGTCATATTTAATAATAATGATGAACTTGAAGTAAAACAATTTACTATTCGCCAGTTAAATGTTCCATCTATGGTTACGATGAAATATTATGATACGACTGTTATTAAAAAAACATATGATGGAAAAACGATTCAAGATAATATCAAAGTTATCCATGAAGATTCTGAACTTGCATATGAAAATCAGCTTGATCTTTTAAAGAAAATTGCTAAAAAAGAACAACAAGGAACATTTAATGCAAGAAAAAAATGGATTAAATATTATGAAAATTTAAACATATTTGCTCATATTAAATATAATTATGCATTAACTTGCCACAAAAGTCAAGGTAGTACATATAAAAATGTATTTCTTTTAAACTTTGATGTTGATTTCAATAACAGAATTCGAGAAAGAAATAGAATCAAATATACTGCCATTACTAGACCAAAGGAGAATCTATATATAATTCAATAAAAAATGATTTTTTTCAATATATATTTATGAAAAAATTTGGTTAATTGAAAAAAAATTTATAATTTTATGAAAGATTAGATGGAATACAATGAAATTATTTGGAAAGCAATTGATACTCAAAGATGTAAAGTAATTGGAAGGGGAATTGCTCCATTGGATAGAAGTCAACTAAATAATATACTAAGGGCTTATCAAAATGAAACAAATTCGATTATTCTTGAAATTTATGAAAAAGGATGCACCGAAAAATTAATGGAAGTAACAACAATTTAATCTAAATTATCATGAGCAAAAAAAGAGGATTCAAAGATTATTTTGAAAATGTTTCAAAAGAGTTTGATCGGATTAATAAACTCAATCCTGGAAAATCAAATCGTCCATTGACTCTTAAAGAGCAAATTGAAAGAGCTAATATCCGTAAACCTAAAGTTGAAAAGAAAGAAGCAGAAGAAGAAAGATTCATTCAAGATTGTCCACATTTTTCGAGGAATCTTCCTTTTGTAAAATAAAAGATTTTTAATTAAATCTTTATAGTTATGACACATATCAACGTTGGTATTCCAATTGAGGAATTATCGTATAAGCATCTTTTAGCGGAACATCATGAGATTAAAAGAGTTTGTGCTCGTTTACGAAAACAAATCCAAATGAAAAAATTCGATGATATTCCAGCTCCATTTAATATTTTTAATAAATTTGGCGAAATTGTTTTTAAAGAGCTCTTCTGGTTAGATAAAGGAAAATTTACATTAAATCGTTATTTCCAAATTCATAATAAATGTAAAAAGAGAGGATTTAATGTAACTGACTTTAATAATAGTTGGGATATTTATAAACAAAAGCCAGAATTCTTCAATAATCATATTCCAACAGAAGAACAAATTCAAATTATTAAAGATCGCATTGCATTGAGAATTAAACAAGCAAATGATCAAAAAAAAACAATGAAAATGTTAATTTTTTTATTCATATTTATTTTCATTACATTATTTTCTTTTGGCCAAAAAATATATATAACAAAAGCTAAATACGAAGCTGATTTTTCTGTTTATGTAACAAAATCAGAATATAATTGTAATCTAAAAGTTTTTGTTACTAAAAATAGATATGAAGTAAAAAACGATTTATATTCAGGCATCTGGTTTTACACGGATAAAAAATATGAGTCAGATTTTGTAATTTACTTTACATTTGTCGAATATGATGCAGATTTTAAGATTTGTTATGTAAATACTAAACAAAAAGCAGGAAAAACAAAATAAAATTTGGAAATCTAAAAAATTTTACTTATTTTTATAACCTAAAATAAAGTTATGAGACCAAACTACAGGAAAATAATAGATGATCTCATTGTTAGAAATAACATCATTATAAAAAAATGGAGATCTACTAATTCAGGTAGGGCTTATCCAACAATAAGATCTATCGAGATTCCCGAACCAAAATCAATTGATAGATTCATGACATGTCTTCATGAGATTGGTCATATAACAAAAGATTCTTTATCAAATCCTGTTTGGAAGAGTGAATATATTGCATCAAAATATGCATTTGATTTTTGCGAAGAAAACGCAATTAGTGTTTCATCATTTGCTGAAAATCACTCAAGGAACTATATAAAAATGATCATAGCAAAAGGACTTATTAGGCGGCTTCAATTAAAAAATGTTTCTGATGAAGTTCTTATGTTTGCCAAAATAGATCGTGAATTATGGCAAGGATTTATTGATAAAGGATATAAACCGTTTGTTAAAAGTACAAAAAGAACTTGGAAAGAAGTTGAAGTTATTTGGAGTAAAAAATAAAGTTATGGAATTAAAAAGTCGAATCATACAATTAGTAAATGAGCATGGACCAATTAAACCAATCGATTTAATCATTCATTTATCAGAAATTCTTTATGAAGAAGAAGAATCATTTATTGAAAAAGATATTCTCCAAAGCATAGATGAAGTAATCAAAGATCAATCGATAATTGAAATAAAATATATTCTCCCCACAATACAATATAAGGAAAGATCAATGTTATTTCCAGTAAACACAATTTTTATTTGAATCATAAATTATTGAAATATATCTATTCTTTTATTTGAACAATAAAAAAATGAAACAAACAATTAAAGAAGCAAGGAAAATTCTTGATGCATGAAAAAAAGACCAAACATTTGGGAAGCATCTCCAAAAAACATTTGGAACTACGAGCAAAATCATCCTGAACTGGTAATCAGAGATATCACAGAATTTGGCAATGAATATATGAATATCTCACAGATACAAAATCTTATTCGCCAATCTATGTTATGCCGTGGTATCAATAAATGGTTGAAAGTAAGAAGAGATTTGATTGCATATAAAAAAGGTCTTAAACATGAAATTAAAGATTTACAAAAACAAATTATTGAACTAAAAAAAGATTTAACTGAAAGTTTTATTAATATTGATTTTAAATCAGATTATATTCCTATGGATGTATTTTTAAAATATCAAGAATATAGAAAGAAACAAATTAATTACATTAAAACAAAAGAAATTCTTAATTATAAAATCAAAGTACGGATGGATCTCAAAGCTCTTTGTATGACAGAGCGTTGGCAAATTTGGAAAGGAAAAGAGTTAAGAGATATGAATAGTATAAAATGTAGTGATTAATATAGAACAAGGAAAAATTACCAATGAATATAGTATATTGTCTTTCAGGAAATAATTTCTCCGGAACATTTCTAGATTGTTTTGCAAATCTAATTGAGTTCAATCATAAAATGGGATGGAAATATTATATTTCACGAAAATATTCATGTAACATATATTATTCAAGAAATATGTGTCTTGGAGCAGATGTATTACGTGGAAAAAATCAAAAACCATTTAATGAAAAATTAAAATATGATTATCTATTCTGGATTGATAATGATATAGTATTTGATCCAGAACAAGTAAAAATACTGATAAATCATAATCAAGATATTATTAGTGGTTTATATTTAATGGAAAATGAAACACAATTTGCAACCGTTAAAAACTGGGATAATGATAAATTTAAAAAAGAGGGGCATTTTGATTTTCTTACAAATAATGATTTAAAAGTAATGCCTCGAATATTTTCCGTTTCTTATACTGGATTTGGGTTTATTGCAATTAAATATGGTGTTTTTGAAAATATGAAATATCCATTTTTTGAACCAATATATTATGATCTTGGTGATAATATTGTTGATTTCTCAATGGAAGATGTATCATTTTGTCAAAAAGCAATTAAGAATGGATATAAGATTCAAATTGATAAAAATATAATTGTTGGGCATGAAAAGAAAAAAATAATTATTTAAATTTAAAAATTATGAAAATTAAAAATTTATTTAGAAATTTAAATTATCCAATCGAACTCTTCGATAGAAATGGAAATCAAATCTATTATGAAGATTCCAATGGATATTGGTGGAAACAAGAGTTTAATCAAAATGGAAATCAAATCTATTATGAAGATTCCAATGGAAAAATCATTGATAATCGACTAAAGAAAGAAATTACAATGGATGAAATTGCAGCGAAGTTTGGAATTCATGTTAGTCAATTGAAGATTAAAAAAGAATAATCGAGATATAGTGCAATTGGTAGCATATTTGATTTAGAACCAGTGGATCGAATCTTCTCACTTCAATAAGAGAAAAACAAATCTTTTTAAAAATGCATAAAATTAATTTAAACGAAATTGACAAATTTGAAGAAGAACAAATAATTGTCCAAAAGATCACAAAAGTAAAAAAATTTAAAGATCAAAATAAGAAATTATCGAAAGATAAAAAACACAAAAGAATTGATTGGGATGTAGAATTGAATATAAAATAGTTCACCAATTTTTCATAAAAATTGGTGGTAAGAATCATTCCCCCGGTAACAGCTTTGATAAAGTTGCAACATTGCCTCATAGTGTAATTGGTTAACACGTCAGATTTTGAATCTGAAAAGTCCAGGTTCAACTCCTGGTGGGGCATCATATCAAATATAATTAAAATGAAATATCAATAGTTAGAAGTCGAAAATAAACAATTGATTCCAAAAGAGATAGTTATATTTAAATTTTTTAAAAATTAAAAGTTATGGAAAATGAAGAATTAGTTTTAACAAATATTCGATTACATCAAAGTTATCAAAATAAAAATTACTTTGATGAAGTTTCAGATGAATATCGACATGATTGGGTTATTGAGAATGCCACTTTAAGAATAAAAGATGGAATTTTACATATCGATGAAAAAAAATAAGATATGAATATATTTATTATATTGACAATTACTATCTAGATAATCCTGATATTAATAAGCGGTTCGATTTAAGTAATGAAGATATCAACAAAATTTCTAAAGAAATTAAAATTTTTAGTTGGTTCAAAAAAAGAAAGATTAGAAAACTCAAATCCTATCAATATATTCGAACGTTTATAACTAATGATTTTCATTATAAATCATCGAGCTGGTCATTAAACTTTCTTGAAAAACATGAATAATAAAGATATAGATCCAACAAAGACGGAAGGAATTATTATTACTTATACTGGAAAATGGTTTAATGTTTTTAATCCGGATCTAAAAGCTATTAATATCAGAGATATCGCACATGCACTTTCATTGCAATGTAGATGGAGCGGACATACAAAATTTCATTATTCTATAGCCAGTCATTCATTATGGGTATCTAAAAATTTAGTTACAAAACAGGATAAATTGGCTGGATTATGTCATGATTTTTCAGAAGCATATTTAGTTGATATTCCTAGACCAATAAAAATGTATTTTTCTCAATATAAAGAAATCGAAGATAATTTGATGAAATGTATATCTCAGGTATTTGGTTTTGAATATCCTATGAATAAAAAAGTGAAAGAAATGGATAATCAAGCTTTGAGATGGGAATGGAATAAGTTTATTCTCGAAGATGATAAATGGAATAAGAATCTGAAATATAAATATTTTATATGCCCAAAATTAATCGAAAAAAAAATTATAAATGAATTTTATAAATTAACAAAATAGAAATGGATACAATAGAAAGAATTATTTCATCAATTACAAAGAAAAATGATGAAAGAGATGTTTATCTCGAAGAGTATTATAACTCTTACGATGAAGAAACAAATAATTATTATATTGAAGAACCAAAAGAAATTGATCAATTAGGAGGAGAAATAAATACTCTACTCAAATTTCATATCGATATCCTTCCAGTTGATTTTGTAATCGAATCCCTTAATAAACTTGGATATTCAATTAATATTGTTTATGATGATAATGGTCATTATGCTATTTCATATGCTGGTATGCAATCTATTCCAGAAGAAACAGAAGAAGATGAAAGAGATGATGTAATCATTTATCATTTTGTTGAAAAAGAAGAATGGCACAATTCAATTAGAGAAGCTTTGGTCTATTACATCAATTTAGACGACGAAAAAGATGAAATTCAGGAGAATAACTGATGTTTTTGAAGTTAAAGATAATGTAGAACATTTATTAAAGTATCTGACTTCTTATTTTTATGTATTTGGTATTGAAGAAGAGGAATCTTCTAAAGAATTTATTATTTTATTAGATTCAAAGAAATTAGATCTTATTACTTTAAAAGATAATAAGATATCTATAATCAAAGAAGAACATTTTAATATCATTAGAGAACAATATGAATATATAAAAAATAAACCAGAAGATAATATTCAACTTCTAAATTTTATTGATTCTGTTTTATGTTTAGGAATTAAAGATATAAAAATAACAAATTCTATATTTTATACACCATTATTTTAACTAAAAATTTGATTTTCTTAAAAATTCTTTTTAATTTTATAGTTTATTTAGTTATAAACTAAACTAATTGAAATGAGAAAAGTAATCAATCAATTATTAAAAGACAAAAAAGGATATGAATATGATCAAGATCTTAAAACATTAATAGATCAACATCGTTATATTCTTCACGAAGAATTCTCTCTATTTACAGAAATTAACAAAAGAAAAATCAAATATTTTTTCAAATATAAGAAAATATATTTAATTCGTTTATTTATCTATTTTCTTTTGGGAATTTTTCTTATATTTGGTTCTGGGGTTGTTTTAAAAAAATTCGGATTCACTTATATTAAACCAAAAAAGAAATATGAACAAATTATAATTTATATTCCAGATACAATTAGTATTGAAAAATATCAAGAAAATTTATGTTATCCAAATGTTAAATTTATTGTATTCTATACATCTGATAGTACAAAAGATTTCAATGCTTGGAAATATAATCTAGGGCAAATTGAATCTGGTAATTATAATAACCAATATGAAGCTCGAAGAATCGAAAAATCATCTAACGGTTTATTATATCCAAGTCAATATTGGGGAAAATATCAATTTGGAAAAATTGCGAGAGAAGAAATAAATCTTGATAAAATTACATGGGAAGAATTTAAAAGCAATCCCGATCTTCAAGAAGGAGCATTAATGATGCTTGTTAAGAAAAATAAAGAATACCTTAAAAAAGAAATTGAACAATTTAATAATCAATTTATTGATGGATATCATATCACTGAATCTGGGTTGCTTGCGATGGCTCATAATGTAGGAACAGGAGCAGTAAAATCATTTTTATATAGTTATGGCAAAAAAATTCCTATCGATGGAAGTGGAAAGCCAGCAACAAGATATCTAATTCTTGGAGGATATTTATTAAATATTGAATAAAACAAAATGGATATGAAAGTAAAAAAAGATCACATTCTCAAAGTAAGAATGCCAGTTCAATATCTCAAAGAAATTTGGGATCATTTGAAAGAAAAGTCAAAACAATCAGATCTAGAAATGGAGCGATTCGAATTATTTAATTGTGAACTCGAAAGACAATTGAAAACGAACATTGAAAAACTCGAGCTAACTAATTAATTCTATTATGAAAAGAAAAGGAAAATTAATTAAAGGGGCAAAATCATCTGCATCGAATCAATCAATTTATTCTAAAAAATCATTTATTACATTATATTGTTCTAAATGTGGAACAAAGGATGAAAAATGTGGATATAATGCAATTGGAGTAATATGTTCAAAATGTGTCCAAGCAATGGTTGGTCCACCGGCATCAATAGTTAGAGCTAATGAACAAGTAAATAAAATTAGAAAACCTCGTGGATGGAAATTCATGAAAGTTTTTATTGACACAGAAGGAAATGTTTTTCATAGAGGTATTGAACAACCCGATTTAAAAGGAACGCTTGATCCAACTCCAATGAATGATACTAAATCAGTAAAGAAAAGAAAATTAACTCCAAGAGAAAAAGAAAAAATCGAACATAAAAAAATTGAATTATATGCTGAAATTCAAAAAATTAAAAAATCAATTATTGATAATAATCTCACAACTAGAATGAGAAAATTACAAGAAAGAGAAATTAAGAAAATCGAAAAACAAATTAGTAAACTCTAGTTATATGGACTTTCAAAATGTAAATGAAATAATCACCGAACTCAATAAATCTAACTCGAATTTAGCAAAAATCGAAGCTTTAAAAAAATATAAAGATAATGAACTTTTTAAAAGGATTTTACTTTATACTTATAATCCATTCCTTAAATTTAATGTAACATCCAAAAATTGTATTAAAAATTCAGAAATAAAATCTGAATATGTATACAATGATCTTTTCTATTTGCTCAATGATCTCAATGAAAGAAGTATAACGGGACATCAAGCCATAGGTTCAGTTAATACATTCATTGATGATAACCTTGGATTTGAAGAACTAATATATAATATTATTGATAGAAATCTTAAAATCAGAATCGATGTTAAAACTATCAATAAAGTGTTTAAAGATCTCGTTCCAGTTTTTGATGTAGCTCTTGCAAATAAATTTGATAATAAAATTACAAGTAAACTGGATTTCAAAAACAAAAAATATGGACTTCAGAGAAAACTTGATGGAGTAAGATGTTTATCCAAAATAAAAAGTCTATCTTCTTTTTCACGAAAAGGAAAAGAATTTGGAACTCTTGCAAAATTACATGAAGAAATTCAGATACATCTCCTGAATAAGTTTTCAAATTACGTATTGGATGGAGAAGTTTGTCTGATTGATGAAAAAGGAAATGAAAATTTCAATGGAATCATGAAGGAAATAACTCGTAAAGATTATACTATTCAAAATCCTAAACTAATTATTTTTGATCTTCTTACCTCTAATGAATTTGAATCACGTAAAGGAACTAGATCATACCAAGAAAGATTTGATTTATTGCAAACATTGCCTTCATCTGATTGTTGGGAAGTTATTGAAATGATTCCCATTTCATCTCTTGAAGATATTGAAAAAGCATTTGATATCGCAAAGAAAAAAGGATGGGAAGGATTAATTTTAAGAGATCTAACTGCTACATATCAAGGTAAAAGATCAAACGATATTCTTAAAATTAAAGGATTTTATGATGGAGAATATAAAGTTAAAAGCATTGAAGTGGGTTCATTTCGAGTTATTGAAAATGGAACTGAAGTTGAAGAAGAAGTAATGACAAATGTAAATATAACTCATAAAGGATTTCCTGTTTCGGTTGGTTCTGGATTTTCATTAGAAGAAAGACGACATTTTTATAAGAATCCTAATGATTTGATCGGAAATATTATTACAGTTAAATATTTTGAAGAAACTACAAACAAAAACGGAACGATTTCATTAAGATTTCCAACATGTAAATTTATTCATGGAAGAGAAAGGAAAGTATGATTTAATTTTTAGTTTAGGTCATTTTAGCAATTTTATTTGCTTTAGTGATTATTTTTATAGATGTACTTAAAAAAGAAAGAAAGAAAACAAAATGATTACAAATATTTGGTATTACATACGATTTTATCTATTGCTTTGGTTTAGTAATACATTTGATAAAGAAATAACAAATGATCTTAACAAAAAAGGATATAAATTGATTTTTCATGATGAATTTAATGGAGCAACAATCGATGAATCAAAATGGACATTCAATGAATTTTGGGGTTATGAAAAAAATGGAGTTATCTGGATTAAAGATCAAGTTTCTATAAAAAATAACGAAGCAATATTAACAACAGATAAATATAAAGGAAGTAATCCAGATTTATTATCTGTTAGTGGACAATTATGTTCATATCCGACATTTTATAGAAAATATGGTTATTATGAAATAAAAACAAAAGTGCCACCGGATGGAATTAAATATTGGCCTGCATTTTGGTTTGCAACTAAAGAATCATGGCCACCTGAAATCGATATGTTCGAATTTATGGCGGCCGGTCATAGTAAAAGAATGACTATGACATATCATTGGTTATCCGATAAAGAAAACTGGGATGAAATTTGGGCAACAATCGATGAATGTATTAAACTTGGATTTATTCCCGAAAGACTTCCAACAATAAATGAAAACATAAAATATATGCAGAATCCCAATAATCCACCAATTTGGACTCCAAAAAAACAAGAGAAAGTTGATAAATTGATTAATCTAAGAATTCATAAACAATATGGTAAGGGTCTAAGTGGATATGATTTCAGTAAAAAATATCATACATATGCTATAAAATGGAACGAAAAAAGTATCACTTGGTATTTTGATAATGTTGCGGTATTCAAATTAAAAAATGGACAATGGGTTAATTTTGGTAAAACAATCAAGTTACCAGAATATCCAATGTATATATTAATCAATAATGGAGCAGAACCTGGATATGTTTTTAAACAGGAAGAAGTTCCTATGAAAATGCCAGTTAATTATTGTAGGGTATATGAAAAAATTAATTAATTCTTTGAATTTTTCAATTTTTTATTTTATTTTTACGAAAGATGAAAAAAGATATTACAATTTATTACAAAAAGGGAAGAACATGTTATAAACTAAAGGAGGGGAAACACAGTGAATTTCTCGAATTTCTTGACATTCATATCGATGAAATGTTAATTCGCTTCAAAGAATATGTCGAACGAAAAATTAAATTTCCTATCTTCGTAATTTCAGATGATGAATTTTATAAAATAACAAAATGTCTTAAACTAAAGGAAGATAAAGTATTATTATTTTATGAATCATCTTCGATGAAACTTTGTGGAATCCAATCGGATTCTGGGTTTAGAATTGATCAAAACAGAATTATACAATTACCGGATGAAGAGAGAAATAAAATTGATTATTCATTTATAAAAATATTTTCATACTAAAATATGACTATAAAACTATTTGATGAAATAGAAAAATATAAAGTTCCAAATGATCTCATTATAAAAGATATCAAATGGAAAATAATATTACGATCAATATTAAAAGGAAAGAATTTAATGATAACCGGACCACAAGGTGCCGCTAAAACATTAAGCTTAATTAAAGCAGCTAAAGCATTTCCAGATCGTAAGTTTTTTGTTATTCCAATGGGTGCTTCACAAGATCCAAGAGCAACTTTAATTGGAAATACTCATTATGATAATTTGTCTGGTACATTCTTTTCTCCATCTTTATTCGTGAGAGCTATTCAAACCGAAAATGCTATCATTCTATTAGATGAATTATCTCGTCAGCATTTGGAAGCTACTAATATTTTAATGTCACCACTAGATTATTCTTTACGGTTTTTACGAATTGATGAAGATATAGATGCTCCAACAATTAAAGTTGCAAAAGGAGTTAGTTTTATTTCAACATGTAATGTTGGTATTCAATTTACTTCAACTCGATTATTAGATAGAGCATTTAAAGATAGATTTATAATAATCGAAATGGATCTATTAAAAAAACATGAAGAAATAAAGTTATTGGAAAGTAAATTTCCTAATGTAAAATCAAAAGAAATTGAGGTTATTGCTAATATTTCTCATGAAATAAGAGAAGAAGCAAATTCAGATAATCCACGAATAAATGATATCATATCAACTCGAACAACTATAGAAATGACTGAAATGTTAGATGATGGATTTGATCTAAAAAGTGTTATCGAAACATTAGTATTTCCTTTCTTCTCTCCAGATGGTGGAAATGAAAGTGAAAGAACTTTCATAAAACAGCTAGTTCAAAGATATATAAATTTTGATGAAAATGCAAATACATCAACTCCTTCATTTAAAAGAAGTAAACCATTCTAATGACTAAAAAAGACGATAAATATTTTAAAGTCTCTAAGTATTGGCTTGATATTGATAAATATCAATCTGATCCTAATCTATTAAAACTTGTTTCAATACAAAAAATTATTTCAAATTTTGTTAAAATTATAAATAAGAAAGATATTCCAGCTCATTTTTCAGAAAAAACGGGGGCATCTTTTACTGATAGTAAAGAAATTATTATCAGTGCAGAACCACAAAAATTAGATAAAGTAATTGGAATATCAATTCATGAAGCAAGTCATATAAAAAAATCTGATTTTAAAGTTTATGATGATCCAAATGCTAATTCATATTTTGAGTTGATTAAAAGATATTCAAAAAATCAAGTTTTTAATGAAGAATTGTTTGAACTTAAAAACTATATTCATCATTTCTATAATCTTTTCGAAGATTTTCGAATTGACACCGAAACAATAAATGAAAATCCTGGATATAAAGGATATGTTGATATAAGATATCAAGATTATTTTGAAGATGAAGAAATTAAAAAACTTATAAAATCAAAATCATTTCGAGATGAAACATGGCAAAGTTATAAATTTCGTGTTACTAATATCATAAATTCAGAATCTGATTTAAAAGTATTAAAGGGTCTTCAAGAAATTTCTGATAAAATTGATATTGGTAATATATCAAGATTAAAAAATTCATTAGATACTCTCAATCTTGCGGTTGATGTTTTTAAAATTATCGAAAAATATTGTGACGAAATTAAAGAAGTAAAGAAAACCCAATCATCTAGTAACAATCAAAAGAATAAAGAAATAATTATTCAGCAAGAAAATAATATAAATCATAGAATCATCAAAAAGAAAGTTAATAAACAAACAGCTAAATCAATCGAAGGAATTTTACATACTAATATCAATATAAAAGAAATTTCATTTGATCCTACAATTCCAGAAGAAAAAGTAATTATCATTAATCATATAACCGATCAATTTATTGAGAATGATCCATTCAATTTATTTCACAAAAACAAAAATTTAAAACATAAAGAATTAATCATAGCACAAGGAAAAAATATTGGTGAACGATTAGCATCAAAACTTCAAATTCGAAATATTGAACGAAATGAAATTTGTTCATTTAAACAAAGAGGAAAGATAGATAAAAGAAAACTTTTCTCTGCATCATATGATGATCATATTTTCTATCAAGAAATAAAAAATCAATCTAACGATATTTATATTAGATTTTCAATTGATGGATCAGGTTCAATGTTGGGAAGCAAATGGTTTTTAACAATAAAAACTGTTCTGGCAATTTGTTATGCATGTTTAAAAATTAAAGGAATTAGAACTGTTGTTGATTTTCGAATAACATCCAATATAGATGGAGAAGATCATCCAATTATTTTAACCGTATTTGATAGTTCATATGAACGAATTGAAAAATTAATTAAAATTATAAAAGTATTTGAGCCTATGTTCGGAACACCAGAAGGTCTTTGTTTTGCATCTATATTAAATGAAATAGAAGGAAAGAATCAAAACAAAGATAGTTTTTTCATAAATTTTTCTGATGGGATGCCAATGTATAAACATTATGGTGGACAACTCGCATTGGATCATACAAAAAAAATGATTTTGAAAATAAAACAAAAAGGAATAAAAGTATTAAGTTATTTTATATATAATTATTTAGATCAGTCTATTAAACAAAATTTTATTCAGATGTATGGAAAAGATGCTCATTTTTGTAATCTTGATGAATTAAACAGTTTGGCTCGATCTTTGAATAAATTTTTTACAAAAGGTTATTAAAAAATTTGGAAATATGAAAAGTTTTATTTAATTTTATGAAATATTTTAAAAATCTATAAAGAATAGAATCATAAAAATGCTATCAATTTAAACCACTAAAAAATACGATATTGTAGTATATTTGTATTATTTAAACACTCCGACCCAATGAAAACATCAAAAGAAATCATGGCTTTTGCGAAAAAGCACAACTTGAAGTTATCCGACTTCGAGGAGAACCATTATAAAGGAGACCTTTACCTCCGCGGAACAGGCATCACCTCCCTGCCAGA
>Ga0172371_10005536_pt1 | contig 18690 bp, 15 predicted proteins | sample Lak12m_FD_114543 | JGI IMG/M metagenome (GOLD analysis project Ga0172371, IMG submission 114543) | Freshwater microbial communities from Kabuno Bay, South-Kivu, Congo - kab_022012_12m | ecosystem: Environmental > Aquatic > Freshwater > Lake | place: Democratic Republic of the Congo: South-Kivu...
TGCTGCTCGACAAGCCCGCCGGCGCCGACTGCAACTTCCGCTGCGACTACTGCTTCTACCTCGACGACGACGCCCGCCGTGGGGCCGTGCGGCGCCGCATGAGCGACGAGGTCCTCGAGCGCATGATCGCCTCCTACCTGGCGCTCGACCTGCCGGTCCACGCCTTCTGCTGGCAGGGCGGCGAGCCGACGCTGATGGGCATCGACTTCTTCCGCAGGGTGACGGAGCTGCAGGAGCGCCACGGGCGGCCGGGCACGGTCATCGCCAACAGCCTGCAGACCAACGCCGCACTGATCGACGACGCCTTCGCCGACCACCTGGCCGACTACCGCTTCCTGGTGGGGTGCAGCCTCGACGGGCCGCCGCACCTGCACGACCGGCGGCGGCGCGGCGCGGGCGGCGGCGCGACCCACGACCGCACGGTGTCCGGGCTGCGCCGGCTCCAGGCGCGCGGCGTGGCGGCCAACGCCCTCTGTGTGGTCCACGACACGAACGCCGGCCACGCGCGCGAGGTCTTCGACCACCTCGTCGGCCTGGGCTTCGACCACCTCCAGTTCCTGCCCTGCGTCGAGTTCGGGCCCGGCGGCGCGCCGCGGCCCTGGACGGTCACAGGGACGCAGTGGGGCGAGTTCCTGATCGGGATCTTCGAGGCGTGGCGCGACACGGGCATGGCGGTCTCGGTGCGCAACCTCGACGCCGTCCTGCAGCGGCTGGTGGACGATGCGCCCGGGGACTGCACGATGGACGACAGTTGCCGGCAGTACCTGGTCGTCGAGCACGACGGCGGGTACTACCCCTGCGACTTCAACGTCTCGCCGGATCGGTGCCTGGGAAACGTCATGAACATGACGCCGGCGGAAGCGATGGCCTCGACGGGTATGGTCGGATTCGGCGCGGGCAAGACGCCCGCCTCGCCCGACTGCCCGCCGTGCCGGCACTTCGACGTCTGCCGCGGCGGCTGTCCCGCCCGGCGGGATCCGCGCTACGCGGCGGCCAGGGAGTGGCTCTGCGAGGGGACGCTCGCCTTCCTCGACCACGCGCGGGGATCCCTGGAGGAACTGGCCGGCGGGATCCGCCGAGCGTATCGTGATCGCGCCTGAGGTCAGGCCGCGCCCCCGTTCCACGGCAGCCCTGGATCGAAGAAGTGCAGCCCCTGCCCGAGCCGCGCCCCGATCGACGACGCCGGGTAGCGCGCCACCAGTTCCGGGTGATCGAAGAACCCCGCCGCCCGCCGCTCCCCCCGCCCGACCATCTCGTAGCAGACGTCCAGCGGCCGCTCCACGTTGGGCGCGTACGCCACCCGCACCAGGCATTCCGACGCGCCCGACTGCACGGCCCTCACAGCCGCCTCGCGCGCCCCGTACGACCCGATCCGGTCGATGTGCGAGAGGTGCTTGCCCGACAACGCCCCGCCGCCGATCGGGATGCGCGGGCCGTAGAAGTCCATGACGAGCTTGCGGCCGGTCTGGCCGTTGTCACCGTTGCTGCCGGCCTGCACCAGCGGGCCGTTCGGGTTGATCATCAGCTCGATCTCGTCCCAGCGGGCGCGCCAGCGCGGGTCGCGCTCCCTGGCCCCGGCGTAGGCCCGCGCGAGCACCTGCACGAGCGCCTCGCAGACGTCCATGAACATCGCATCCGCGCGCTGCTGCAGCGTGACCAGCAGGTGCTCCACGATCCAACGCCCGCCCTCCTCGCGCAGGCGCAGCAGCAATTTGCCGTCGGGCCCCTGCCCGGCCAGCGGCCCGTCGGCGCAGGCCGCGGCCAATGCTTCGCGCAGCACGTGGCAGAGGTAGTGTTCGGGCGGCAGGTAACGCGTGTACGCGTCGTAGCCGGCCCAACCCAGCACCACGCTCTGGTCGTTGACCTTGCCCGTGAACCGGGCGGGATCTCCCAGCACCTCGCACACGGCGCTCTGCACCGTGTAGCGGTTGGCGTCGACGTGGTTGCCAGGTACGTAGCCGATCGCCAGGCCCGTTTCCACCACGATGTCCCGCAGCGTGCGCGCCAGGGGCCGGCGCGTGCAGACGCCGCCGGTGAGCCACAGCTGGCAGGACCAGACGGCGATCTCGATCTGAGCGTAGGCGTCCGGATCGATTTGGACGCACTCGGCGACGATGGCGTCGGCGACCTGGTCGCAGTATTTGTCCGGGTGGCCGGGCAGGACGATCTCGCTGATGCGGATCATGGGCGAGCTCCTTTCAGCACGGGCAGCTGGGTGCAGGCGAGGCCGGCGCGCTCGAGTGCGGATGTGTTGCCGTCGCGGCTCACCAACGCGTGCAGTTGCGTGCCCGCCGCCCTCATCACGAGCCGCCGGTCCAGTTCCTCGATGTAGCCGTCGGTGACCACCACGGCCGAGGTCGGGCGCGTCCGGATCAGGTGCTCGAGCACGCAGGACATGCTGGTGCCGCCCGTGGTCTGCGTCTTCAGGGCGCCACGCTCGATGACAGCAGGGGTGACGGTGTCGCTGAAGGCCCAGAACGGCAGGCGGATCAGTCCCGACAGCTGCCCGAGCAGGGCCACGATTTGCGGCATCTCGGCGCCCATGGACCCCGACACGTCCAGGTAGACCTGGGCGGTACCGGCGCGGCGCCGTGCGGTTCCTCCCCATCCTGCTTCCGGCAGGAAGGGCGCCCACTGCGACCGCAGGAAGGCGCGGCGGTCCTGCGGCGACAGGACCGGCAGGCTGTACTCGCACGGAGACTCGATCGAACGTCGCGAAAGCCGGTCGGGCGTGAGGTGGCGCCGGAGAATCGCGAGCGTCGTCGCCCGCCACTGCCGCAAGGGCGTCTCGGCCGATGCGACGAGCGCCTCGTAGGAGTTGCAACCGACGCCGCGGCGTCCAGGCGAGCGCCAGATCCCTTGCCCGTTCATCTCCCGCATGGACTTCTCGAGAGTCTCCTGGAGCGGACCCGACAGGTCGCGGCCGAGATCGTCGTGGTTGCCGAGCAGATCGCCGGCATCGTCGCACCCCCCGTCACCGATCATGAAGGGCCCCGCTCCCGGCGTTCCCGAGCCCATCCCCGCCAATTCCGTGGCGAGCGCCTCGATGTCATCGACGATCAGGCGTCCCGCATACAGCTGCGACCAGGCGCGGATCCAGTACGGCAATCGGGGATACTCATCTGGGCCGCTGTGGGCGGCCAGCCAGGCGTGTTCTTCCTCGGTCATCGGACGCAGGAGTTTCTGGCGGCCGGCGGCATCTGCATAGTAGCGCCCCATCATCCCGGAATAGCCGGAGCCGTACTGGCGGTGGATGATTGCGTTGACCACGGCATCGACCGCCAGATGACGAGCCGGAGTCAGCTTCCGCCGCTGCTCCGTGTGGCGCAGGATCACGTGGAGAAACTCGTGGCAAATGACCGCCTTCACTTCATCGTCGTTGGCGCAATGCACGCCGACGAATTCGAGGTTGACGAGCAGCCGGGGGCGGCCGGCGCAGGTCACCGCCAGCGTCGGCACCTCGCTGGTGAATTCGACTTCCAGGATCCGCAATGCAGCCCGGATGGCGAACGGGTTCTCGTCGACCAATTCCAGCAGAATCGAGCGGAAGCGCTTTTCGTTCATGAGTAGAATCCTTCCAGGTCGAAGAGTTCGAGCCCGCGTCCGAGGCTTGACGTCGTCCACAACACCGGCCGCGCCGGGTCGTAGAGCTGGGCCGTGCAAAGGCCGAGCATCAACGCCTGGCGCAGCACCTCGGCGCGATTTCCCCGCTCCGCCGAAAGTCGTCCGGCGCCTGGCGGCAACGGCCGGCATACCAGCCGCTTCTCGGGGATCGAGAACACGCTGCGCAGGCTCTCGGGACCGGCATGACCCGCTTCGACCAACAGTCGCTCCAGGGTCTCGACACAGTCCGCTGCAGCGAAAGCCAGTCCGAGCCTGATCACGCGCGGACAGCGAATCGCACCTTCGTCCTTTCCCAACAGCGTGGAAGCGAGGTGTTCGGTGCGGATGCGGCTCATGGGGCCGCCCATGTTCGCGTGCAGGGCGGGGCGGCATGCCCATCCCGTGCTCCACCCGGATGGATTCATGGGCGCACCCGATCGTTGAACAGTGCGACGCAGGCTTCGATCTCCGCCTCCAGCCCGGCAGGATCATGGGGATGCACTTTGGCAACCAGGCACCAGTTGAAGAACTGGCTCGCTCGTTCATAGCGGCCATCGCGGGTTCCCAGATCGGCGAGCACGCGCGCGAAGCTGGTGTAAAACGGACTGACCGAATCGCTCTCGCTCAGACGTTCGTACCAGGAGAACTCTCCCGATACAGACAGGATGGGAGCGGCCAGCTTACCGAGATCGTTGACTCCCTCCGCTCCGATCGCGAACGCGCCCCCCGCGGCGGCCGCGTAGGTGGCGAAGGCGAAGGCAGCGGCACGGGCCTTGGATTCGGAAGCCAGGAATTGGGCCACGGCCTGTGTTCCCTGATCCGGATCGGTGCAACGGTCGATCAGGATGCCGAGCTTCTTCGCCAGCGGCTTCTCGGCCAGGAACTGGTGGATCCAGCTGGCTTCGGTCGCGAATCCGCTTTCCCAGGCGAGGCGATGGGCCGCCGTGAGGGCCGCCCTGTCGACCTCGCCCCCCCAGGTGCGGTGAGGCAGGCTGGCCCGCAGCACATCCGAAAAGAGGCTGTCGGTTTCTTCCCCGATCACGATCGCGGCCGCCAGCAGGCTGCGAGCCAGCAAACGCGAGCGGCGTGGCGATATCCGGATATTCGCACTGTTGAGCGCCGTGGTCGCGCTGGTGACGTAGGTCAGAATGTGCGGAGGGCAGTTCTCGATTCGTTCGAGGAAGATCCGCCGCCACGACTCGACCAGCCCCTTGAGCCGCCCCCCGTCGTCCGCGACCCGCCCCTCCCCGCCCGGATCGGCGACGAGGCTCCGCGCCTCGTCGTCCAGTCCGTCCCAGTCCGGCGCCTCCACGAACAGCGCGAAGCGGTCGGCCAGCGCCTGGTCCAGCGGCTCCGACCCCGCGTAGTCCTCGGCCCCGCCCTGGTCGGCCGTGCACGGGTTCATCGCGGCCCAGCGGTAGCGCAGCCGGGGCAGCGCGATCCCCTGGACCCGGCGTTCGTGCACGAGCGCGAACAGGCGGTTCTGGTGCTCGGGCTTGCAGCGGCTGATCACGTCGACGAGCACCGATTCGGCGCCCCAGACCGTGGCCGGCGTCTCGAGGAACTTCACGCCGCCGTGTTCCTGGTCCGGGTAGGGGAAGCCGACCAGGTCGTCGAAGGAGATCAGGCTGGCGTTGTAGTGGCGGTGCTCGAGGCCCAGGGCCTCGGAGAGGGAGTTGAGCAGGAAGGTCTTGCCGGTGCCCGAGGCGCCGATCAACAAGAGCGGGTCCTCGGTGACCAGCGCGGCCAGGATCACCGGCTCGAGCCGGTCGAATCCGTAGACGCCGAGAGCGGACAGACGGGAATGCGCACAGGTAGGCACGTGGTCCTCCTTTTAGCGGATTTGCCGGAATGGCGGGGCCGCAAGCTGGATTCAAATCCCCCGGCCCGTCGGGTGGGCCAGCCCTTCGCGCGGCGCCGCCTCTCACGGGCGGCGCCGGCGTCCTTCACTCCTTCAATTGCCCGTCGTGACGTGTTCCCACAGGAACTCCGGCTCCTCCCGCCCGAAATGCCCGTAGGCCGCCGTGCCGTAGTAGATGGGCCGCAGCAGCCGCAGCCGCTCGATGATCCCCGCCGGCGTGAGATCGAACTCCGCGCGCAGGGCCGCGGCGATCTCCGCGTCGCGCGTGCGTCCCGCCGCGGGCGTCATGACCAGGAAGCTGACCGGCTCGGCCTCGCCGATCGCGTAGGCCAGCTGGACGAGGCACTTGCCGGCCCAGCCGCGGGCCACGACGGTCTTCGCCAGGAAGCGCGCCATGTAGGCGGCCGAGCGGTCGACCTTCGAGGGGTCCTTGCCCGAGAACGCGCCGCCGCCGTGGGGCGCCGCGCCGCCGTAGGTGTCGACGATGATCTTGCGCCCGGTCAGGCCGGAATCGCCCTTCGGGCCGCCGACGGTGAAGGAGCCGCTGGGGTTGATGTACTCGCGGTAGCCGGCGCTGCGTCTCGCCGCGGGGATGACCGGGTCGATGATGTGCTCGCGCACCAGCGCCTGCAGCTCCGTCAGCCCGATGCCCGGGTCGTGCTGGGTGGAGAGCACCACCGCTTCGACCGCGACCGGGCGGCCGTCCTCGTAGCGGTAGCTGACCTGCGACTTGGCGTCCGGGCGCAGCCAGGGCAGCGCGCCGGAGCGGCGGACCTCGGCCTGCCGCTGCATCAGCCGGTGCGCGTCGACGATGGGCGCCGGCATCAGCACGCCGGTCTCGTCGCAGGCGTAGCCGAACATCAGGCCCTGGTCGCCCGCGCCTTGCGCCCCTCGCGCGCCCTTCACGGCGTCGGTGATCTCGGAGGCCTGGTGGTTGAAGCGCACGTCGAGGTGGCAGTTGTCGGGATCGATGCCCGAGTCCGCGTCGGTGTAGCCGGTGTCGCGGATGACGGCGCGGGTCAGCGCCTCCGCGCGGGCGCGCACCGCCGCGTAGTGCTCCTCCCTTTCGGTCCGGAACTCGCCCGCCACCACGACGTGCTGGTCGGCGAGCAGGGTCTCGCAGGCGACGCGCGCCGCGGGCTCCAGCTCCAGGAAGGCGTCGACGACCGCGTCGGAGATGCGGTCGGCCAGCTTGTCGGGATGCCCCTCGGACACCGATTCGGAGGTGAAGATACCGTCGCGGATGAACATGCGCGCCTCCGTACAAATAAAACGGCCCGCTCAGCTGTGGCGCCAAAGCGGGCTTCCTCTCGCTTTAGCTGGATTTGTATAGCGCCCGCAAGCTGAACTCAAATCGGCGCTGTTCACCCCATGATACGATCCCGGCCGGCGATGTCAAGGGGCGCACGAACCCCGACTTGCGCGGCCCCGGGTCCGGATGCCACACTTCAGGCGTCCCCGACGGGAAAGGACCGCGCAGGTGCAGGACGACAGCCTCCGCCACAGCCTCGGCGAACGCGTCAAGGGGCTCACGGCCCTGCACCGCACGGCCCGTTGCCTGCAGGACGCCGAGCGCCCGCTCGACGAGCTCATGCCCGAGGTCGTCGCGCTGCTGCCCGGCGCCTGGCAGCACCCGACGGTCGCGGCGGCCCGCCTGCGCGTCCTGGGCCGCGAGTGGGCCACGCCGGGGTTCCACGAGACGCCTTGGCGCCAATGCGCCGCCTTTTCGGCGCGCGACGCGCGCAACGGCGGCGAGGTCGCCGGGTCGCTCGAGGTGTGCTACCTAGAACCCCGCCCCGCGGCGGACGAGGGCCCCTTCCTTCACGAAGAGCGCGACCTGATTGACTCCCTGGCCGACATGCTGCGCCTGCACGTGCAGCACGTGCTGGCCGACGAGGCGCTCCGCGACGCGCGCGACGGCCTCGAGCGCCAGGTGCAGGAGCGCACGGCGCAGCTCGAGGCCAGCAACGCCGCCCTGAAGGCGGAGATCGAGGAGCACCGGCGGGCCCGGCGCGAGATCGAGCACCACCAGCGCCGGCTGCGGCGGCTGGCCTCGGAACTCTCGCTGGCCGAGGCCCGGGAGCGCCGGGCGATCGCCGCCGACCTGCACGACCACCTCGGCCAGGCCCTGGCCTTCGTGAAGCTCCGCCTGGGCGAGTTCGCCGGCGACGCCGTGTTCTGCGGCTTCGAGCAGAGCCTGCAGGAGCTGGAGACGCTCATCGACCAGGCCATCCGCTACACCCGCACGCTGACCTGCGAGCTCAGCCCCCCCGTCCTGCACGAGCTGGGCCTGGGCCCCGCCCTGGAGTGGCTGGGCGAACAGGCGCAGGCGCGCCACCGGATCCGCGTCGACGTGCGCGTCGCGCGCGACGCCCGAGCGCCGGGAGCGGATCTGGCCGTCATGCTCTTCCAGTGCGCCCGCGAGCTGGTGGCCAACGCCGTGCGCCACGGCCGGCCGCGGCGCGTGCGGATCGACCTGCGCCGCGAGGGCGACGACCTGCGCCTGGAGGTGTCCGACGACGGCGCCGGCTGCGAACCCGCGCGCCTGGTCGAGGCGGTCCCCGCGGACGGCCCCGGCGGCTTCGGACTGTTCAGCATCCGCGAGAGGCTGCGCCACCTCGGCGGCGGCCTCGAGGCCGAGTCGGCGCCCGGCCGCGGGGCGACGATCGTCCTGCGCGCCCCCCTGACGCCGACGGAGGTCCGGCCATGACCCTGCGCGTCGTGCTGGTGGACGACCACCGGATGTTCCGCGAGGCGCTGCGGCCCCTGCTGGCGCAGACGCCCGGGTTCGAGATCGCGGGCGAGGCCGGCGACGGGCAGCAGGCCGTCGAGCTCTGCGCCCGGCTGGCCCCGGACGTCGTGATCATGGACGTCTCGATGCCCGGCCTCAACGGCATCGAGGCGACCCGGCGCATCCTCGCGGAACGCCCGCGGACACGCGTGGTCGTGCTCTCGATGCACGCCGACCGCCGCTTCGTGGCCGAGACGCTGCGCGCGGGCGCCGCCGCCTACGTGCTCAAGGACGCCGGCTTCGCCGAGCTGGTCCGGGCCCTGCAGGCCGTGGCCGAGGGCCGCACCTACCTCTCGGAGCCGGTCCGCCAGCTCGTGGTGCAGGAGTACGTGGCCGGCCTGCAGCGCGAGGATCGTTCCGCCTTCTCCCTGCTCAGCGCCCGCGAGCGCGAGGTCCTGCAGCTGGTCGCGGAAGGGGTCTCCACGAAGGAGATCGGCGACCGGCTCTCGGTCAGCGTCAAGACGGTCGAGACCCACCGCCGCCAGATCATGGAGAAGCTCGACCTGCACAGCGTGGCCGAGCTCACCAAGTACGCGATACGCGAGGGATTGACTCCGCTCGACTGAGCCCGCGGTAAGGGATTTCCACCCCGGAATTCAGGTTCGCCGCCGTTGAGCACCGCCCGCGCACGCCGCACCCTTGCGGTACGGCGCGCGGAGGCCTTCCGCGCGCCCGCGAGTCACAACGCGGGAGGATCGCGATGTCGGCGTTCGATTCCGGCCACACCGGCTTCATGCTGGTGGCCACCAGCCTGGTCATGCTCATGACGCCGGGCCTGGCCTTCTTCTACGGCGGCCTGGTCGGCCGCCGCAACGTGCTGTCGATCATGATCCAGAGCTTCGTGTCGATGGGCATCACGACCATCATCTGGTACGTGTGCGGCTACTCGCTGTGCTTCAGCGGCGGTGCGGGCGGGATCATCGGCAACCTGGACCTGGCGTTCCTGCGGGGCGTCGGCCCGCTGACGCCCTTCGGCGAGGGGCACATCCCCCTCTACGTGTTCATCGCCTACCAGATGATGTTCGCCATCATCACGCCGGCCCTGATCACGGGCGCCTTCGCCAACCGCATCCGCTTCGGCGCCTACCTGCTCTTCCTGGTCGCCTGGCTGTTCCTGGTCTACTTCCCGTTCGTCCACATGATCTGGGGCGGCGGCCTGCTGGCCAAGTGGGGCGTGCTGGACTTCGCCGGCGGCATCGCGGTGCACAACATCGCGGGCATGGCGGCGCTCGCCTCGGTGCTCTACGTCGGCCGGCGCAAGGTGGCCGACAGCGTGCCGCACAGCATCCCGCTGGTCGCGCTGGGCACCGGCCTGCTGTGGTTCGGCTGGTACGGCTTCAACGCCGGCAGCCAGTTGAAGGTCGACGGCATCACCGGCCTCGCCTTCCTGAACACCGACATCGCCGCCTCCTTCGCCGGCCCCACCTGGATGCTGCTGGCCTGGATCTTCGAGCGCAAACCCAAGTTCCTGGGCCTGCTCACCGGCGCGGTGGCCGGACTCGCCACCATCACCCCCTGCGCGGGCTACGTCACGCCGGCCAGCGCCATGCTGATCGGGATCCTGGCCGGCATCGTCTGCTACGGCGCCGTGAGCCTGAAGAACCGGCTGCGCTGGGACGACGCGCTCGACGTCTGGGGCGTGCACGGCGTGGGCGGCGCCCTGGGCATCGTCATGCTGGGCCTGCTCGGCACCACCGCCGTGAACGCGGGCGGCCAGAACGGCCTCTTCTACGGCAACCCGGGCTTCTTCGTGAAGCAGGTCGTCGCGATCCTGGGCTCCTCGGTCTACGCCTTCGGCTTCACCTGGCTGATGCTCGCGGTCATCAACCGCGTCACGCCGGTGCGCACGACCGAAGTCGAGGAGCAGAGGGGTCTGGACGACACGCTCCACGGCGAAACCGCCTACGAGCAGGGCATCTGAGCGGCGCCCCGGCGCGCCGGAAGGAGACGGACATGAATCGCAAGATTGCGGCGGCGCTCGCCGTCCTGATCCTGATGAGCGCTGGGACCGCCCCGGCGCAGACACCGGTCGAGTTCTCGGGGTTCGTGGACGCCGGCTGGTCCGGCAACCTGGACCGCCGCGACGACGCCTTCACGGTGAACCAGGCCGAGGTCGATGTGACCCGCGCCTGGGACGAGCAGGGCGACCTGCGCCTCGACCTGGAGTGGGTGCACGACGGTACGGTCTGGACGACCGCCCTCGAACAGGCCTGGCTCTCCTGGCGCCTGCCCGGCCGCGCGGCGGCCCTCACGCTCGGCAAGTTCAACGCGCCGATCGGCTGGGAGCTGCCCGACGCCCCGGACATGCTCCAGTTCTCCCACGGCCAGCTGTTCAACTGCTGCGCCCCGACGAACCTGACCGGCCTGATGTTCGCGTCCCCCCTCGGCGCCGCGGGCTGCGACCTGAAGGTCTACGCGGCCAACGGCTGGGACCAGGACGTCGAGACCAACGGGGTCAAGACCTTCGGCGGCCGGGTCGGCTGGGCCGTCGACGGTCGCGGCGGGCTGGGCCTCTCGGTCATCATCGGCGAGGACGACCCGGGCCAGTCCGTGAAGCGCACGGCCATGGACGTCGATGCGACCTTCACGCCGAACGAGCGCCTGACGCTGGGAGCCGAGATCAGCCTCGGCAGCGTCGACGACGGCGTGGTCGACGCCGGCTGGACCGGTTTCATGGTGATGGCCCACGCGAAACTGAACGGGACCCTGGGGCTCACGGGCCGCTTCGACACGCTCGACGACGCCGACGGCGCCATCTTCGGCGCCGGCCAGCGCCGCAACTCCCTGACCGTCGCGCCGGTGCTCTCGCTCGGCGAGGGCATGCGGGCCCTGGCGGAACTGCGCCTGGACTTGTCCGACGCGGACGTGTTCCCCGACCGGGACGGCCAGGCGCAGGACTCGACGACGTCGGCGGCCCTGACGATGACGTACGGGTTCTAGACGAAGTCGCGAAATTGCCTCGCCCGCAGGAGAAGGGGCGGTTCCCGCCGGGGAACCGTCCCTTTCGCATCTCCGGACCGGATTTCACGCTTGACAGAAGATTACCATTTCGATAACATTACCATATTGATCACATTACTCGCGTCGGGAGGACCATGCAGGGGATCGGGCGGCACACGGACTACGCCTCGCGGATCGTGCTGCACCTGGCCTCGCTGGGCGACGACGCCCAGGTGCCGGTCAAGGAGATCGCCGAGAAGCGCCTGCTGCCGGCGCCCTTCGTCCGGCGGGTCGTGGCGCAGTTGGCGGCCGCGGGCCTGCTGAAGACGACGCGCGGCAACGGCGGCGGCGTGCGCCTGGCGCGGCCGGCCGCCGAGATCTCGCTGCTGGACGTGGTGCGGGCCATGGAGGGGAAGGTCGTCCTGAACCGCTGCGTCGACGCGCCCCACGCCTGCCCCCTGGCGGCCGTCTGCCCCGTGACCCGCGCCTGGACCGACGCCACGCGCACGGTCGAGGGCCACCTGGCCGGCGTCACCTTCGCCGGCCTCGTCGAGTCGATCGCCCGCGAGGCCGCCGCCGCCGCGGCGACGACCGCGCCGCAGGCGCCGGCCTCCCGCCGTCGCAAGACCTGAACCGAAAGGACCCGGCATGGACGTGCTCTCGCTCTCGCGCCTGCAGTTCGCGGTCGCGACCTACTTCCACTTCCTCTTCGTGCCGCTGACGCTGGGCCTGTCTGTCCTGGTCGCGATCATGCAGACGAAGTGGTACCGCACCGGCGACGAGGACTACCTGCACATGACGAAGTACTGGGGGAAGCTGTTCCTCATCAACTTCGCGATCGGCGTCGTCACCGGCATCACGCTGGAGTTCCAGTTCGGCACCAACTGGTCACGCTACTCGGCCTTCGTCGGCGACATCTTCGGCTCGCTGCTGGCGATCGAAGCCACGGCGGCGTTCTTCATCGAGTCGACCTTCATCGCCGTCTGGTTCTTCGGCTGGAAGCGGCTGTCGAAGAAGGCGCACCTGACGTCGATTTGGCTCGTGGCCTTCGCCTCGAACCTGTCGGCGTTCTGGATCCTGGTGGCCAACGCCTGGATGCAGAGCCCGGTCGGCTACGTCATCCGCAACGGCCGCGCCGAACTGACCGACTTCATGGCGGTCATCTCCCAGCCCTTCGCGCTGCTCGAGTTCGTGCACACCGTCGGCGGCGCCTACATCACGGCCGGCTTCTTCGTGCTGGGCATCTCCGCCTGGCACCTGGCCCGCCGCAACCGGCTGGCCTTCTTCCGCAAGTCCTTCGCCCTGGCGGCCGCCTGGACCCTGCTGTTCTCCGTGCTCGAGGTCGCCCAGGGCCACATGAACGCGGAGATCCTCGGCAGCAAGCAGCCCGTCAAGCTCGCCGCCATGGAGGCGCAGTGGGAAACGCAGGCCGGCGCGCCGATGAACCTCCTGCAGTGGCCCGACGCGGCGAACGAGCGCAACTCGGTGCAGGCCCTGCCGGTGCCCAAGCTGCTCTCGCTGCTGGCGCACTACGACCCGAACGCCGTGGTGCACGGCCTCAAGGAGGTGCCGGCGGCGGACCGGCCGCCCGTCCTGCCGACCTTCCTGTCCTTCCGGGCGATGGTCGGCCTGGCCTTCGTGTTCGTCGGCATGTCGGCCTGGGCCTTCCTGCGCCGGCGCAACCCCGAGCGCCACGTGGTGCTGCTGAGGCTGCTGACCTGGACCATCCCCCTGCCCTACCTGGCCAACCTGCTGGGCTGGACGCTCAGCGAGGTCGGCCGCCAGCCGTGGATCGTGTACGGCGTGATGCGCACCGCCGACGCGGTCTCGCCCGTCTCGGCCTCGCAGGTGGCCGTGTCGGCCGTCGGCTTCATCCTGGTGTATTCGCTGCTCGGCGCAGCCGACTTCTACCTACTGGCCAAATACGCCCGCCGCGGACCCGTCGACGACGACGCGGCGCACGTCTAGAGGAGGCGCGACATGCTCGAGACGATCTGGTTCGTGCTCTGGGGCATCCTGTGGACCGGCTACTTCGTGCTGGACGGCTTCGACCTGGGCCTCGGCGCGATGATGCCCTTCCTGGCCCGCAACGACGCGGAGCGGCGCCTGGTGTTCAACGCGCAGGGACCGTTCTGGGACGGCAACGAGGTCTGGCTGATCACGGCCGGCGGCGCCACGTTCGCGGCGTTCCCGCTCACCTACGCGGTGATGTTCTCGGCGCTGTACACGCCGCTGATGCTGCTGCTGTTCGCGCTGATCCTGCGCGGCATCTCCTTCGAGATGCGCTCCAAGGAGGCCGCGCCCCTCTGGCGCCGTACCTGGGACACCTGCATGGTCGCGGGCTCGTTCCTGCCGGCGCTGCTGCTGGGCGTGGCCTTCGCCAACATCTTCAAGGGGCTGCCCCTGGACGCGCAGGGCATCCTGCACGGCAACCTGCTCACGCTGCTGAACCCGTACGGCCTGCTCGGCGGCGCCCTGTTCGTGCTGCTGTTCGCCGTGCACGGCTCGATCTGGCTGTCGATCAAGGTCGCCGGCGAGCTGGGCGAGCGCGGCGCGCGCCTGGCGGTCCGGCTGTGGCCGGCGCTGCTGGCCGTCGCCGTCGCCTTCCTGGCGATGTCGGCCGCTGTGACCGACCTCTACGCGAACATCGCCCGCTGGCCGCTGCTGGCGGTCTTCCCGCTGCTGGCCGTCGCCGGGCTGCTGGGCACGCGCCTGTTCCTGGCCCGGCGCGCGCGCTGGCGGGCCTGGGCGGCGTCGGCGGCGACCATCGCCGGCGCGACGGCGTTCGGGGTGGCCGGCCTCTATCCCCGGCTGCTGCCCTCCAGCCTCGATCCGGCCGCGACGCTGACGGCGCACAACAGCGCGTCCAGCCAGCTCACGCTGTCGATCATGCTGGGCGTGGCGCTGGTGTTCGTGCCGATCGTGATCGCCTACCAGGTCTGGGTGTACCGGACGTTCGCGTTCCCCATCGACGAGCGCGACCTCGAGGGGCACAACGCCTACTGAGGCGCGGCGCCGGCATCACGGACGAACGAAGGCCCCCGGCGGCGGGGGCCTTCCTCGTTCCCGGGGGAGAGCCGCCGGTCAGACCGGCATGTCCGTCCCCTCCCGCACCGACCAGCCGGTCTTCAGCCCGATCACGAACCACGCCAGCGCCAGCGTCCCGACCGCGAAGATCGTGTCGCCGATCACCCGCAGCCAGCGCAGGGTCTGCAGGTAGTCCTGCTGCAGGAACTCGGCCGAACGGGCGTACCACAGCCCCTCGCGCACGCTGGCCATCGTCTGGGCCAGGCCCACCGGCAGCACGCTGATCAGCACCATGGCCGCCAGGCCGATGTTGATGGCCCAGAAGGCGAAGCGGATGACCCCGTCCTTCCAGATCCGGCGCGCGGCCAGGCCCTTGAGCACGAAGAGCATCAGCCCGATGCCCAGCATGCCGTAGACCCCGAACAGCGCCGTGTGGCCGTGCACCGGCGTGGTGTTCAGGCCCTGCATGTAGTAGAGCGCGATGGGCGGGTTGATGAGGAAGCCGAAGATGCCCGCGCCCACCAGGTTCCAGAACGCCACCGCGATGAAGCAGTAGATCGGCCACTTGTAGGCCTCGAGCCACGGCTTGGCGCGGCTGAGCGTGAGGTTGTGGTAGGCCTCGAAGCCCATCAGCACCAGCGGCACCACTTCCAGGGCGCTGAAGGTGGCGCCCAGCGCGAGCACCGCCGTCGGGGTGCCCGTGAAGTAGAGATGGTGGAAGGTGCCGATGATGCCGCCGGCCAGAAAGACGTTCGTGGAGAAGAGCGTGGCGGCGGTCGCCGTCTTCACCTTCAGCAGCCCCAGGCGCACGAAGAGGAAGGCGATGACCACGGTGGCGAAGACCTCGAAGAAGCCCTCCACCCACAGGTGCACCACCCACCAGCGCCAGTACTCGGCGATGGCCAGGTTGGTCTGCCGCCCCCACATCAGCCCCGCGCCGTAGAAGCCGGCGATGGCCACGCAGGAGATCACCAGCATCACCAGCAGCGGTCGGTTCTGGTCGGCCCGCCGCAGGGCCGGCCGCAGCGCGGCGACCATCAGCCCGAGCCACAGCAGCAGCCCGACCAGCAGCAGGATCTGCCACAGCCGGCCCAGATCGACGTACTCGTAGCCCTGGTGCCCGAACCAGAAGTTCCCGACCAGGCCCAGCCGCTGCATGATGCCGAACCACTGGCCGGCCAGCGAGCCGACGACCACGACCAGCAGGGCGCCGAACAGCACGTTCACGCCCAGGCGCTGGAAGCGCGGCTCGTGCCCCGACACCGCCGGCCCGATGAACAGCCCGGTCGCCAGCCACGAGGTGGCGATCCAGAAGATGGCCAGCTGGACGTGCCAGGTGCGCGACAGCGAGTACGGCAGCACGGCGCTCAGGTCCAGGCCGTAGAAGCCGCTCCCCTCCACGCCGTAGTGGGCGGTGACGGCGCCCAGGACGACCTGCACGACGATCAGGGCGGTGACCACCCAGAAGTATTTCAGCGTCGCCTGCATGGACGCCGTCGGAGACAGCGCGAGCAGGGGGTCCTGCTCGGGCAGGATGCCGGGGTCGAACCCTTCCTCGCGGTTGGCCGCGTAGTACCAGGCGAGCAGCGCGATGCCGGCGATCAGCAGGATCACCGAGAAGCCCGTCCAGAGGATGAGGCTGCCGGTGGGCCGGTTGCCGACCAGGTTGTCCGGCGGCCAGTTGTTGGTGTAGGTGATGTCGGCGCCCGGGCGCTCGGTGACGCAGACCCAGGCGGCCCAGAAGAAGAACGCCGTCAGGTCCTGCAGCCGTTCGGGATCGCCGACCGTGGACTCGCGCATGGCGTAGGCCTCGCGCAGGTCGGCCTGCGCCGGGTCGCCGCCGAACAGCCCGCGATAATGCTCCGCCACGGCGCGCACCGCCGCGACCCGCGCCGCCGACAGGCGCAGGTCGCCGGACGCGGCGTCGTAGGAGTTGGACCGCAGCTCGGCCTGCAGCCGCGCCTCGAGGGCGGCGCGCGTCTCGACGTCCAGCCGGTCCGCGTCGACGCCGTGCTCCACGCGCGACCAGGCGTCCAGCATGACCTCGGCCTCGCGGTGCAGCCAGTCGGCCGACCAGTCCGGCGCGACGTAGGCGCCGTGCCCCCAGACCGAGCCCAGCTCCTGCCCGCCCGTGGACTGCCAGACGTTCTGGCCGTCCCTGATGTCCTGTCCGGTGAAGAGCACCGCGCCGTCCTCGCCGACCACCCGGGCGGGGACCGGCGGCGCCTGGCGGTAGATCTCCCGCCCGAAGTAGCCGAGCACGGCGAAGGAGAGCCCCACCACCAGCCCGAAGACGATCCAGAGTCTCTTGTAACTCATCGCACCATCCTTTCCGTCGTGATCACACGGTCCCGAACTCAGAATCTCAACGCATCCGCATATCCACTAACTAGGCAAAAAAAGGGCCGACCTTCACTGAGCCAGGTCGGCCACCCGGGTCGTCGTGATCATGCGGGTGAAACCGTCGCGGACCCCCGCCCACTCCTCGTGCATGGCGCAGGGGTGCCCGGCATCGCAAGCCGGTCGCCCCAAAGCGCAGTCGGTGCGTTCGGCGCTCCCCAGACCGTCGAACACGACCAGCACGTCGCGGATGGGCCGGGATTCCGCCCCCGCACGCAGCCGGAACCCGCCGCCCCAACCCTTCTGGGACTCCACCAACCCCGCCTTGCGCAACTGGTTGAGGATCTTGGCCAGGTAGTTGGCGGGGATGCCGGTCGCGGCGGCGATCTCCTCGCCGCGCAACTGCTGGGCGGGACGGGCGGCCAAGTAGCCGAGGATTTGGAAGGCGTAGCGGGCTGTGCGGCTGATCATGTCGTCACCTCAATAGACAAGTATATCCTCTGAGTTGGCTCTGTCAACTCCGAAGGTTCTGGCCGCGAAATTGGGTCTGACTTAATAATATCCATAATTAAACATATAATAATTTATAAATATCTGTATTCAGGGTGTGTCTGGCGCAGATTGCGACCAGACCCAATTTCGCGGCCAGAACAAACAACTAAATCGTGGAACGAGCCTACCGCACCCCGGCGATGGGCTCGTTCCCGGAATCACTCCCCCTCGACCAGCCGCGTCGGCCGCCAGCTGAACTGGAAGACCACCGCGACGTCGCGCCCGTCATCGACGGGTTCGATGTCGTAGTCGGTCACCACCGGCACACGCAGCCCCAGGAACGGGCTCAGCGGGCCCAGCGCATAACCGACGCCGGGGTACAGGTCGACGAGGGTGCCGCCCATCTGCAGGTCGGCCTCCGAGCCGGGCGAGCCGTCGCTGTAGGTCGTCTTGGACTTGCCGTCTCCCAGCAGCGTGGCGCCCAGGCCCAGGTTCAGCCACCACTTCGCACCCACGAGCTTGCGCCCGAAGACCGTGGCGACAAGCTGGTCGGCGCTGGTCACCTCGAAGGTGCGCGTGACGCCGCCACCCCAGTCGGAGATCGTCTCGTTCGGCGTGTTCTTGCGGTAGAGCAGCGAGGCGAGCAGCCCGTTCGTCGGCGTCGAGCGCGCGTACTGCGCGCGCGCGATCAGGTCCAACGTGCCTGTGCCCAGGGGCACGGCATAGGCGCCGTCCATCTTCTCCTCGTCGCCGGTCGGCAGCTTCGCGCTCAACTGCAGGCGCACGACCGAGCCCGGCGCGGACAGGGGCCGCGCGTACTCGGCGTCCAGGACCACGTCGCCCAGCCCGCCGGCCGAGGCCTCCGTGCCCCAGTAGTTCAGCGTGCGCTCGAAGATCAGCGGCAGCCGCGCCTTCAGCACGAACGCCGGCGAGAACCGGTACGACGGCGTGAGCAGTCCGGCCTTCTGGTCGCCCGTGACCTCGAAGTAGCCGCCGACCCCGGCGCCCGTCAGCGCCTTGTCGGCGCCCGCGTCCGGCGCCGGCGCGAACTCGTCCGCCGTCGGCACGATCAGCGGCGCCATCGTCGGATCCAGGTACGGGTCGCCGCCCTCGCCCTCGCCCTCCTGGGCCCACGCCGCGCCAGCCGTCATCACGATCACCAGCGCGAGCCCCCAGGCCCACGCCCTGTTCCCGAGCATCCTCTGCATGTCCGCCCCTTTCGGTGGAAGTCCCATCCGCAAGGGTAACACAAGCTTACTCCCGATCAACCATATTGAAAGCCGACAATCACGCCGCCCCGATGCCCGCGACAAGTAGTCACATCCCCTGTCGCAGATCCATCTCGTGCAGATCATGCAGACCCGCCAAGTCGGGGGTGTGATGAAGGCCCCCGGCGCCAGGAGGGCGCCGGGGGCCGCTCGTGTTTGGCTATTAACTAGATAAAGTCACCAATCTCTTCCCGTCATCACGATTTTCGCTGGACTCCCGCCCTTTCTTGGTGTCTAGTTATAGCACTAGATACAAAGGAGGTTCCCCATGGGCGTTCCTACCAAGGTCCAACTCATCCAGCGCAAGACCAGCGAGCAGTGGTACATCAACTTCCCTGCCGCGGTCGCCCAGGCCATGGAGTTCAACA
>Ga0172371_10005537_pt1 | contig 18689 bp, 15 predicted proteins | sample Lak12m_FD_114543 | JGI IMG/M metagenome (GOLD analysis project Ga0172371, IMG submission 114543) | Freshwater microbial communities from Kabuno Bay, South-Kivu, Congo - kab_022012_12m | ecosystem: Environmental > Aquatic > Freshwater > Lake | place: Democratic Republic of the Congo: South-Kivu...
AACACACCTCGCACACGTCCTACCTGCCCCTGGGCTGCAGCGACCTGCTGTGTCCCCACGGCGCGAAGTAAACCGCGGTACATGCCGTCCATCAAACCCGTGCGCGCCCTATCGGCCGCGAGGACAGATCCTGGATAATTCCCCCCCGATTCTCGTGCAGCAAGGAGACGCCAAGGTGTGCGATTTTGCCCTGCAGGTCGACAATCCGGAGGTTCCGGTGCATACTGGATGATGCCGATGGCGATGGGGAGGGCCGATGGGTAGGGATGAACATGAGGACTCTCGCCCTGTTGATAGCTGCCGCTGTTTGCGCCGTTTCCTTCGGGGCCGAGGGGGCGCCTGCCCCGGTGCCGCAAAGCATAGGCCCCACCTACGCGGGAAGGACTCTGAGCCAATGGGCCGCCATGAGTCAGGACAAGGACGAGGCGGTCCGCTCGGACGCGGCCGACGCTTTGGGGAAGCTCGGCCCCGCGGCCGTCCCAACCCTTACGCTACTGCTTAGGGACAAGAGCGAGAGCGTGCGGCGGGCCGCTGCCGTGGCCTTGGGGAACATCGGCCCCGAGGCCAAGGACGCCGCTGCGGCCCTGGCAGAGTGTCTCAAGGATGGGGGGTGGCAGTTCAGGGAAGCGGCAGCGTCATCGCTTGGGGAGATCGGCTCCGCCGCCATCTCGGACGTCACAAGACTCTTCAGCGACAAGAATCACGAGACTCGGTTGTTCGCCGCCAGGGCGCTATCGCGAATCGGCAGGCCAGCCGTTCCCACCGCCGTCGAATTGCTCAAGAGCGAAAACGATCATGTTCGGCAAGCTGCCGCGGAGGCTTTGGGATGGATGCGAAGCGATGCGAAGGCCGCCATCCCGGCCCTCGTCGAATTGGTCAAGGTCAAGGATGCAGGCGTCCGCTGCACCGCTTGCGAAGCCCTTCGGCACTTGGAGATCGATGCGGAGGCCGCCGCGCCTGCGCTTGCCGAACTGCTGAAGAACAAGGATGCGGATGTTCGCGCCGCCGCTGCGGAAGCCCTGGCGAGCATCGGGTATCATGCGAAGGGCGCCGTCCCTGACCTCGCAAGACTGCTTAAGGATGGCAGTGATGGAGATCGAGAGGCCGCGGCGAAGGCCTTGGGCGGGATCGGCCCCGGGGCCGCGACGGCTGCCGTTGCCCTTGCCGAAGCGATCAAGGACAAGAACGAGAGGGTTCGGCGTGCCGTTGTGACGGCCCTGGGAAGGATGGAGTCCGAGGCGAAGACGATCGTCCCGATTCTCGTCGGTCTGCTCAAGGATCGAAACGACGACATTCGAGCGGACGCGCTGGCGGCCTTGGAAAACATGGGCCCCGCGGCGAAGACGGCCGTTCCTGCCCTCATCGACGTACTCAAAGACGAACGTCTTCGACCCTTCGCCGCACAAGCCTTAGGGCGAATGGGGAGCCGTGCAAGGACCGCGATCCCCGTCCTCACCGGATTGCTCACGGACGACGATGCAGGCGTTCGGAGTGCCGCTGCTTCGACCCTGGGGAACATGGGGCCCGAGGCCAAGGGCGCCGTCCGCGCCCTTATCGGGTTGCTCAGAGACGAGAATTCAGAGGTTCGGGCTGCCGCTGTTTGTGCCCTGAGGGACATCGGTCCCGCGGCGAAGAGCGCCGTTCCTCCCCTCACCGGACTGCTCAAGGATGGAGACGAGTGGGTTCGCGGGGCCGCGGCGGAAGCCCTGGGAGGCATCGGCCCCGAGGCCAGGACGGCTGTTCCCGCCCTCGTCGAAGTTCTCAAGGACAAGAATCACCAGGTGCGGTCGAGCGCTGCTACAGCCCTGGGAAGAATCGGTCCGGACGCCAAGTCCGCCATCCCTCCCCTCGTCGAAGCGCTCAAGGACGAACATGTTCGAGAGGCCGCTGAAGAAGCCCTGGGCGAGATGGGGCCTGAGGCGAAGATCGGTATCCCCGCGCTCGTGGAGTTGGTCAAGAGCGGGGATGCGCAGGTTCGATCTGCTGTGGGCGAGGCCCTGAGGCGGATGGAAGCGAACGCGGAGCCCGCCGTCCCGCCTCTTATCGAATTGCTTAGAAGCGAGGCCCCGGGCGTTCGGGTTGCCGCGACGCGCGTCCTGGCGAAGATGGGGGCCCACGCGAAGGCTGCCGTCCCCGCACTCACCGAATCGCTCAAGGATGACAGCGACAGCGTTCGAGAGGCTGCGGCCAGGGCTTTAGGAGACATCGGCCGGGGCGCGAGAACAGCCACGGCCGCCCTCATCGAGAGGCTCAAGGACAGAGCCCCCAAGGTCCGCTGGGCCGTGGCCGACGTCCTGGGCAAATGGGAGTTTAGCGCGAAGGCGGCCGTCCCCGCCCTCACGGAAATATTAAAGGACGAGACCGACGGCGAGGGACGACGGGCGGCGGCGATGGCCTTGGGATACATCCATCACGGGGCCCAGACGGTTCCCGCCCTTGTCGAAGCACTCACAGACGAGCATGTTCGCGCTGTCGCCGCCGAAGCCTTAGGGCACATGGGCGGTGAGGCCAAGGCCGCCGTCCCTGCCCTCATCCCGTTGCTCAAAGACAAGGACCAGAGCGTTCGGCGCGCCGCGGCCGCCGCCCTGGGGGAAATCGGTCCCGAGGCCAAGGCCGCCGCCCCTGCCCTCGTTGCGGCGCTTAAGGACGATTCCCGGCTTCGGCTTGCCGCAGCGACTGCCCTCGTGAGAACGGAGACCGTTGCGGCGGACGCCATCCCGGCCCTGCTCGAATTGTTCAAGGACGACGATCCGTCCGTTCGATCTGCCGCGGGAGCCGCCCTGGCGAGGACGGGCCCCGATGCGAAGACCATCATCCCTGCCTTGCTCGAAGCGATCAAGAGCGAGGATTGGCGAGTTCGCGACGCCGCTGCGTTTGCCGTGGCGAACATGGGGTCCCATGCGAAGGCCGCCGTCCCTGCGCTCAGTGCATTGCTCACGGATCGGGAAGACGACGTTCGAGCGGCTGCGGCGATGGCCCTGGAAGGGATCGGCCCGGAGGCCCGGACGGCGGCTGCCGCCCTCATCGAAGCCCTCAAGGACCGGAGCGACCACGTTCGAGGACATGCGGCGACGGCCCTGGGAAGAATCGGCCCCGAGGCCGTGGCGGCGATCCCCGCCCTCGTCCAAGCGCTCAGGGACAAGGACCATAAGGCCAAGCCATTTGTTGCCGAGGCGCTCGGGGCAATGGGAAGTCCTGCGAAGGCGGCGACTGCGGCCCTCGTCGAATTGCTTAAGGACGAGAACGAGGACAGCTACGCGCGGGCGGCTGCCGCGAGGGGCTTGGGAAACATCGGCCCGGAGGCCGCCGCGGTCATTCCTGCCCTCATCGAAGCACTCGGGGCGGATCGCGTTGGGGAGGGCACGGCGTACGATCGAGGGGACATCGGCCCTGAGGGACGGCTCTCGCGAGTCAGCCCGGCACTCGACCAGTTGGAGGAGGATCGCGTTCGGTGTGCCGCTGCTGGAGCGCTGGGAAGAATCGGCCCAAAGGCCAAGAGCGCTGTAGCCGACCTCACCCGATTGCTCCGAGACACGAATTGGGAAATTCGGCATGCCGCCGCTGAAGCCTTGGGAGAAATTGGCCGCGATGCGAAAATCGCCGTCCCCGCCCTCATCGCTTTGCTCAACGACCGTAACGTCCAAGGGGCCGCCGCTGAAGCGTTGGGAAAAATCGGCCCTGAGGCCAAGACGGCCGTTCCTGCCTTGATCGGATTGCTCAAAGATGAGGAATTGCAGAATACCGCCGCGGAAGCGTTAGGGAAAATCGGCCCAGAGGCCAGGACGGCCGTCCCCACCCTCATCGAATTGCTTAACGATGTTGATGTCCGACAGTCCGCCGTTGAAGCGTTGGGGAACATCGGCCCAGAGGCAAAGGCGGTCATTCCCGAACTCGCGCGATTGGCCCACGATGAGCTGATTTGGGACTGCGCCACCACGGCCCTCAAGAAGATTGGGCCAGCGGCGATTCCAACCCTCAGCGGCCTGCTGAAGGACAAAGAGGAAGCGGTTCGCCAACTCGCCGCTGAAGCGTTGGGAGGAATCGGTCCCGAAGCGAAGACCGCCGTCCCTGCCCTTGTCGAATTGCTCAACGATAAGGAGGACGAGGTCCGACGGGCCGCGGCCACAGCCTTGGGAAACATCGGCCCCGATGCGGCGGCCGCCGTCCCTGCCCTCGCCCGATTGCTGAACGACAAGGATGCGTGGGTCCGGCTTGCCGCTGCTGAGGCCCTGGGGAACATCAGCCCGAGCGCGAAGTCCGCCATCTCTGCCACCCTCACGGAGTTGCTCAAGGACGAGGACGGCAACGTACGACGGGCCGCGGCCGAAGCCCTGAAGACGATCGAGAAAAGGAAGAAATAAAGAAGAGGTGGCAACGGTCCTCACGCTCGCGATTGCTGCGGACACCAGGTGGTCCGCCGCCAAACGAACCCGTGTCCCTTGAGCCGGATCATTCCTCGAACCGATGTCTTCGCTCTTGGGGCAGCCCCAGTCCGCGGTTTAGCTGCGGATGGTGCATGTGCTGGCGCTCGCCGTGGACCGAACACATGGGACTTTCTCCCATCGGAGAGAGGAGATACGTTCCCCCATCGGGGCAACGCAACGACTGATATCCGCCCGGGATGAACCGCGATAGGCTCGCTTCCGAAATCTCGTCGCCTGCTCGATACCTGTTGGCCGACGCGGCTTGCTCCTTGGCGTTCTCGATCAAGCGAAGATTGTTGGAGCATTGCGCCATCCGGGCGGCTTCTCGGGCGGCCTGAACCGCGGGCAGCAAGAGCGCGATCAGAATGCCGATCATCGCAATCGTCACCAGCACGTTAGCCCCGCCCGTTCCCGTCCCGCCGAAACTGAACAAGGCAAATACGTATGCCAAGGGGTGCCTGCGCGAGCGGCCCAACGATTGCCCTGTCTGGATGGACATCAGGGCAGCAACCCGCTGCGATAGCGTCGGATATCCCGTGATCAGCTCGTACCACGAGACGAAGAAACCCCGCATACCGTCGTTCCGAGCCTTGGAACTCGGGCTCGAAGGAGCATCCCCACGTGGCGTCGATCATGCTCACCGAAGACATGATCGTGCCGCTCGCGGTCTTTGCCCTCCTCGAATCCGGGTGCCGCGAGGTCTGGATCACCCACTCCGCCGCCATGGGCATCGAGCCGACAGACCGGGACGGAGATGTCGAAGGCATGAAGCGGGTGTACGGGCCCACTCGTAGGTTGGCGTACCACGGCCCGCACCAGGACCGTAACCAGCACCAGATGTCCGGGAGGGTGCGATGAAGATCACGCTTCAAGAGGGCGACTTCGGCACGTTCCTGCTCCAGGCCGAGGACGGCCGCGACCTCCTCGTGCAGACCGACTGGGAATTCCCCGGCGTCGCCTCGACTTTCGGATGGAGCCCCTGTCCGTGCGGTGAGACGGACGGCACGGTCGATTGCCCGCATCGCACCGCCGACGACATGATCGCCGAGGCCCGCGATTTCCTCCAAGAACGCGTCGGAGAAACGACCGACGATCCTGGGTACTTCTGAGCCTCCCTTAAGACTCAGGCACGGCCCCTGCGGAGACGTGGGGGCTTTCTCATCGAATATGTCATGCCATTCGCTCTCCAGCATGTTTCCTTAGTGCGGACCCACAGGTGCCCGGCGTAGAGGTCATCCCGATCGGAGTGGACCACATCAACATTGCCAAGCCAGACTCCCGAAACCATCAGATTTACATGACGGTGAGGCAGTTCGTCGATCAAGTCCTTCCCCCGTAGACACAAAGGAACCGAACGCCGTGGGCACCTTGTGCGGCTCGACCGCAGGAACAGAGCGGCTCGCTGGAACCCCGAGACTCCCGGCCTTCCAAACCGTGCCTAGGTTTGGTACCCTAGGTTGGCCAACTTCGCGTCGCGGAGTACCAAGGTTGCCAAGAGTGCTGCGTTCATCCCCACGAGGCCAGTCCCAGGGCACTGAACAACGGATGGCACCGACCCGCCCACGTAGAGCATTGGATATACCCCGAATGGTGGTTACGGGTGCGCTGGGGTATCGCCGACCCGTGCGACGGTTGCCGGAGGGCATTTTTGTTGCGGAGACTGTTGTCTTCGGCTATCCTGTAAATATACAAAGAATAGGAAGGATTCTTGCCTGGCGTTGGGCGAGGATATCCGGTGGGTGAGTTCGCGGCTTGCCACATATCACGGAAGCCCCCGATTGACTCCGGCAGGGCTTTCTTGAACGATTATGGTAGATTGAGCACCTGAAAGCCGATCCCTTTTAGGGAGCGACGCGGGATCCGCGGCTGGTGGCGCAGAAAGGTGAGATCGATGACGCAAGTCTTGTCTTCTCCGTCGGTACTAGGTCCGCTGTTAGTTGTTGCTGACGAAGTCCCCCAATTGGACGCGATTCGGGACGCGGCAGACCGGGCGGGGTTGCACAATGTCCGCCCTGCCGCGAGCGAATCGGACGCGTACGCGCTCATAGAAGGTGGCGAGGAGTTCCCTCTGGCTGTAGTCGATATCATGCTCACTTCCAAGAAGCTCAAAGAAGGTTTCCGAGTCATCGAGCGGCTTCGCGGTAGGCAGCCCCGGTGCCGCATCATCGCACTGACCTCGAAGGGCGGTAATGAGATTGGGGTGGAAGCACTGAGGAGAGGTGCCGCCGATTTCGTCTGTGCCGACTGGGATCATGTGAACTGGTGGGAGTTGCTTCAACAGCGTCTTGTGCTGTGGTTCGGCGTCGCCGACGCCGAGCGATCGGCACAGACCCAATAGACGGTCGCAATCAGGGGAATCTAATGGGCCCCAGCCTTGCCCAAGACGCATTCGAGACGACCTTCCTCTGTTTCGAATGCTGTCACAAGATGCCTCCGAACGCTCTTGCTCTTGGCGCCCCGCTCTCTTCCGACGCCGCTGAGCTTCCCTGACTGGCGCCAATCAGGCAGGTTGTTACCTCAACTTTCCCGGAGGCGCCGCGGTGTAGCTACATCTTCGCCCTGAGGTGTCAAGGACGCGCAAGGACTTGCCGAAGGCTCCGCGGCCGTACCTGGAGGAAACGAAGAGGGAACAGGAGCCGGCACCCCGGCAGAGGTTCGCCGGCCCCCGTCCCCGTCTCAAGCACATCACGCTGTAGCATTGACCCGCCCAGGGATGGGCGGGTTTTTTCATCCCGACTTCCGCAGCACCTCGCGCAGGTAGTCCGGGGCGTGCGACAGATGCGAGTACACCTTGGCAATCATCGTCGGGTCGGCATGGCCCATGAGCACGGAAACCGTCAGCGCGTCCACGCCGGCCTTCAGCAACCGATGGCAGAACGAATGACGAAACTCGGTCAGACAGTGCTTCCTGGCTCGCGTGCACGCGGCGGCCTTGCGGAGCTTCCGCATGGCCTCTTCCCGCAGTTCGGCCTTGGACTTTTTCACCTTCCGCCTCCCGAACTCCCGCTCCTGCCCGAGGGTCGCGATCTTCGCCTTGATGTCCTCCTCGCTGAGCGTGAACCCGTCCTCCTTCATGGCCCGAAGGCCCATCCGAACCTGGATGGCGACAAACGCGCAGTTGACCGCGTTGGCTGTCCATGGGCCGTTCGCCCCGCGGAAGAGCGGCCCAGTCGGGTAGAGGAGCATGAGCCGGCGGATGATCTCCTCGGCCGCGTCGGTCAGGTAGATGATCCGCGGAATCCGCTGCATCTTCTCCTCCTCGACCGGGAACACGATCCGGTGGTTTCCAAGATCGACGTGACGCTTCTCGACGGCCATGCACTCCGCCGCTCGTGCCCCCGCCTCCCAGGCGAACGTGCAGAGATCCCGGAAGGGACGGTTCCGTGCGCACGCAAGGATGTCCGCGTACTCCTCCGGCGCGATGACCGTCTCCCGCACGCCGCCCTTGGGCTTCTTGAAGTGGGCGATGGGCGACCGGTCGATCATCCCCTGTTCCTCCGCCCAGCGCATGCACCGCATGATCGCCCGGGCGTAGTTCCGCTTGGAACCGGAGGAGAGATCGACGAAGCTGTCGATCCACTCCTGCACGTGGAAGGGCTTCAGAGTTCCGACGCGCAGCGCCGGGTACCGGCGGGCGAAGCACTGGAGCCGGGACTGATACCAGACGTAGGTATCCTCGGCCGCCCCGCTCTTCTGGAGGGACTCGAGGAATCGGTCAATGAACGCCACCACGGCATCCCCCCGCACTCGGGGTTCCTCGGGCGGCTTTCCCATGAGGACATGGAATGCCTGGTACGCCTCCTTCTTATCCGGGCCGAGGTTCTGACGCTCCCCCCGGATGGTGACGAACCAGCTTCGACGCTCCCTCCAGTACCACGGTTTCGGTGTACGGGCCATTGGCAAACCTCCAGCTTGAGTGAACTCACCCTGCAAGCCGAAAGGTTTGCTCGCCTCCGGGCGGTACCAGACCGAGGCCGAACGTCCCACGACCGTGTTCGAGCAACGTTCTCCGAACGGCGACCACGGTGAGCGAATACTCGTCGGGTACTTCGTAGGGGATCTTGATGTGGGAGATTTCGTCGGCATCCGAGTGGAGCACGCCGTTGGTGATCTTCCACTTGCCCTTGGTCGTGTCCTTCTCCGGTTCGATCAGGGGCAGCAGATCGACTGTGCTGCCAGTCGGCGTCTCCACCGGCACGAACGGGGCTACATTGGCCCGCTCAACGGTTCCCGAAGGTGCAAACCACTTGGAGTAGCCGGAAGCAACTGCGATAAGCAGGCCGACGAGCACCAGGCTGGCCGCAGCCCAAATGGGCAGTAGGGCATTTTGCAGTACGTCGTCGGTCTCTTCCCATCGTCGCAACCTCGGGTAGCCCCGGAGCATCTTCCGGGTCAGCCGAGTCAGCCGGTCGCACGAATGCCGGACCAGGGCATCTCTGGCGGCCTCGTCTCCGGTCTGGAGCAGGTCCAGCCATCGCTGAATCTGCGTGGTGTTGCTGTCGGCCATTGGGAAGCCCGTCAGGGATGGGGTGGACCGGATCTGGTCTCCCATTTTGGCCCTGCGAGGGCTTCCCCACAACGGAAAGCGGACGAACTTGCCTCCAGCGGACAGAAAATCGGTTTTCTTGGGGACTCGATGTCCTTCGGCGGGCAAAACGTCCGCTTCCATAGTAGCGGGGCAACCCGCTTGGAAGCCCTGCGACAGCACTTGTGGCCGCACCAGCGGCCACAAGTGCCCATCAAACCGGTAATTCAGGTGAGCCATGCGGACCTTGGCTCCCAGAAGAAACAGACCCCTCCAAAGACGCATATATTCTGATGGCCCCCTTGATTGACGGTAGGTTGCCCGCTGCTTACGATGGCGGGCAGTTGCCCGCTGGGGCCGAACACAACGACCACTGGCAGAAATTGAACCGACGAGCAGCACGCAACCGGAAACCGACCGGATACAACCAATTCTACGACGAGCAAATTAGCCTTTGCCCGCCGCCGATTCTGGAAAACTGCGACATTTTCAGCGGAAGTCGGCGTTCGGACAGGCTCCCGTATGGGAGCCACCGGACGTTGTTTCTTCCGCAGCCTGTCGCAGGGCTTCCAGAAGAGCAGCTTCGGTGTGCTCCCAGTTTTTTTCTTGGCAATCTCCTTCACCATCGACACGAGACGTTCCTATGCATCGTCAAGTTCGGACGGGGCTGTTGCTCGCCTTGTTGCTGGCGACCACGTTGATCGCCGCCTGTAAACCTACGAAGCCACCGGAAGGGGCCGCCCCAACGTCGGCCCCATCGACGCAACCGGCATTGCTTCAATCGGCCCAATCGGCGTCACCTGCATCGACTCAACCTGAAGGCGATGATTTCAAGCAGGGCCTTGCCCAGTGGAACCAAGGAGACTTCGATGCGGCCATCGCCTCATTGACTAAGGCAGCCCAGCGAGATCCTAACGACGCCAAAGCATTGGCTGTCCGAGGAATGGTCTACTATGACGGAAGCGAACTGGATAAAGCAATCGAGGACTTCACAAGTTCCCTGCGAATTGATCCGAACAACTCCGAAGCCGCACGAGGTCGTGGACGTGCCTATTACGAAAAAGGCGATCTTGACCACGCCTTGGCCGACCTGAAGACCGCACTCCAACTGAATGGGGACGATTCCGAGGCACTTGCCACGAGCGGCTTGATTCATTACGAGCGGGATGAACTGGACAAGTCCCTTATGTCCCTTGATCGAGCGATAAAACTCGATCCCAAGAACACGGAAGCCCTGGTTACTCGGGGCTTGACCTACTACGAAAGCGACGAATTGGACAAGGCCGTCGCTGATTTCACGGCTGCTCTGGTACTTGATCCTAAAGACGGCGAGGCTCTACGAAGTCGAGGCCGTGCCTACTACGACCAGGACGAAATGGAGAAGGCACTCACCGATCTCAACGAGGCGATCCGGCTCAACCCCAAGGATGCAGAGGCATTGGTCGTTCGGGGGCTCGTGTACTACGACGAAGACGACCCTGACAAGGCCATAGCGGATTTCGACTTGGCGATCCGGCTGGACCCCGAGAACGTTGAAGCCCTTCAGAGCCGAGCCGCCGCCTATCTTGACAAGGACGAATTTGACAAAGCACTGGCCGACTGCAACGAAACCATTCGGCTTGAGCCAGAAGCGGACGACGCCTACGAATGCCGTGCCAAGGCTTATTTGGCGAAGGGCGAACTCGACAAAGCCTTGAACGACTGTAACGAACTGATCCGGCGTGATACCCAGGACGCCGAGGGTTTTTGCCTGCGTGGCCAAGTCTACGCTTCCCAGAAAAAATGGGCCAAAGCCGTTGCTGACTACTCCGAGGCAATTCGGCTAGACGACGAATATGCTGACGCCTATTCCAGCCGGGCCGCTGCCTACGAAAAGTCGGGGGAATCGGACAAGGCGAAAGCCGACCACAGCAAGGCCAAAGAACTTGAAGAGGAAGAGTAACATCTCGGGCGAGGCAAGAATTGGCCTTAGTCAATGCGTTGAATCCGTACATCGTGAATCATTCATCGCCCAAGGATATAGGAGATCACCCAATGTTGCCGTTTGCCACGGGTCGCCAGGGACAATCTCGGCCTTGGCGTGTTTCCATCTGCGGTTTGTTGATTGGGGCACTCCTGATGTGTCTGTCACTGCCAAGTGCGGAAACCGCTGAACAGAAGAAAGGCAAACCGAAAAGCCATGCGGCGGCGAAAGGCGGCCATCAGGGCAAAGGGAAAGATCATCAGGGCAAAGGGAAAGGCGGCAAGACCTCGAAGCCGGGCCAGGGCAAGAAGAAGCACAAGAAGCACAAGGGAAAGCATCATCGGACCAAACGGCATGGCCCGAGGCGAGTTCGGGTCCGAGTCCGTGTAACCAAGCGACACCGCCTGATCCGCTATGGGAGAAGGCACCTGCACTTTCGATTCGGGGTAGGACGCTGGGTTGTCGGACCACATTTCCATGTTCCAGCGATTGTCAGACCTCCGGTCATCGTCCCACCTCCGGTCATCGTTTCACCGCCAGTCGTCAGGACGCCGCCCGTTGTCATCAAGGAACCAACACCCAAACTGCAGAAGGTGTTTGTCGTCGTCTTCACGACGAAGGACGGGGATATTCGCAAGCAGGAAGTCCGTGCCTCGTCCTCGTCCGAGGCAAGAGAGATAGTGCGTGCGAAGCACAGTGATGCGGTCTTCAAGAGCGTCGTGGACAAGTAGCCTCAACCCATTCTGAAAGGAGAAGCACCATGCGGCGACGGTCATTTCTGGGAGTCTGCGTGTCTTCCTTGTTCTTTGGCGGCAGCGTTGGAGCCACACCAGCCCTTGCTGCCGAAAAGAAGAAGAAAAAGGACAAGGACAATGTTGTTGGCACGATCTGGGCCTATAAGCTGAAAAAGGACGATAAGGCGGAGAACGGTCAGTTTCGTGTCTATAAGCTGGAGGTCTTCAAGGGGGACAAGAAGGTCGGCAAGGTTGTGCCCAAGGATGAAGACGAAACCAAGCTGATTATCACCGAGTATGAGCCACTCAACGGTGCCGCCATTCTCCGCAAGACCAGAACGAAGCCACCGGTGTGGAAGGGAACGCTGGTGAAGGACGATGGCTCGAAGTGGAGCATGGAGGTCGAGATAAAGAACAAGTAAGAACAGCCGAGAGGCCGCCGCCCATCTGGCGGCGGCCTTCGCTCTCTACGGCGATGAAGAAAGCGTAGGTGGTGAGAGGCGTTCCCGAGTACGTTGGACTGGAGCCCCAAGAAAGAACCGGCCCGTTTGCCCTGGAGGGCTGGCAGCCCAGGAGTCCCAAGCGAACTTTTTTGAAAATAATTGTTCGATTTCCAATTTTGAAAGATGAGTCTACCTGTAGCTGGCTGCCGCCCCGCTTTGTGCGGGCACAATCGACCGGCTGCGAAATCTCGGCCCGGCGTGCATAGATAAGGTAGCCAATCTTTGAATAACTGAGGGGCCGCTGCCTCGTCGGCAGCGGCCCTTCTACTTCCGGCCTCTTCTCTATTCAGGGTTTACCCTGAGAACCTGCAAGCCCCCACCGGCGACCCAGAGAAGGAAATTGGGATCATCCCCGAAGTCGAAGTGGATGGCCCGCATGAACTGTCCGTAGTCGATCTCGCTCACGAGGCAGGCGAGCACCTGGGCGACGAAAGCCTTGCGTGCCACGACCACGAAGGGGCAGGCGCCCTTGGGCATCGCCCACTTGAAGTTCGGGGTTTCATCCAGCCAGCGGAGGAAACGAAACATCTCCTTCAGAATGTCGTGGGCATGGTCCCAAGAACAGCGTTTGCCCTTCCTGGTATGCGGGCGGTTTCTCCAGTAGGCCACCATCGTTTGTATCTTAGGCAAATCAAGCTGCCAGAGCGGACAATCCTCGTGGGCCTCTTCGATGTACGAGAGCTGCTTGAGGGTCTTCTTGGTCCAGGTCGTGGTATTACCGCCGTCGATGGCTTGGCGGTGCTTCTTGAACGCCTCGATGGCTTCGTGTAGCGTTGCCGTTTCGGCCATCACCAGAGCGTCGGCGGGCAACTGGGCGGCGTCCACGATGGCTCCACGGTCCCGCCGCTGCTTCTCCAATTCCGCCGACACCAGGCGTTGGACTTCTGATGCAATTTGATCCCGTGTGATGGCCAGTCCCGCCGACAGAACGGTCGGATTCGTTACGGCGACGGGAATTCCCCAGCTACGAAGCTGCGACACCACGCCTGCCGTATGAGCCGGGTCACAACCAATGCACCCATCGACAATTTCCTGGCCTGCGGCAATCTTCTGAGCGACCTTGTGGGTCCAGTTGAGCCAGGACGAATGGCCCGGTCCCTGTGAACACTGCCCCTCATATAGGGCACGGATCAGGCTCAGGCGACGTTCCATTTCGACTTGGCTAGTGCGTCGGTCGCCTACCGCAAAACGTGCTCTGGTCCCATCGGGCAGGACGCCGACGTAGGGACGAACCCTTCCTCGGTTATCGGGCTTCGGCAGCGAATGTTCGTTGGTCTTGGGACGGTCCATTTCGGGTGAGCCTGGGGATACTTACAACGAAAGGCTCCCCAAGTATACCCGAAATGTGCCCCAGAATGCTACCCACTCCGCCACATCCAAACGCCAGGAGTGCGACGGATTTGAAACATAAGTTCTTATCTTGAAAAGACTTGATGGCGTTTCAGAAAATGAAAAAAGCCGGTCGAAGACCGGCTTTCAATATCCCCGACAGGGCTCGAACCTGTAACCTTCGGCTCCGGAGGCCGACGCTCTATCCAATTGAGCTACGGGGACCAGCGTCTATTGACCCTTGCTACGCAAGGTTCACGATTTTAGTAAATGGCTGTGCCATGAAGTCCGGCAGTGTTCTGGGAAACAATTGCCCGCTCGCAATCGAACCAGCCCTCATCTGCCAAAGATCCCAAGGACAACCGCCAAGTATAGCCGAGCGGGCGGGGGGTTACAATGGTGCCCGAAAACCCTTGGCGGGGCTGGTCGTAGGAAGGGGTTGGCGGTGCGGGCGAGGATTGTTTAGGCTTGCGCTCCGGATTCTGGATCGTCGCATCGCCGCAAGTTCAAGGAGGACAACAACCTGACGAGCAGGGAGGCTACCGGATGCGCCAGAGGAGGCGGTCGTCGATGCCCAGCGCGGCCTGGGCGGCGGCGATGGCGGCCTTGAACCGCTTGGCGTCGGCCGGGTAGCCGGCGGTCGGGGCGAGGCCCGGCACGCGGGCGCGCCAGAAGGCGTTCATGGCCCGCATCGAAAGCTGGCGCATGTACTTTGACGCCATCGAGGCCAGGGCCGTGGCCAGGCACGTCTCGCCTTTGGCGCGGAAGCGAAACTCGATCCGCCGCTCGGCCGGGCCGAACCGGTAAAGGCTTTCTTCGCGGCCCTCCCTGTACACTTCCACCAGCGAGTCGGGGAACCATTCGGCCAAGAGTTGCCGATAGGCATTGCGGCCCCCGTGCTTGTCGCAGAGGACGGAGATCGGGCCAGACGGCAGCGGAGCGAGGCTCCAGGCGGCCAGCTCCAGCGTGGCGTGGGAGAGGAGCGTCCCTTTGGAGCCGTACTGCTCGACGAGCCCGTTGAACTCGGCCTCGAAGATCGCGCGGCTGCGAAGGCCTACGAACCGCACCCCGGCTGCCCGGAGCCCGTGCTCGACGAACTGGGCCAGCGACTGGATTTCGCCGGGCATGGCTTCAAGGGGGACGGGCGCGTCGTAGTCGGCGTGCCACGGGAGGGCACGAAGGACTTCGGACGCATCGGGCGCCAGCACATCCCACACCTCGCGCCACGTGGTCGGCCTGTGTCCCAGCACGGCCAAGGCCGAAAGCACTCCTCGTTCCAAGGCCGCCAAGCCCTTGCCCGATTGATAAACGAGCTTCGAGTCGGCGATGACCATGAGGGAAAACCGACCGGCTCGGACCGGGGTGGCCGAGATTACCGATTCCAGAAGCCCATACAGGTCGTCGGCGCGCACCCCGTCGGGCGCCTCCCACACGCTGGCCGAGATCACCAGCGGCCCAAGGTTCGGTCCGTAGCCGGCTTCGTCCGTACCGATCAGATAGCCCATGGCTACATTTATACCCCGAGCGTTTAGTTCTACTGCGCAGGTTCGGCCAAATACGTCGATGGGTGGTAGTGACAGCGTTGTTAGCAGCCCAACATCTTGTATAGAATCGCCGAACCTGCGCAGTAGAATTAGGAATGAATGCGGAATACTGAATATTGAATACGTAACGAAGAATGCACGACCCTCGGAACATTCCGGATTCGCCGTTCGGTATTCAGTATTCCGTATTCATTCTCCTCCTCGAAATCCATGTTGCCGAACAACACAGGCGGCAACCAGTGTATAATGTCCGGTTGGTTCTCTCCGAATGGAAGGGGTCGGCAGCCTTTTTCCGTGTCCGGAGGCGTGGTATGCGGAGATTCGTGTCGATTGGAGCGGGTATCCTTCTGGCCCTGAGCGTGGCGTGGGCCAGTCTGCCCGCCGAGGAGGCCGGCGAGTTGGCCGACGTGTTCTCGCTGCGCGGGGAGGCAAACATCCTCGAGGAAGAGCATTTCGGGATCGTCAACGGCATGGCGACCGTGGGCATCCCGTACAAGGACGTGGCCGGGATCAGCGGGCTCTGGGCCCCGCCTTGGGTCAGCTCCGATTTCCACTTCACGATGAGAGTCATGGGCCGCACGGTGACTACGGAGCATTATCGGTGGCGGCCTTTCGAGGTTATGCGCGAAGGCTCCATCGAGGGGCTCCGCGTGCGGACCACCACCACGCTGGTTCCGGGCTGCCGCGGCGGCCGGATGACGATCCTTATCGAGAACACCTCGCCGCAGGCCCGCGAGGTGACGCTCCAGTTCGCGTTCGGCGGCACGCTCGACCGCACGTCGATGTGGGAGTTCGCGCGGCCGACGAGCCGCTCGGCAACCCAGTCGAAACAGGGGGGTTCCTGCCTGCTGCTTGAGCACGGCGATGCGGCCATCGGCGTCCAGGCGGTGGACGGAATGGAGCTTGCACCGGCAGAATTCACCAAGCCAACGACTCGCTCGTTGACGCCGCGCGGCACGTGGTCGGGGTGCATCGCGTTTGCGCTGGGCAACGAGGCGGAGGTGGCCGAAACGTGCCGGGCGATTGCAGCCTCCCGGCCGGACGAAGAGTATCGCCGCCGCGTCGCCGAGCTGTTCAAAAAACTGCCGCGGCTCCGCTCGAACAACCCGGCGCTGGTGCGGCTCTACGATCGTTCGCTGGTGCACTTCCTGATGAACCGCTGGGACGTTCCCGAGTTCGTGCTGCGGCCGTACTACGGCACGGGGAGTGTCCGGGGCGGGTGCGTGTGCAATTACCTCTGGAACTTCGGCGAGACGTGGGAGATCCTGCCGTTGGTGGACCCGGCCGCGGTGCGCGAGCACATCAAGCAGTTTCTCCGGGTCGATATGACCAAGCATTTCGCCTTCCTGCCGGTGACCGGCGAGGCCTTTGGGCCGTGGTACCCGGTGAACCAGGAGAAAATCGTCGGGCTGATCTACTACTACGTGCGGCAGACCGGCGACGCAGCCTTTCTCCGTGAACAGGTCGGCGGCCGCAGCGTGTTGGAGCACGCCATCGCCAACGCGATGGTCGGCGACGACCCGGCGAAGCCGGTGGCATTGATCGACTACGGGCCCTCCAACAGCCATCTCGAACTCCGCCGCGGATACGCCTACAACCACGTCATGCCCGACTTGAACGGACGCCGGTACGCGAACTACCTCATGGCGTGGCGATTGGCCGAGGTGGCGGGCCGGCCGGACCCCTTGCTCCGGCAGCGGGCGGAAGCCCTCCGCGGCGTCCTCCGGCAGAAGCTCTGGAACCCCAAAGACCGCTGGTTCGACTTCCTCAACGCCCAAGGCCGCAAGGAGACGCGCTACACGGTTCAGGTCTTTAAGCTCCTCGGGAGCGGCGTGCTCGACGCCGAGCAGGAGGCCGGGCTCCTAAGCCACCTCAACGAGCGGGAGTTCCTTTCCGAGTTCGGGCTGCACAGCATGTCGAAGACCGACGTGGCCTACGACCAGGTCGATATCGACAATGGGGGCGGCGGCGCCTGTACCTGCTTCCCCCCGCAGATCGCCGAACGGCTCTACAAGTCGGGCCGGCCCGAGCCTGCTGCCGACATCCTCAAGCGAATCCTCTGGTGGGGCGATTGCCTCCCGTATTGGGGCGATTCCCTGGTGGCCAACCACAAGGACTACCGCAAAGACACCCCGCTCCAGTGCACCCTCGACGGCGTGACTGTGGCCCAGTGCACCCTCTTCGGATTGCTCGGCATCTCCGCCGAGTTCAACGGCGAGGTGGTGGTGAATCCTTCCCCGCCGCCGTGGGCATCGCGGATCGAACTCGCCGACTTGAAACTCCGCAGCCAGACCATCGACCTCGCCATACGTGACGGCGAGTACGAGGTCCGAGCGTCGGGCGGCCAGATCCGCGCCAAGGTCGGGCAGCCGGTCGTGGTCGACCGGGAAGGCCGCCCGCGGCTCGATCCCAACCGCCCGCGCATGTTCTCTTTCCCTTGACAGTGTTCGGCCCAGCCAAGTAGGGTGCTCTGTGAGCACCATCGACGTACACCCCCGGCGACGATGAAATCCAAAGGTGCTCACAGAGCGCCCTACTTGGCTGGCTCCGTCGCCTCAACAACAGTACCCCTACAAGCACGCTCTCCGGCGACGGTGCCAGTCCCCTTCTGCGACGGCCCTCATCCCTGGACCTTCCGCAGCAACCCGGCGCCGTACCGATCCAGCGGCGGCTCTCCGAACCGTTTTACGTAGTCGCCGTCGATCCAGGCGGCGAAGGTGGTCACGTGGCGCACGCTGCGCCGGGCGTAGGTTTGCAGGTCGTCGAGAAACACCTCCTCGTGCCACGGCAGGCGTTGGACGTTCGCCCGCTTCCAGCCGGAGAATCGCGACAGGTCGAGCCAGTATTCGAGGGCCTGCGAGCCCGCGCGGCCGAACCACGCCAGGTTGGCGTCGAGCGCGTCGAGCAGCTTGCCGTGGGTGGTGCCGCCGCCGCCCTGGGCGTCGCGGCGGCTGAAGGGCACGTCGTAGCGGCGGTCGATGGGGGCGAACTCCAAAAAGATCCCCGGCTTCGGCTTGATCTGCGTGGGCGGGGTCAAGGTCCGGGCGTAGGCCAGGTGGGCCAGGGTCGCGCGGGGATCGACCTCGCGGATGGCCTCCAGCACCTGGTGTTCCAGGAGAAGGGCCTGGTCGCTGTCGGAGAGTCCGCGGCACTTGGGACATCGGCACATGGGCCGCCCGTCGTCGATCCAGTAGAAGTACCGGCCCGTGGTGGAGTGGAGCACTTTCGAGTACTTTCGGGCGTTCTCGCGGGCCACGTCGACGGCTGCGCGGGAGTGGACGCACAGATTGTAGTCTTGCACGCGGTCCCCTTTTTCGTTCATGGGGAACATGGTCGGGTCTTTGTCGAACAGGGCCCTTGGCAGCAGATCGCTCATGGCGTGCAGCTCGTGCTCGACCGCGACGCCGAGCGTGCGGCATTGATCGAGGAATTTTCGGCCCTCCTCGCTCTGAATGTACCCGGCCACCTCGTGCGGGAAGATGTGGGTGCTGACGGTGGTGAGCCCGGCGCGCTTGGCGCGCTGCGGCCAGTCGAGCGTGCGGAGATCGTTGAGCACAACGACCACGCCGCGGGTCAGGAAGAACGGTTGTTTCGCCGGCGGGGCGGCCGCGGTGTCGGCACGCTCTTCGCTGCCCCGCGCCAGCCCGAGGCTGCGGCTGGCGAGCGT
>Ga0172371_10005539_pt1 | contig 18684 bp, 21 predicted proteins | sample Lak12m_FD_114543 | JGI IMG/M metagenome (GOLD analysis project Ga0172371, IMG submission 114543) | Freshwater microbial communities from Kabuno Bay, South-Kivu, Congo - kab_022012_12m | ecosystem: Environmental > Aquatic > Freshwater > Lake | place: Democratic Republic of the Congo: South-Kivu...
GAAGGTTCGGGCTGCGGATGGGCATCGTAGGGGCGACCTGCCGGTCGCCCGTGTGAACCCGTACTGAGATCCAAGCGGGCGACCGGCAGGTCGCCCCTACACCGAACCGATGTTCCCGGAAGGCAACCAGCCCATCCGGGGCGAAGCCACGGACGGAAACCCACCAGATTCTCATCGTTCGTTGTGGCTTGTTAGCCATGAAAGTTGGCATGAGGAAGCGCAATCGTGTGGTTCATCGATCACGTGCGCGAGGATCGAAGGACGGTAGGGGTGGCCGTCCCTGGCCACCCGTTCTAGCATCTGCCTGCACGAGGGTCCAAAAATCACCGGCAAGATGCCGGCGCTACCAAGAGCCTATCGCCCCTGTGCGCAAGGTTCAGGCCGATGGTGGGGCAGGGACGCCTCACCCCACCAAATCCGGTGACGCCTGCGCCTGATTGCCACCCGGAACGGGTCCGGCTATCCAGGGCGCAGCAGCCGATGGAATTTCACCCGATTCTTGTCGTTGGTAATTGCTGTGGAACTCGGCGCTACGCGCTCTTCTTGACCCCTGCCGGCCACACCAGCTCGATCGCGTGCACGGGACAGCCCTGTTCGCACAAGCCGCAGCCGACACAGGCCTTGGGATCGTAAAGCGCGGCCACGGTTTCGTTGTTCAATTCGCCCATGCCGAGCGCGGTGAATGGACAGCAGGCCACGCACACTTCACAGCCCACACAGTCCTCGGTCCAGACGTAAGGCTTGGGCCACAGGTTCCGCTTGATGCGCTCCGGAGTGTCTCCCTTCGGGTCGCGGATCGCGCCGTACGGGCAGGCTCGCGCGCAGACGCCGCATTCGATGCACTTGCTCGCATCGATGGTGTGGGGCTGTTTCTTTTCGCCGCTTGATGCTCTCATTGGGCAGGCGCGCGCGCAGGTGTCGCAGCCTTTGCACTCTTCCTGGACGATACGGTACGCCATGTACGGGTCTCCTTCGATTCTATTGCGATGGTACTGATTGCCGAAAAAGGCGGGGAGGACCGGCAGGCTTGCTGCGATCCTCTCAGACTACTCACCTTACCGGCTGGAGGAGAGTCTGTCAAGCCGGGACGCGGCTATGCGACAACTGCAGGAGCTGAACGAGAAAGCCGGGGGGAATGTCCATTTTCGTCAAACGTCAAAGATGCGCGCCCGCAACGCTCGCCGTGACCGAGCACGCTCGAACCCTGGCTTCACCGCATGGTTCGCCACCTCTGGGGCCGGTTCCCAGGATTAATGTTCGTTTACCCGCCTGGTGGACAACCACGAAGCCACGCGTCGTTCTCGCGAAGGCGGGAACCCACGGACTGGACCCCGGATCGAGTCCGGGGTGACGGTCTCCTTCCGACCAATCGGACGGAGCTTTTGACATCTGCTATATAGGGATTCTCGAACGTCTTCGCGGAATGAGATCACACTGCTGGACAAGCTAGTCCCGCGCAGCGCGGGACACCCAGCAGTCAATCCGTGATTACTTTCGAGAACCGATACAATTCTGACAACCGGTGCAAGCGCGTGTGCGCCTGAACGCGACCCGCGCGCCCAAACAGAAAAACGGGGAGCCCATTCCTGATCGGCTTCCCCGCCTATTTCCTTCCGGACGCCCTTCCGGGAATGGTCCGGTATTTCGCCAATAATTTAAACGGATTCGACCGCTTTGATCCCGGGAACTCGCTCCCTGAGAACTCTTTCAATGCCCATCTTGAGGGTCATCTGGCTCATGGGGCAGCCGCCGCACGCGCCGGTAAGTCGGACTTTCACGGTGCCGTCATCGGTCACGTCGATCAATTCACAATCGCCGCCGTCGGCCTGGAGCTGCGGTCGCACCGTGTTCAGCGCATTCTGTATGGCCTCTCTCATGTTTCATCTCCTTTGGATTGCTGACCAGTCTCCTAAATATAATCATTCGGCACCATAGCACACATCAAAACGGATTCGGCGCAAAAAAAATCGACTGGAATCGTTCGTATCCAGTTGCGCGGCGACCTTTACCGGGGGAGACATAAGATTTCTCACCACAGAGATCGCGGAGAATTGCCATCTCCGCGCAGCTCTGTCCTACTATGTCTCAAACTCTTGTCGGGCCGCGAAGAATTTTGGGAAATCTATCCGCAGATGTCGCAGATGGACGCAGATGAAAAAGCAGTGGAGAGAACAATCAAAATATTGTCCTCTGGCGCTTCTCATCTGCGTAATCTGTGGATATTCTCTCTTGATTGCGGCCGAAGGCAGCGCTGTGCTCTCTGCGTTCTCTGCCGTGAAATCATATGCGACCGCGTTACGCGGCCCGATCGGCCTCCCGTTTGAGCCAGTCCCGGAGTTCGTCGGTAATGCCGCACGCCGCGTTGCGGCACGCCCAATATTCCACCGAGGCATCGATGAGGTCCTGCGGCGCGTCCACTTCGGACACGACCGAGCACTCCTGGTGGCTGTGCCGGACCAGGACGAGCTTCGGGGGTTTTTGAAGCGCGTTGATCTTGAAGTACGCGGCTTCCTCGCTGCACGACTTCGCGTGGTCGAGCCCCCTGGACCAGTTACAACCCCATTCCATGTATCGCGCCACCGCTTCAAAAGGATGGAGGTTCCAGTCCATAAGCGAAGCGATTTCGCGGTCTTTCAATATTTCAGCGATGGGTCTTTTCATCGGCACGTTCCTTTCCTCCTTCCTATTATACTATGCACTGCGAGCAGAGGTCGCCACCTGTCCAACCAGATGCACGGAAAGGGAAAAGGGTGCAGGATTTTCGGAGCCGGGACGGTGCAGGAGGCTGCGGCGTGTATGCATTCAGTTGCGCTGGCAAGAAGAATTTGGATTCACCGCTGAGCACGCGGAGACCGCAGAGATGGGGTAGGGGCGGACCCGCGTGTCCGCCCTACCTCAAGGCCGTACAAGCCCCTAACAGGGCGCACGCGCGGGTGCGCGCCGTACAGCGATCTCTATGCTTTCTGCCGTGACCGATCTCTTTCTTTCCCGCAGTCAGACCCCCACGCGGAGCTGAATGGTTGCTGCGGCGTGGTAATATCACTTGATTTGCGAGACGGCTCCTCATATCGTGCAGCGATCATGGAAAGGCACGCGACAACTTGGTGCCGAGGTCTTTCGATGAGAACACGAAAGAAGAAACCGATCCACCCGGGAGAAATCCTGCTCGAGGAGTTCATGAGGCCCCTCGGCATAAGCCAGAACCGGCTTGCTCGCGACCTCAACGTTCCTCCGCGGCGCATCAATGAAATCATTCACGGCAAGCGAGGCATCACGATCGACACCGCGTTGAGGCTGGCTAGGCACTTCGGGACTTCTGCGCAGTTTTGGATCAACCTTCAGACCCACTATGAACTGGAAGTGGCTGAGGACAACAAGCTCGTGGAACGGGTCAATGAGGAGGTGACGCCTCGGATCGCTGCGGGATCAACAGGTTGATGCGAGTCTTTCTCTGCCGGAATCAGAAGACGTGCGGGTCCGTTGTCATGCTGCGAAGGCAAGACCTGTAGGGGCGCACGGCCGTGCGCCCGATCTTGTCCGGCACGGAACGTGGGGTCGCCCCTACCGAGCAGCGTCGATATCACTCGTTTGAATCGCTTTGGAATGACGTGCGGCAAAACCGCGCGCCGCAACAAACCCCGCCACCTCGCATGTCGCAAAAATCCCGAAAATTGCCATCACCGCAGACGCGAAGGATTCCGGCCAGAGAACCGACCCCGCCAGGAACGCAATAGTCGGCACGCCCACGAGAAGGACCATCGATAGAAGAAACCATTTTACCCATCGCCGCTTCCTTACCAGACCGACGACTACCAGGACGGCATTAGCAGTCACGGCCAGCGAGACGATCGCGGCAGCGGGCCAACGCCAAGCACCGCCGAGAAAGGACAGCGTGAGCAGGATAAAGCAAGCGGCGAATAGGACATGCAAGGCTATGAGAAAGCCGCGAAAGAGGTTCCGCATTTGAGGTGGTGCTCCCAAGAGAAGCCAATGTGCGAAAGGAGGGAGGATCTACCAGACCCTGGTCAACAACACCAATGCCCAGAGACAAACGCCGACCATCACAAATATGTATAGCACGAAGCTTGACCTGATTTCTGCACGGTTGTATTTCTCCTCTCTCTCATATTCTACTGGGTCCAGTGTACGATTGATCTCCTCATCGGGCGTCCGTTTCGTGGCAACTCTCGGGCTACTTCCCTCCTTAATCAGCGGTTCTGCAACCTTGTTCGTTTGGTCGAAATCCTTGGCTGGCCTTCCTGACAAAGTGGCCAGGGCGATCTTCAGCTTTCTCATGTCTTCGCGATCAGCGAATCGACCGTCAAAGACTACTCCCCCGGTGATCGGCTGCCACGTCAAACTGATATCTGGGTCGCATATGGCGATGGCTGTCGTCCAAACGCGCGGCCAGACCATAGAAAGGGAATGCCGGACCACCAACTTGGCGCGCGCCAGTCTCAATTCCCGTTCGCCGAAAAATGGGGACACTCTGACTATTCTGTCTTTGTAAAGGCGTACCTCCTTCTGGTAAATGACGTAAATCACCGAAACGATCTCGTAAATCAAGAGAAATGCTAACAGAAGCATCCCCAATACTATCGTTGCCACGGTAAGAATCTCGGTGTAGTTCAGAAATATGCCCAGCAGCATCAAAAGAAGAAAGAAACTGGTCAATACTCTAAGCCGCACCTTGCGTACGTTGTATCGCAGCACAAGCAGGGGCTCATCGTGGGAATCTGTTACCGCCGATTGTTCAGCCATGGTGGTTCCGCCTTTGAGAAGCCGCGGTCATCCGGAACTCTCAGCGCCTTCGACCCGCGCAAGGCGACGGAGAAACAGGTAAATCCCGGCAAAGTAGAAACAAACAAGGAAGGATTCCAACCACCAGAGCACGTCTCTCCCCATTTCTCTTGACATTAGGTAGTGTGGGTCACCTCCCAAAAAGACGAAAGCAAAGAATTCATCGGGAAGAAGGCTCAAGGCAACAACAACTGTCAACGAAACGGCGAATATCAGCAATATACACCACATGCCGATGGGCCAACCCAAGCAGATCATTCTTTCAACGAAATCGGTATCGTTCCCTTTCTTGCTCGTCCTGTAACATAACGTTATTCCTGCGACCGTGGCCCCCAGATTTACGGCCACCGGCATGAGACGCTCAGTTCCCAATTTGCCACCGAAGTGAAAGAAGAACTCAATAATCAGGTTCAAGGCGATGAAGGTTGCGAGGTAGTACTTGTACCGTTCCTTCTCACTGACCCGTCCCTCACGGAAGTCTTCAGCCAGCTTGTCTACCCTCAACCAGTACATCCAATCCCTCCCTCAGCAAAAAGAATTCCGGTCCGACAGCCGCGGTCCCGCTTTATCAGCGCCGAAAGAACGCGAAAAAATCTTTCGGATAGCTCCCTTTCAGGTACCGATCGAGGGTGCTCTTGTCCTGTTTGGGTGACAGCCGATCCTTTTTCACGATCGTGCCGTTTCCGTCCGTGAAGCAGAGAACGCCCACGCAGTTGCCGGGGTTCGCGTCACCGTGGATGGCTCGGACGCATCCCGCGAGCACGAGCGCCTTTGCAAGATCGCACGTGCTGATATGATGCCCCACCGCGAAGACGAGGTTCCCGTCAGGCCGAATGCCGAACGCGCTGCGGTTGGCGATGAACCACAGGTCACCCGATGTGAAATTGAGTTGGCTGGTCGATTTCTCTCCCGGATTGGCGGCCGGGACCTCAATTGTGGGCCTGGATTCGTTCAGCAGCGAGCCGAGGCCGATCTCCGCGGAGAGCGCCTGGCCACGTTTCATGAGCGATGTCACGACTTTGCCGTCTTTCACGATCAGGTGCTTCAGTTGGCGCGCGTCTCTGACCGAGGACAGAGGAAAGTCGTCGTTCCATTCGAGGATATCCACCGAGTCATCGTTGTAGATCACGATGGCTGCGACTCCGGGGTCCATCTTCTTGAGGACTTCTCCGCGCAGGATTATACCGCCTCTTCCCGCGTGCGCGGTCTGCCAGAGCGCGTTGGTAACAGCCACGAGCTGCGGATGCTCCGACCCTGCCAGCTTCGGCGCGGCGTTCTTGCCGCGTGTTTCCGCTGTGCCCAGGAACAGGCGCGGGGAAAGATGCTTCATGTTCAGCAGCATCATGTACACCATCGCGTTCGGGTACTGCTCGCTGGGCCGATAGAAAGTGCGGTACACGAGGTCGGCCGCGTCATGGCCTCCGGTCATGTCTTCCTTGACCCAAATTCCTTCCCCCGGCAATGTGGGCGCGGTATAGAGCGGAGGAATGTTTTCCATAACTATTGCCGATGACGCCGCCGTTGGAGGGAACTCTTGTGGCGCCACAAGAGTTGACGATTCTGTTCCGGCCGCGGCCTGACCCGCGCCGGTGCTTGGAGCCCCATAAGCCTGTGCGATCGAAAGAGAAAGAAGCGCAACCATCCCCAACACACGAATGTAAGTCATGAGCAGCCCTTGTGAACGGACACGAAGTTTTCACGCGAAGACGAGGACGGAATTTATGAGGCGCTTCCGATCTTGAAGGTCTCTGGGAGGTGACCGGACACTCAATTCCCCAAGCTCCCGGAAGCCTTCCGCTGTTTGTGACCAGCGGCTATGGAAGCTCGATTGACCCCATCTCGCGCGAAAAAAGGGGAAATCCCCCACGCGGTGAGCATCGCGCCACGCGCGTCTTTTGGTCAATTATAATCATATGGCCTATCGTATGCATTCAGTTACGCGGGGAGGAAGAAGAAATCCGTTTCACCACAGAGGGCGCAGAGAACACGGAGAAGACCAAGTCCTGATGCCGATTCTCGCGAAAATTCTTCGCGGCACGACAAGAATTTCAGGGATAGTAGTACAGAGAGGAGGTAGGGGGCCCGCGCGGAACGCGGGATGCGCCCCAACACTCCGCGATCTCCGCGAACTCCGTGGTGACTGATCTTGCTTTTCCTTGCTATAAGCCCCACGTAAGTGAACAGTTGCCGGCCTATCGGTTACAGGTTGAAACAGGATGATTTCCTGGAACGAAATTGCGTCCCAAAGCGGGTATTCGTTCCAGGATTGCCGGATGGGATCAAGCGGCAGTCTCGTCGTCCTGCCACAAGCCGAAGGGATTGTTTTGGGGATCGCGCAGCACCGCGAAATATCCCATCTTCGGGACCGCGGACTTGGCGACGAGGATCGACGCGCCGTGCTCCTTCGATTTTGCGATCGATTCGTCAATGGAGTCGACGCACACATAGTTCACCGGCCCCTGGTGGGGATCCATGCGGGCCATCATACCGCCGCCGATGTTGTCCGAAGACGTCTTGATTCCATGGTACTCGAACGGGCCCGGTACTCGCTCGAAGCTCCAGCCGAAGACCCCGCTGTAGAAGCCTTCCAAGGCGCCAATATCATCTGCGGGGATCTCGAAGTGACATACATGATTGGCCATTGTTACACCTCCATCTCGTGGAAGCGGGCAAGAGCTTTGTCTTGCCGCCTTCTTGCCGTAGAGGTAGATCGTTACCTGTCAATCTTAAAGTTATGCCGCTGCAAAAGGATGAGCAAGGATGCGCGGGTCGTGCGCACCAAGAGGGTGAGCGCTCCGATAGGAATGTGCCTTCAAGTAGGCGACATTAGCAAAGCTCGGTAGGGGCCGACCCTTGTGTCGGCCTGCCATTCAGCCGCATCCCGCGTTCCACAGACAGGCGAGACGCCTGTCCCACCACGGCTATCCGAGACACGGTCTCCCTTTTTCGGCTTTGGAGATTGCTTCGTCGCTCCGCTCATCGCAATGACAAGTTCCACTGGTATCATTTCGGGCGAAGCAAAACCGTCGCCTTGGCCGAATCTCGAACGATGCGGTTCCCACCGGTCACCGCATCCTACGGGATCTGTTTCACCGACCAGAAGCTATAGGATGTCAATTTGTGCTGACGATATCGACGGTGAGCGGGGTTACGCCCGGCGCTGATATGGTAAACCGGCCCTGGAAGCCAACTTGTGTTCCCGTAAAGAGATTCCTATGGATTCTGGGATGCTCTCCGTCAACAACCACGCCTGAACCATCAGGGGGGATGTTCTTCACGAGGTCCGTCGAATTGGCCATAATCGTTGTTTCAGGCAGAAAATCCACGTAATCCTGCCGTACGGTAAATTGATCGATCCATGAAGCCCAGTCAGATGGTGTGATCGTGACTATCAAAGGAAATACGAGCCTGCTCGTGTCGCCCACAAGCCTGACCACGTAACCGCCCGAGGCCCCGCACCAGTCGTCGCCCGTCTGATGAGTAAACCTGATCCTCCATGTTGCCTGTGAGGCCGATTGCGTTTCCACGACGCCTGAGGAGCAGTCACTGCCATCACACCAATATGGGGGATTGATCGTCAACTCGAAGTGAGCTTCGCCACCCCGACCAACGGGCTTTGTCAGTACCTGAGACGGTTGATGCCAATTCCTTCTCACTTTTTGAACGAGCAATCGGTCGAGATTTCGTGGACTCCGTAAGACAGGCTCGGGCATCGAGAATGGGTTTTGCCCGCGCAGAAGCTGCTCCACCTGGAAGCCGACGTTGACCAATGCACCAATTATGCTGTATGAGCCGTTTATCCGGTCTTCTCCTTGTTCGTATCGGACAGTAAGAGTGCCACCGGGGTTGGTCAATTCCACTCCGCCGCGCCAACCGTAGATCTTTGATCCAATATCGTATTGGTATCCAGCCATGCTCAGGCGCAAGTCCAGCGCCCTGTCGAAAATGGGCTGCGAATAGCCTGCATCAACGTCGAAACTTCCGTGCACGTTCCGAAAAGCGTTAATAAAGATGTCGCGGCTGAAAAGATTGCCATAGTAATTGACGTTCAGATCGAAAGCTGCCTCTCCCGCAACAATTGCAGCCATTTCAAGCCCGACGCCGCCGGATGAGTACCAGGAGCCGGAGAGCCGGGATGTGTCATAAAAACCGTTCACTCCGACCAGGACGCTGCGTCCAACTATTTTTCGGTAACCGCCCCCTAAAGAAAGATCGGTGCGGTCAGCGTTTCCGTCCGGGGCCTTCCGCCAGAATGTCTGAAACTCGGCGTGCGCTTCTCCGAATATGGTTCCGAACGCCCTGAGATTCAAAGGAACAACATAGTCAATGGTGCCGCGTCCGGTTTGGATCCGATTGCCGAAACAGTAGTCAAACCCGGCTTCCAAGTTCGGTATCGGAGGCAATAAACCTCTGAACATCCCGCTGGACAGCACGACTGAGTCGCTGCCCATCCGCCCCACGCGGTTATCGTATCCCGGAACAGGAGCGACCATGCCAGCCGGGGAAATTCCTCGACTTGTGAAGGCTCGAGACGAGGCCTCCATCGCATCCGAAAATGGAAAAGGATTTTGACTCGCAGCGGGACCAAGCAAGCCGGCGAAGAGGGTCAGAAGGCAGACAACCGCTCCTGTCACCCAACGCGACGAATACATCACAACCCCCTCAACCCACCGCGACTGTGGGACCGCGACCTGCCCCCAGGGGTGGCTCAAATCATGTCGAGTTTGATCACCTGACCCCGGCAGGCTGCGGAACAACACCCCTCATGAAGAAGCCATACTTTTCTATTATTGCACCATTGAACATTTCGACGAGATTTATGTCAAGCAAATACGCGCGCCCGCGGTAACCATTCACTTACGCGGGGCCAGAGACCTCGTGGACATGTCATTGCGAGCGCAGCGAAGCAATCTCCCACGCTTCAGTACAGGAGATTGCTTCGTCGTTGCACTCCTCGCTATGACACGGTTTGCGACATGCGGCCGCAGGTAACTGAATGCGTACCACCCGCGGTAATCCTTCAGATTTGCGGGACCAAGAACCCAATCGCTGCGGATGCATCTCGCCTGTCTATTGAACGATCAGCGCCGAAAATCGTGACAGGCAGGATGCCTGTCCAATGCTTGTGACTTAAGAGTTCCGTCTTGATTTCCCAATGTGGGGCAGGCTATCCAGCCTGCCGATTTTTCAGACAAACGAGTCGCAGGCTGGAAAGCCTGCGCCACATCTAATCCCCTTAAGTCACTGGCATTGGGATGCCTGTCCCACCATTCCTGTCGGAAACACCTCACCAAGTTTCTGACCTGGAGGACCTAGATCCTCGTTTCCCGGCCGGCCCAGTACGGCTCCCGCATGACTCGCTTGAGGGTCTTACCTGCGGTGCTGCGGGGGAAGTCCTCCATAATTACAACTGAGTTGACCCGCTGGAACCGAGCTGAAATTCGCTCATTGATCCAGTCGCGAAGTTCCTCTGCTGTGGCAGCGCCGGGCTCGCGCAGGATTACGGCCGCGACAGGCGTTTCTCCCCATCTGTCGTGAGGAATTCCGAACACCGCAACCTCCGACACCGCGGGGTGCTGGACGGCGATCTCTTCGATGTCCCGAGGGTATACGTTGATGCCGCCGGAGATGATCATGTCCTTCTTTCGGTCCACGAGGTACAGATAACCGTCCTCGTCAACGTATCCCATGTCGCCGGTTTTCAGCCAGCCGTCCACGATAGCCTCAGCAGTGAGGTCCGGTCGCTTGTAGTATCCGGGCATCAAGATCGGGCCGCGGCCGACGATTTCACCCACTTCTCCGGCCGGAAGGTCTCGGCCGTTCTCGTCCATGATACGCATCTCGAAGAGCGCCGGAGGGTCGCCGACCGACTTGCTCTTTGTGGGGAAATCGGCTTTGTCGAGGATCGTGAGGAAACCTTCGGTCAGGCCATAGAGCTCATAAAGCCGTTGCGGCAGCAGACGGGCGAGTTCGTCCTTGTGCTCCTGGTGAAGCGGCGCACCCAAGGTCATCAACATCTCAAGCGATTGAAGCGCCTCGGCCGAGAAATTCGGAGCGTGCATCATCGCGATGATCTGTGAAGGCACCATCATCACGTGCGTTACCTTCTCCTGTCGGACGGTTTCGATGAACCGTTCCGCATTGAACTGCCGGTGCAGAATGTACCGTGCGGCGAGGAAGAACGCTGGCATCAATGTCACGAACGCGCCGTTGAACACGATAGCGCCCGAGTGATAAAAGACACTCTCCCGGGTGGCGCGAAAGTAATTGCTCATAAGCGTGCCGTACATCGTCCTGATCTGGTGGGTGTGGATAATCCCCTTGGGTTGCCCGGTGGTGCCGCTGGTGTACATGATGTTGTACGGGTCGGAATCCGAGATCTCGATGCCGGGGGGCTCGTCATCGCTCGCAGCAGCAGTGAGCGCCTGATAATCCTGATAACCGGCGGTGGGGGAGCCATCCGTAAGGAAATATCGATGATCCGGGATGCTCAATTCACCGCGAACGGCGTCAAGGTGCTCCATGAATCCCGAGTCTGTGATCACGCACACGGAATCCGAATCCCTGAGCATCGACACGAGGCCCTTGCCGCGAGTGAGCTGGCTGAGGGGCACGACGACCGCGCCGATCTTCGCCACGGCCCAGTACGTCTCGAGCAATTCAAGGCAATTGGGCAAGATGGTCGCCACCTTGTCGCTCTTGGTGATCCCCAAGCCGAGCAAAACATTGGCCAATCGGTTGATGCGACCGTTGAATTCCCGCCACGAGAATCGTTGGTCCTCGAAGATTACACCCGTGTAATGAGGCCGACACCTTGCATTGCGCTCGGGCAACGTTCCGATGTTCATCACGTTCTCCTCTTCTAATGGCTGCGGAAAATTGGGAGCAGGAGCGGTCCCTAGGATAGAGAGAATGCCCCACCGACGTCACGGGGTCAACGCTAAAGTTCGGGGGACAGCTTGGTCGCACCGCTAGCCCTTCATGAATTATTCAGCGGGTAGCCCCGACGTTACACGTCGGGGTTGCGAAGCAATAAGAGGTCCTCACTCTGTCTGTCAAACAGAAGTTATCGCATGAACAAGCACGCCTCTTGCGCCTGCGGCGCTCCGACGTATCACGTCGGAGCCACCCGTACTTGAGCACGGTCGACATTTCTCTCCAAAACCGGAACTGGTCCTGCCCCGAATACCTCGACTATTACTATGATGCAGCTCTAAGACTTCTCTTTTTCAATAAGTTATGTTAGAATAATAACGTTACGATCGATATTTTCCGCAGATGTGTCGGAGGTACGGTCATGAGATTGTTTCGTATGTTGGTTATTGTCGCTACATTGACGGCTTTCTTCGGTACGGGCATTGCCGCCGCGGTCGGCTACGAACGGCTGGAAGTGAACAACGCGGCACAGAAGAAAGCCACCACAAAACCGGCCCCGTCCCAGGACTTGGGCAAAGCCCTGAGAGAGGCGTCGTTCATAGACAAGTGTCCGGCGCTCATCGATCAGGCCGTCTTCTTCGTAAAGGACATCCTTAGCCAGTTCGGCATCACCAAAACGAAAGCCCCATGAAAGATTTTTCGGGGCATTCGCGGAATGCCGAGGGGGGAAACCGCCGGTGAGGCTGCCGCAAATACTGCCGTCCGATGGAGCAATTATGAATCGCGCTGCCGCACTATTGTTGTTTTTGATGCTCACGGTCGCGATGGTCCCTTACGGGATCGCTGCTGACGACGCGGAGCGATTCTCCAAGAGCGGCGTCCAGACTCTCGTTTCCGGAGATGCTCAGCAAGCCGTGGAACTGCTCTCCCGCGCAATCAGCCTGAATCCGTCCGTGCACCGGTATTACAATGACCGGGGAGTTGCGCTCAAGCGCCTCGGCAAGATCGACGACGCCATCAGCGATTACACCCGAGCGCTCGAGATCAAGCCCGACTTCACCAGTTCCTTCAACAATCGCGGGGTCGCGTACCTTGAAAAGGGGATGTACGATAAGGCCGTGCAAGACTTCGCCAAAGCGCTGGAGCTCGGCGACCTGACGAGTAAGGTGTACACGAACCGTGGACTCGCGTACTCCCTCATGGGAGAACAGAGCAAGGCCCTCGAAGACTTCAAGAAAGCGATAACCGTGCGGCCTGTGGATTCGCGCGCGTTCATCCTTGCCGGTGACTTGCTTCTCAAATCGGGTGACAAGGTGAAGGCCTTCCAGATGTATCAGCTCGGCGCGGGACTCGTGAAGGACCCAAAGATATCCGCGGAGATCGAGGCCAAGCTTGCCGCGCTGGAAAATCGGGTTTTCACGACGCAATCGCTCCAGGGACCGAAACCGTCCGGCAAGAACGGGTCCCGTGCTCAAAAGGGTCAGGCTGGTAAGCCTTCGATCGCCGCTGCCCGCGTCCGTGAAGGGCAAACACCTCAAGCGGCTCCCGATCATAGGCCGCTCGCCGCTGCAGCGTCGTACACGAGTGCGCGGCAAAACGTCATGAAGCGTTTACCGCCCGAAGCCGCGGAACTCTACCGGAGAGGCGAGGAGTTCCTGAACAAATCGGACGCGCCCAAAGCGCTGCTCATGTACGAGGATGCTCAACAGTTGGCCAAACGCAGTCGCGACAAATCAGCCGAGGCGTGGACGCTTGTGGAGATCGGCCGGGTGCACGCGGCTCTCGGGGACCAGTTCGTCGGAGCCCGATATGTGGAACGGGCCATTGACAACTTCGAGCGTCTCAAGGCAGCGGATGAGAAGGCAGCCGCGGCCGCGGAACTTGCGTCGATCCGAAAACCGGGTGGTCCGGATCGAGTTTCGACGCCTCCGCCGGCGCCTGAGCGAAAAACGGTAGTCGTAAACGACCGCCCGAAGGGGCCCGCGACGCCGAGCGTTGCAGCGCGCCCGCGTGAGCAAACGCCCTCGCCCGCGGTGAGCCACGCGCCCAAACCGCCCGCGCCCCCGGCCAAGACCGTTGAGAAGAAGATCGCTACGGCCCCGGAGGCGAAGCCGATACCAGAGACGAGACCTGCCGCGGCGGTGAAACCGAGCCCGGAGGTAAAGCCGGCCCCGACTTCTCGGCCCGAAACAAAGCAACCGGTACCGGCCACCCTTGACAGACTGCCTGCCAACCGTTCACGACAGGTGGACCGGCCGCGAGAAGAGGTGATACGGCAGATCCTCAGGGCATCCAAAGCACAGCCTGTCGAGACGACGCCGGGCGCACATCCTCAGGTCGTGGCCCGGCCCGAAAGGCCTGCGCCGCCCCCGCCTTCAAGCGGACCTGTCGCTGACGAGCGCGCGATCGAGCCCGTTCGAGTCGAACGCAGCCCGGAGCCCCCCAAAACGCGAAAGTCAATGGAAGAGCTTCTCACGGATTTGAGAAGACTGAAGGCCGCCGGTGATGTGCGTGGCATGATCGGTGTTCTCGAAATGCTCGCATCCGAGTACGACAAGAAAGGCAAGCCGGACAAGGCGCTTGTTTGCTTGGACGTGTCGATTGCCTTCAGGGACAAGCTCGGAATTACCGATGGTATCGACAAGGTGCTGCTTCTGGCCGGCACTCTCAAAGATAAGACGGGGCGACTGGAAGACGCACTTGCGGACTACACCCGCGGTCTCGCGACAGCTCAAAAGGAAAAGAAGGCCGACCTGGAAAAGACGCTCCGGCAGCGCTCCGAATCTCTGGTGAAAAAGGCGGGCCTGGAGCAGGAAGCGGCCCTGAGTCAGTTCGCGGCGCTGTGGACTGCGCGCGGCGCCGGAGACGAAGAATCGGAAACGCGAGCTCTTCATCGCGTGGCGGGGCTCTATGAGCGGGCAGGACGCTCGGTAGCGGCCGCGGAATATTACGCGAGGACTGCGGCGCTTTTGGCCGCGCAGCGCGGGTCGCTCCTCAAAAAGGCCGGAAGGCCAGCCGAAGCCGAGGAATCGATGAATCAGGCGTTGGGAGAATTCAAGAGACTTGACTATTCCCGTTACCTCCTGATTATGAAGAAATCGAAAGAACCGGGGCCGATTTCTCGGCACGAGTGACAGCGAGCACCGAATGAAGCAAAGCGAACCTCAGAGCAACCCTCCGGACTCGTCGAAGTCATCGAGAACAGGGTCGCTCCTCTCCCGAATATTCACCAGCACGCTTTTTGCGCTGGTCGTTCTCACAGTCGCGGCTGTATCGCTGGCCATGCTGTATGTCCGAGGACGGACCCTGGAGGCCGGTGTTGGTGCGGCTCTCCTGCTTGTAGCAGCGTTCCTCATCTATCGCGGGTCAAAGACTCCACACACAGACGATGAATAGTCCCGAATCCCACGCGGAAAAGGTAGGCGTATGAGACCCATGCGCTTGCTAACAAGTGACATAAAAAGGGCCGGCAGGGACGCCGGCTCCCACCATGTTTGGTGGCGGCGGGCCTCCGTGCCCGCCATTATCACGTGTATGAAAGCACGATGGACCGTAGGGGTGGGGTTTATCCCCGCCCGCCTTGCGAGGCCCGAGATAACGGGCGGGGATAAACCCCGCCCCTACACAGGTTTTTGGCGCCAGAAGCGAACGCGACACGAGGTCGGTTCCATACTGCGTCGCGTGTGGGACGAGGGGATCGTGCCACGATTTTATATGATGCTCGGCTTTTGAGACAGCCTCGGCCGTGCGCCCGTGCACCGGATCGCAAATTACGCGACATGTTGAGGTTGGGGACTTGATAAGACGGGACTGGCCTTATGCGGGCGACCGGCCGGTCGCCCCTACGACAGATTCAACATCGCTGTGATGATTCAGAAGGGCTGATTCAGGGGCTGGTCACCTGGTAGGTATAGCTGAACTTGGTGCCGTTGCAGCTGTCCGCGCAAACCCTGTTTCCATGAACCTTGCATGCCCAGTCTGCATCGAAGCCGGTATCGGGCGTCGCGTCGATGGGCAGCACAAAGCTGTAGTTCCCCACGCTGTCATCTTGGTGGCATCGACAGGTGATTTCGCATTTTGTCCACACCTGGCCACCGGCAATGAGCCCGGCGGGCGTCCCGCACACGATGGCAACGGTAAGCGCCAGAGCCAGTCCGATTCTCGCAGGGATCATGAGTTCACCTTCCCGTTCGTCACGATGCACCATAGCACAGGGCGGTTAGAACCGCAACCAAATGGCGATTGCAGGCACCGGGGTCACGTACGACCTTGGGCTTCGCAAGTTCCATCGATCTACGCTGGGGATTCGGACGTTGCTCATCTCTGTGCCCTCCGTGTGCTCTGTGGTAAAAAATTCTTCCTTTTGCACGCATAACTGAATGCATAGGAAGACTCCTCGAAGTGACTTGATATATTGAATCTAATTTGTTATGATAACGCAGCATACTGGAGGAATCGATATGTTAGGAAATCTGCGTTGCATTCTCCTTGCGTGCTTTGCACTCGTAACGACCGCTGCTCCGGCGTTCAGCTTTGGAGAAGACGTTCTGGCCGCGTGTGGGCGGTACACCTTCTTCATCCGACCGGATTGCACGTCCGGCGTCACCTTCTATCAGAAGATGGTGCCGTGTATCGAGCGGAAGCCTGTGGGGGTGCCACGCCCCGTCGTCGAGACCTATCCGCTGCCGGTGCCGACAAGACAGGGGCAGCGAGTACTCGTGACCGAGACTCCTGTGGGAGACGCCTGCGGGATCACTCCATGCATCAACTGCATTCCTAAGCCCGTCTTCAAGCCTGGCACGCAGGACGTCATCGTTCCGTCTATTGTGCCTGTGGGAATCCCGGACCTGGCGATCCGGCCTAAGTTGGTTAATCGGCGCATCAAGCTCCCTCAGTGGTTTGCAGTGGAGGAACATCCGATGGGGCCGCCGCGAGGGGTGCGCAAAGTCCACAATCCAGGCTAAAATCCTAGGTAAGTCCTCTGGCCACCGGATTCTTCCGGGGGTGGCCCCGGCGTTATACGCCGGGGTTGCGAGGCAACAAGAGGGGCTGGTTTTCTCTCCAGCGAAATAGACGAGCACGAGAGGCCAAGACCTCCTACGCCTTCGGCGCTCCGACGTATGACGTCGGAGCCACCCAATTTCTAAGATAGTGGCAGCTGGCGATTGCGGAGATTGGAACGCCCTTTCCTTTACCCGCAACAGAAGGCCCGCCAAATTGCGCGAATGCGCTTGAATCATGACACTTTCCGTGTTATTGTCGCGGGCGCTTCATCTTATTTCAGGTCGGGTGCATATATGAATCTAAGCGAGATCGTCGACAGGGCTGCTTCGGCATGGCCTGAGCAGACAGCACTGGTCTTTGAAGACCGCAGCATGAGCTACGCGGAACTCCTGGGCGCGATGAATCGGCTTTCAGCGGGGCTTTCCGCGATGGGGATCGGCAAAGACGATTGCGTCGTGATCCTGTTGGGCAACCGCCCCGAGTTCGTAGTGAGCTACTTCGCGGTTATTCGTACCGGCGCCGTTGCAGTAACGCTGAATCCGGTCTCGACTCCGTACGAACTGAGCCACTACTTTACGGAATGCAAGCCGAAGGTGGTAATCTGCAAGGCGGATCAGGTTGCCGGAGTGCGGGAGTGCAACAGCCGGACGGGATATGTCAAGGCGATCATTTGCATTGATGAGGCCGAAGACACGGTTCCTTATGCCAGGATTCTCGACGAGTTTTCCGGTTCGTTCAAGGCCGTCGATCTCAAGCCCGAGGATCCGGCGGTGGTAATTTTCACGGCCGGGCTGCTGGGTAGGGCGCTGGGCGCAACGCTGAGCCACTGGAACCTCCACACGAACGCACTCATGTTGAAAGACCAATGCAAAGGCGGTCCCGAACACCGAGGACTCGCGCTGATTCCGTTGTTTCATGCATTCGGAGCAGCGGTAAACCTGTTGGGGACTATGCAGGTAGGCGGGACGGTCTACCTGGTCGAACGGGTGGATTTCGGCAAGCTGGTACCGTGGCTCCAAGCAGCGCGGATAACGTATTCCGGCATGGTTCCGATGGTGTTTTACGGCCTTCTGTTCCATCCGGCATGCAACAGCCTGGACCTGTCCAGTCTCCGCATCGGTATCAGCGGCGGCGCGGCGCTGTCTATGGAAATATACGAGAAGTTCTGCGAACGGTACAAGATCGATATTTATCAGGGTTACGGCCTCACAGAGGCTGCCCCCGTAGTGTCGTGGAACAATATCAACGTAAAGAACAAGCCTTCAACGGTAGGCGTGCCCATTCCTGACGTGAAAATCGAGATTCACGACGAGCAGGGGAGGCCGGTGGCCACAGGCGTGGAAGGCGAGGTCGTGGTGCAGGGGCCGAACGTGATGATCGGTTATCTGGGGCGTCCTACCGAAACCCAGATGGTTATCCGCGACGGCTGGCTCTACACCGGCGATCTGGGACACCTCGACGATGAAGGTTACCTGACACTTACCGGTCTTAAGAAGGACCTCATCATCACCTCCGGATTCAACGTCTATTGCCAGGAGGTCGAGGAAATCCTCATCCGCAATCCCCAGATCGCGGATGTCGCGTTGGTTGGGGTACCCGATTTGATGCGGGGTCAGGTGATTGAGGCCCTCGTGGTCCCCGAAAAGGGCACCCAACCGGCGGAGCGGGAGATCATCCGTTTCTGCAGGGAATACCTCTCACGGTACAAGTGTCCCCGCAAAGTGACCCTGGTCAAGGAGATCACACGCAACAAGCATGGCAAACCGGTCAGCTGGCGGTAGGCTGCCGGCAAACAGTTCACATTGCACCGATGCACTTTCAAACAAGTGACATCGATAGTCTCCAAAATCCCCCCTAACCCCCCTTTATCAAAGGGGGGTTAGGGGCATAGGCGCTAACTTCTTTAGGGACTGCGACATTCATAAAACAGCTCTTCCATTTTCATCAGGCGTTTCCGCGGTCGCTCCGCGAGTTTGCTCCGCAGAGCTTGCCACTTTCTAAGCC